>Ga0256407_10014136_pt1 | contig 10553 bp, 6 predicted proteins | sample RumenRJG_04DNA_FD_193489 | JGI IMG/M metagenome (GOLD analysis project Ga0256407, IMG submission 193489) | Bovine rumen microbial communities from Lethbridge, Alberta, Canada - RJG_04 | ecosystem: Host-associated > Mammals > Digestive system > Stomach > Rumen | place: Canada: Alberta | collected... | reverse complement strand
ACACCTTCTGTTTATTACCATTAGCAAACACGAACTCTATATCGACAATCGCCTCAAATTCAAGAGCCTTTATCGAATCACTTATCATTTCACACTTCTGTAAAAGCGCCTTCATATCCTTCCAGAATTTGGGATAGAAAAGGCTGGAAAGGGCTTTCGTCCTTTCAATTTCTTTCATAATCTTGTTTATTATTTGCTTGATACTTGGTGATCAGTACGATCCCCGTTAACTAACTCCTAAGTCATCAGGAGATAGTTGGTGATTTTTCAAGTCTTGCGCCCATCTTCAGGAAAGCTGCCCAGAAGCATGAGCCATAATTAATATTCTTCATTTGAGGTCACATTGGTAATGATTTAATTCTGCTTACAAAGTTAGCATAAAAATAGCAGATATTAAGGAAATCAAACGATTTTCTTAATAAATAACGCCCAAAAACGCAAAATTCATGTACATTCTGCTTTTTCCGTCCCCAAAATAAAGGCATTTTCTGCATTTATTTCGTTTTTTGTTTTGTATTGTCCTCACTTATTCGTACCTTTGCAATCGATCACTGGAACATACCTCAGAGGAGGACCGGTGTGACTTTTGAGGGTAAAATATAGCGTTTGCTGTTTACAGAACATTCCAAAGCTTGGTCGCAGAAGGATTTCTACGCAAAACACGCAGACGTTCACGGTATTCGTGGACGTTACTTGTTTCGTAGAAGGGTATGACCAAGCACCTGGAATGTGGATGAGTAATCGTCCACGTTTCTTTTGTGCTTGGTCTTGCTTTTGTTTTTTAGAGAGCAGCGCATAAACGATAATACGCTTATGCAAGCCAATAATGACAATCCCGTACTGAACAATCCGTACGAGGAACCGCAGTATTACTACGACACCGATATGAACGGTAACATAGACTATGCCACCGTTATCAACGGTCGACGGCCATTCGGCTATGACGTGAATATCGTGCCAAAGAAACGAGGAGATAAGACTTTCTTCTCGCAAGAAGACTTTATATCAGTTGATCCCAATGCCGAGTTTATCAATGGCATTCGTAAGGAGGTAAAAGCATGGCGTGAGGGTGGCTATCCCAAAGCCTCTCGTATCACCAAGGAATTGCTTGACTTCTGGTTTAACAACAAGGAGCGCAGAGCGAACCTGCGGTTGTTCTTCTGTCAGCGCGAGGCTGTGGAAACGGCAGTCTGGCTGAACGAGATAGCAGAGCGCGACCCCAATACAGGTAACTATATCCTGAACCTGTTGGGCGAACGCAGGCATACTGTTTCAACAGACGATGCCTATGTGCTGCCTCGTACAGCCTTCAAGATGGCGACAGGTACAGGAAAAACGGTGGTGATGGCGATGCTGATTCTCTATAACTACCTGAACAAGCGTGCTAATCCAATGGATACTCACTATGCAGACCATTTCCTGCTTTGTGCGCCAGGTATCACCATTCGCGACCGTTTGGGTGTACTCCAATTGGACTATAGCCAGCGTAGCAACAACTTCGAACGTACTGACTACTACCATCAACGTGGACTGATACCACCTCAATTCGAAAAAGATTTGGGCGGACTGAATGCCAGCATCACCATTGTCAACTATCAGCAATTTCTGCCCAGAGTTTTCTCTGGCAAACATGCCTCGCCTCTTGACGGCAAACAGAAATGGGTAGATGGAGAGTTGGTGACTCAAAAAGACAAGGAAGACTACAGCGTAATGCTGAGTCGTATCTTGGAAAAAGGTGTGAAAGGCAAACGTATCGTTGTTATCAACGACGAAGCGCACCATTGCTATCTGCCCAGACAAAACAAGGACAAGAGTCTGACCGAGGACGAAAAGAGCGATTTGAAACAGGAGAACGAGGCCGCTATGGTTTGGTACGAGGGGCTACGTCAAATGAAACTCTTGGGCTATAAACTTCAGCAGGTCTATGATCTCTCAGCCACACCTTATTATCTGAAAGGTTCTGGTTATCCTGAATACTCGCTGTTCCCTTGGGTGGTGAGCGATTTCGGACTGGTGGATGCTATTGAGAGCGGTCTGGTGAAGATACCATTTTTGCCAGCGTACGACAATACACCAGACCTTGACGAGCCTAAGCTTCGTAACATATACGATTCTATCAAAGATAAGTTGCCCAAACGAGGCATGCGTGCTCAAAAGAAGAAAGACAAGGAAGACCAGGTAGAAACACCATTGATAGCTCAGGCACCTAATCTTCCCACGTTGTTGAATACAGCCTTGGAGCAGTTTGTCAATGACTATATTGATTACGACAGAGGATTGCGTCAGGCATACGAAGCAATGGGTACACTCTATACAGCTCCACCCGTATTGATTGTGGTCTGCAACAATACCACCGTTTCACATGAGGTCTATCGCGACATTGCTGGCTATCAGGATGGTGTCAACGAAGATGGTGAACCTCGCTATCGTAAAGGTCGTTTCGATGTGTTCTCGAACTACGATGGTATGGGCTTGCCCAAAGAGAAGTTCCCAACGCTGTTGATAGATTCCTCTGCACTTGATGAAGCATCAACCCGTATTGACGAGGCATTCAAGAAAGCATACGCTAACGAGATTGAGGAATTCCGTCACGAATATGCCAATCAACATGGTGCTGGTTCTGCTGATAATCTGACGGATGCAGACATCCTGCGTGAGGTGGTGAATACCGTTGGTAAGCCAGGCAAGTTGGGGGGTGATATTAAATGCGTGGTCAGTGTGTCGATGCTGACGGAAGGTTGGGATGCCAATACCGTTACCCATGTCTGTGGTATTCGTGCCTTTGGCAGTCAGCTGTTGTGTGAACAAGTAGTGGGCCGTGCCTTGCGTCGTCAGAGTTATGACCTGATTCCTTACGATAAATTGGGACGGGAGATAGATCGGAAAGACCTCTATAAATATAAAGAGGAGAATATCACCTACAAGTTCCCACCAGAATACGCCCGTATCATTGGTGTGCCATTCAACACTTTCAAAGGTGGCGATACGGTAGTGACGAAACCTCAGAAGCCCAAGGCCATTATCCGTGCTTTGCCCGAGCGCAAAGAAATGGAGATTCGATTCCCTGTCATTACAGGCTATCGCTCGGATAATATCGAGGGTTCGCTGAAAGCCGACTTTACTGGTCTTCCCAAATTCCAGCTCAACTTCAATCAGATTCCTACCGAAACCGTCTTACAGACCGTCGTGAATGGTGATCAGAAGATGCTCAAGACGGACTATATGGAACTGCGTGATTTGCAGGTCATCTATTACTTTGCCCATCTGATGATTCGCGAATACTATACCAGTCGCGAACATGGCCAGCAGTTCCAGAAGTTTCCTGACATCAAGCAGATTGTAGAGACATGGTATAATGAGCAACTGGAGATTGTTGGTGGCGATGGCAGTACGGAGCAGAAACGTCTGGTGATGCTCTGGAACTACAAGGCTGTGCTTGACAACATCATGGAAGGTGTTCATAAAGCCAATGAAGACCATGAGGAGATTTCTGCTGTGCTCAACTATTACAATCCAGAAGGCAGTACCATCCACGTATATCGCCCCACGAACAAAACGGTCTATCCAACACAGAAGAGTCATGTCAACTATGTGATAGCTGAAGACAATAGCTGGCAGCAGATAGCAGCCAAGACACTCGACGCGATGGACTGTGTAGAGTGTTGGGTAAAGAACACCTATCTCGGTTTCCGCATTCCTTATACCGTTGGTGATGAGAATAAGGAATATCAGCCTACATTCATCGTTCGTGTGAAGGGAATAAATCTCATTGTGGAGTGTGAAGACTTTGATAGCGACAAGTCAGGCAACAAAGAAGCCAAGCGCCACTATCTGAAAGACTATTGGATTCCAGCTGCCAACAACCTCAAGACTTACGGTACTTGGGACTTACTGGAAGTAAGAGACATTGACCAATTAGAAAAACTCATAAACGATAAAATCAAGCAACTATGACATACGATAAGAATCGCCCCGTAAGTAGTATTAAGCACAACGATAAGCGTGCTGCCATTCCTGATAGTGCCCATCAGGGAGAGGAACAGATGGCTATTAGTGGCATGCCAGAACAGAGTGAATACGACATCTTCCGTCATGAATTCCAGCGTGGCAGGGATCCGGAACTCTATTGGCTCAACAAGTATAAGAATGATGATGAGGACAATCCTGACTATATGCCGCAGCTGCGTACAGACATCCGAAGCCTGTATAAACATGAGGACATTCGTCCTGAGGCCATCATTGATAGTCTCTATGAACTGCATGAGCATAAGAGCGAGAGTGCCAAGTTACAGCTCGACTTGTTTGGAGATTTTGAGGAAGAGCAAGAGGATGAACTGGAACGATTAGCTGGTTACTACAAGCATAGCGACAACTGGCAGAACCGACTGATTCAAGGTGATAGTTTGTTGGTGATGAATTCCTTGCTGAATCGCGAAGGCATGAAGGGGCAGGTTCAATGCATCTACTTTGATCCGCCGTATGGGATACGTTATGGTGGAAACTGGCAGATAATGATTAACAAACCTAAGATGGCTCATGAATCTCGCGATTCAGAATTAACTGGTGAGCCAGAGATGATTAAAGCCTACCGTGATACATGGGAATTAGGAATTCATAGTTATTTGTCGTATCTCAGAGACAGGCTTGTGATGGCACGAGAGCTCCTTTCAGAGAGCGGGTCTTGTTTTATTCAAATCTCTGACGAAAATGTGCATTTGATACGTAGTGTGATGGATGATGTTTTTGGCAGCGATAATTTTATAAATCAAATTGTCTATCAAAAAACATCCGGTGCAGGCAGTCCAGGCGAATTATTAGCTCCTGCGTCAGTTTGTGATTATATAATCTGGTATGCTAAAAGCAAGGAACAAATGAAATTTAGAAAACTATTTGTGCCTAAAGTATTTGGAGGTGAAGGTAGTTCTTCTTATCATAACATTGAATTAGGAGATGGAAGGAGATTGTCAATAGCAGATTTTGAGAAAGAAACAGGGAAAACATTTGAATATGACTTGAGACCGAGAGGTTCCAGAGTATATACTCTGGATAACCTTACTTCACAATCAGGTTCTGATATTGGTAGGTTTGATATCGAGTTTGAGGGGAAAATCTACAAAATGAATGGTAACAATGTTTGGAAAACAAATAGAGCAGGTATTGAGAATTTAAAGAAAGAGAGAAGAATAGATATTTCTTCGAATGGACGTGTGGGTTATGTTAGATACTTTAATGATTTTCCAGCTCAACCTATAACTAACTTGTGGACTGATGCAGTAAGTAGTTTTATGTCTGATAAAGTCTATGTTGTTCAGTCTTCAAAGAAAGCAGTTCAAAGATGCATTCTTATGACTACAGACCCTGGAGATTTAGTGCTTGATCCAACATGTGGAAGTGGAACTACAGCCTTTGTTGCAGAGCAATGGGGTAGAAGATGGATAACCGTAGATACAAGTAGAATCGCTTTGAACATAGCAAAAAAAAGACTAATAACCACTCTTTTCCCCTATTATAAAGTACATGAGAAAGAAGGAACTCAAAACATTCGTCTTGGGTTTGAATATAAAAGATTACCGCATATTACTTTAAAGTCTATTGCGAACCAAGATTTCTCAGATACAGACGAAATTCTTTACGACCAACCTGAAGAGGATAAGAAACGTATTCGCGTGAGTGGTCCATTTACAGTCGAGACCTTACAGAGCCTTGATGTCAGTTCGCCGGAAAGCTTGAATGACAAGCAGAACGACTACGACGAATATGCATTGTTTACAGAGCGCATTTTCAACAACCTAAAGGCTAACGGTATTCGTAATGGTGTGAAACAGCAACAGGCCGTGATGCACTCGATGGAACATTTGGATGAACCTTATCTGAATGCCAAGGGCTATTATAAACAGGAGGATGGAACGGAGCATTGTGTGTTCTTTATGATTGGTCCCAAGTTTGGCACCGTCAGCAAGCATGCCGTGAACGAAGCCGTACGTGCCTTCCGTCAGCATCTGGACGAATCGAACTGGCTCGTCATTCTTGGTTTCTCGTTTGAGGACAGCATTGAGAGTGGTGAGAACAAAGACTACAACTTTGGTACATTCCAAGTGTCAAAGGTCCGCATGAGCGACGACCTACTGCAAGACGGTCTTCTGAAGAAAGACAAGAAGGCAGGTTCGTTTATCATCATAGGTGAGCCAGACATCAGCCTTGTGAACGACGGCGACGGCAAATGCCATGTAGAGATTAACGGTATGGATATGTACGATCCCATACAAGATGAGGTGAAAGCCCGCAACGTGAACGACATTGCCTATTGGGAGATGGACGACAACTATACGGGTGGTCTCTTCAAGGTTCGCAGCATCCACTTCTGTGGTGGCGACAAGAAAGACTTCGCAGCTTGGCGCAAGGGCCTCGATACGGTTGCCAAAGACCTGGCCAAGAAAAAGGCCGAGCGCACCCTCCGATTGGAGTTCAACGATGAGATTTGGGATACGCTCTATGACTTTAAGAGTGAGCCAATCCCCTACGAACGGGGCAAAAAGATTGCCGTGCGTGTAGTCTCTCAATTTGGCGAAGAATCAACAAAGGTACTGACAATGGAATAATATGCGATACTGGATAGTTCCAAGTAATGACAGTACCTTCCGAATCGGTGATGCTATTGCAGCACAATACGGAATGGCAGACTGGAGGACTGATAAGTTCTCAGTTGGGGACATCGTATTCATTTACAAAACGATTCCTGAGAAGCGTATCCATTACAAGATGGAGGTCATCAAGGTAAAGATGATTTTCGACGAGGCTTTCGAACAGGAACCCTTTTGGACGGATAAAGTACAATATTACGGGAACATCACGTCCTTCTATGCCAGATTCAAATTGCTTGAGGAATATACAGACGACATCTTGTCGTTGCATCATCTGCATGAACATGGGTATGAAGGTATTCCAAGGAGTGTCAGGGAATGTAAGGATGAAGGATTGATTGATTTTCTGTTGCATCCCCATCAGATGGTGAATGAAGATGTGTATGATGTGGACTATCCAGAGGATGATGAGAAGTTGTATGAAGGTGCATTGATTACTGTGAAAGCCAACAAGTATGAGCGTAACCAAAAGGCTCGTAAGGAGTGCGTAGCGAAGAAAGGCTATCAATGCCTGGTATGTGGTCGTGACTTTGAAACAACCTATGGAGAGATAGGTAAGAACTTTATCCATGTGCATCATCTGACACCCATTTCATCAATTGGTAAGGAATATGAACTGAATGTAGATACAGATCTGGTGCCTGTCTGTCCGAATTGCCACTATATGCTGCATCGTAAAGATCCGCCTTATACAATTGAGGAACTGAGAGAAAAGCTATCAGCCGTAGAGAAGGCTGCCGAGATCAAACCTGCTGCTTCAAAGCACAGTCATAAACAGATGGCTCAGACTATCCGATTCAAATCAGAGAATACCGTTCTAAAAGATGTCAATGACGACCGTGATGTACGTCGCCTGATTCATAACATGATGGAGATGGACGGTGGTACGATGATGAAGAATATTACATCTGTATGCATCGCCATGTTTGGAGAACGATACGCGAGTATGAATTCGAAAGAATGGAGCCATCTGATCAATGAGTATGTTCGAGTAGTAACCAACAGACCTGACTTAGAAGAAGAGACCGTATTCCAATACAAGTCCATTGCCTTTTAGTCTAACTGGCTTTAGCCAACAGAGACTTTACCTCGGGCATATCAGATTTGTTAAGCTCCGCAAGGCGCATCAAGACAACGACCGCGCTGTGATGGCAGCCTACGGCTTCGACGTAAAGACCATGACAGAAAGCCAGTGCGTCGCCGAACTCTTCAAACACCTAGTTTCCGTTTTCGATATACTCCAGGGCGCGATCCAGCTGGGTGTCGTAGCCAGTGGTGTCGAAGATATCCCGATCTAAATCGACCTCGATGTCGGGTTCAACGCCCACGCCCTCATAACTCTTTTTGTCTATTGAGAACGCAGCGCAACTAGGCAGATAGATATAAACAGGGGTTACACCCTTTTCTCCGATACTTCCTGCATAATAATAAGAATAATATTTAGGACCATTAATGACTGAACACGTAGCGCCCCAAGAGCGTTTTCCTACGACACGCGCATTGCTGAGTGCTTTTGCTCCCAAAGCAGTTAATTCTGACATACTCACCGACAAACAGTTGGTGAGCACGACGATGGGCTCAGTGATGGTTTCATGGGCTACTGACAGCGCAGAGAACTCATAGGGCAGCATGGGCCCATAGTCGTAACGCCCCACCCCGTTCTTCTCACGTTGATAGCCTATTTGAAATGAACTGCCTTGAGGAACCAACGCTCCTAACACGTATTTGAAATCATTGTTATAACCGCCTGAATTAGTGCGCACATCGATGATGACGCCCTTCAACGTGCCGTTCTCTTTCATCTCCTGAATCATGCTGAACCAGTTAATCCAAGTATCCACAACAGCCTGATTCAGATCCAGAACGCGCTGCGATGCTGAAGCGAAAAAGCCATTATTGCCAAGATAAGCAGAGAGACGAAAATTGCTAAAATACAAGTAGGCCACACCATCGTCGATCACACCTGACTTGATTTCTATACCTACTTCTGCATAATCAGGATGCAAATCAATGACAGAATCGGCTATGGTTGAAGCGGACATATAGCAGCTTAAGCGCCCCTCATTCCGATAGTAAGAAAGATCTGGGTAGAAGCCCATAGCCTCATTGATGTCTTCACGATCGTAGATACGCAATACAGAAGGATCGACAGTGATATCATTACCTGTGGCGTGATTCTTAAAAATGGCAAACATATGGCTATCATGAAAAGGGCGCACAAGATCTTCTAACAGACTCTGATATTCCTCATCTGTGATTTCCTCGCCATTTTCGAGCCGCTGATCGAGGGCCTCAAAGCGCGGCAGGAACGCATCGTAAGCGGCATCCCAGTCGAAACCGAATTCACGCTCATAGTCCCAGAGCGCATAGTTCTGGTTCATGGCATGCCAGAACAGCTTAAATTCGCCCGCATAGCTCTCATTGGCTTCCTGGAATCTTAATTCATCGTTCTGACCATAACTATATAGGGCATCGCTCTCCTGGCGACACGAGGTGACTGTGAGCAGCAGGAGCAGCGCTCCAAGGATGAATAGCTTGTGTTTCATATCGTCTGTCTATTAAAGTCGTCGTTAGAAAAAGTAGCACACCCCTGCCTGTAAGGCCAGCGTAGAGTTGTATTTGGGGTCTTTCACACGCATATAGTCCTTCTGGGTGCTGACCACGCTGTGGTAATAGCGCATCTCTGCCTGGACTGCCCAGTGACTGGCAAAGCGGTACTCCATACCGAGGCCGCCTAAGAAGCCGAAATCCCAACGCTGGTCGCGCTCGCTATCAAACGGGATCTCCTGATCCACATCATATGTCTTCCTGCTAAAGCTGCTAAATACATCACCCTTGATCCGGCTATTGAGCCAATAGCCGCCATAGGCGCCGACATGGCAGAAGCCGCGCAGCTTCGTGCCGCCAAAGCTGAACGAGGCCATCACTGGCAACTGCAGGTAAGTGTTGGTGATGCGACAGTCTAATTCATCTAATGTACGCATCTGCTGGTGGTTTTTCTGCACATAGTCGAGTTCGGCACGTACGCCCAACCAGTCGAGGATATCGTACTGGCCCATCAGGCCGAAGCCGACGCCCCAGCGGTCTTTATATTGATAATCATCGAAGTAATGCTTGTCGATGACGTAATGGTTATACATGCCACCAACGTTGACGCCGATACGCCACTGGGCTGAAGCCTGCAGCGTGGCAAGGGCCGTTAAAGCCAGAAACAGAATCTTTTTCATTTTGCTGCAAAGGTACGAATATTAATTCAAGATACAAAAAGTATTGGATTAAACTTGCATATCTCTCGATTATTTTGTAATTTTGCGCTCTGAATCGGTCCATCAACTAATGAATATTTTATCAACTTAAATATCATCATGAAAAAAGTATTACTATGTCTGCTTACAGCCGGTCTTTTCTCCCCTGCTGTGGCACAAGAGAAGTTTGAGTTAGGAAAACCTGACAAAGCCGAATATCGATACCTTGACGAGTACAAGGCTCTGAAAGAGTATATCGACAAGACCAAGTACCCCAATTTTAAACTCGGTTCCGGAACCACCGTTTCCGATTATCTCAGCAATTCCACATTCAAGAGCATGATCGACAAGAACTTCAGTGAGACCGTTGCTGGTAACGCCATGAAGATGCAAAGTTGCGTTGGTAACAATGGTGAAATGAATTTCGAAACCGTAAAAAAATACGTTAAGGCTGCCACAGATGCTGGTCTCAATGTTTATGGCCACACCCTCGCCTGGCACTCTCAGCAGCCCAAAGCTTGGTTGCTCAGCCTCATTGGTGACAAGCCCGACCCCACCAGCGAAGAGACTTATCAGGTTGTGGCCAGCAAGGACTTCACCAAAGAGCAGAGCGTGGGCTGGACATCGGATAAGACACAATTCGGATATACCATTACCTTTGACTCCA
>Ga0256407_10014132_pt1 | contig 10556 bp, 5 predicted proteins | sample RumenRJG_04DNA_FD_193489 | JGI IMG/M metagenome (GOLD analysis project Ga0256407, IMG submission 193489) | Bovine rumen microbial communities from Lethbridge, Alberta, Canada - RJG_04 | ecosystem: Host-associated > Mammals > Digestive system > Stomach > Rumen | place: Canada: Alberta | collected... | reverse complement strand
TTTTTCATCTAGTTCAATAAAGGGAAATAATAAAAAATCTGCATTTATTCCATCTAATAATGTTTCATTGAAAAAAGGAAATTTTACATCACATAAATTTGGACTTGATAATTGTTCTATTTTTCCCCCACTTTTTACTAATAAAATTGTTTTTAATATTTGTACAGTTGCATTTAATGAATCTTTTAATAATATTATTTTTGTTCCTGCTATTGTTGATCTATATATCATATTATAATCTACATGAACTGTAAAATGATGAAATGTTTTTTCAGATTTGATTAAAAAAATATTTGAAATGAAAAGTAATAAAAAATTAATCATTTTCTTTTTTTGGAAATAAATAATTAATTAAATATTTATTAAAATTAATAATAAAATTTAATAAAAAGAAATTATTCAAAAAAGTTATATAAAGGAAGATAATTTGCATCCAAATAAAATATTTAATTAAAGAGTTAATGAAAAATTCAATATTGGTATCAAATAAAAATTAACATAAAAACTTATTAATATAAATATCATTTTTTGATTATTAAAATCTTTCAAATCATATTATTATAAATTATTAAAATAAAATATAATTAATAAAATAAATTTAATGGTTTATAATGTTAAAATTTAACAAAAGAATTGTTTTATATATATAATTTCTTTAACATTTATATACACTTTACTCACGTATAAAAAATGACATATTTAATATTAATCATTTTTTATATATTATGATACTCTTGTTTTAAATTTATAGGAATATTTTAATTTTATAAATTTTTTTTTCACTCAAATATAAATTAGAAATTGTTCTTTAAATTTTTCAAAATTATCTTTATATTTTTTAAATTCATCATCTTTAATAAACAAATTAAAATTGATACATTCTAAAAAATAAATTTCCATATTTAATAATTCTTCAACAGAAACTCCACACATTTTAGCATAATCTTTATTAGTAAAAGTATTATCATCAAAAAATTTATGAGTTTCCATTAAACAAATAAAAAAAACTTTATGAACATTTGATTGTGATAAAATAATTTTTGAAGTTAAAAACTTATCTAAAACCATCAATGATAAAATTAATAAATTATCATCAAAATCTAAAATATATACAATTTTTTGAATAAAAGTTTCAAATTTCATTTTTCCAATACATTCTTCATCTGAATCATCACTCTCTGAATCAGTTTCTGATAATTGATTTAAATTCAAGTCAAATATTGTTGGTGTTTTAGTTTTATTTGAGGTATATGATAATATATTACTTATAATTTTAAACATTGTCATTAATGAATTTTGATTCTTAAATTGAAAATTTTTTTTATAACAAATTGATGGAAATTGTTTAGTTAAGTCAATTGGTTTTGCAGAGATCAACATTTGGGAAATGAAAAAAATAATTTTTTGTTTATTATATATAAAATTATAATATATAAATTGATTAAAAAGATTCATTTTTTCTCTTAGCTTTAATACTTATATGGCTTTATTTTATATTGTTATAATTTATAATAATTATTTTCTTTTTTTAATTATGTTTTAAAAGATAGAAATTATGATATTATATTATTTATTGATAAAAAACGATTAAGAAGTTAATTTCACATCATAATTTATCATTTTATAAAAAATCTCATAATAATTATAATTATAATTAATAAAAAAATTATAAAAATAATACTCAAAATTAATAATAATAAAAAATAAATAAAAATAAAAAAATAAAAAAAATAAAAAACCCCATACAAAAAAAAATAAAAATTAAAAAATGGCAACCGAAGCTAGAGAAGACTTCCAACTTCTCCCAGGAGAAAAATTCATCTCAACATCACTTTTAAACTCAATTCTAAAATCCTACGACCACAAAAAAATAGTAGTAGATGAATCAGATAGTGAACTATGGTATGAAACAATAAATGGTCCAGGAACATTAATATTTAAAAACAAAGTAAAATATGTAGGAAACATAAAATATGGTATTTTAACAAATACAGATCCTCAATCACCATGTACAATAACATTCCCAAATGGAACAGTATACACAGGAACAATGAAAGATAATGAAATAACAGGAACAGGAACATATACTTTCTCAGATGGTTCTACTTATACTGGATCATTATTAAATGGATTAAGAGATGGTCCTGGAACCTATAATTCAAAAGATGGGATTATTTATGAAGGTGAATGGAAAAAAGGATTAAAGAATGGGAAAGGAAAGTTAACTCAAGGAAATATGATTCTTGAAGGTGAATGGGTTAATGGTGTTATTTCTGGGAAAGGAAGGATTAAATGGACTAGTGGGAATTTTTATGATGGACAAATGATGGATAATAAAATTGAAGGGAATGGTTTTATGGTATGGTATAATAAAAATGAGAAATATACTGGACAATGGAAGAATAATTGTCAAAATGGTTTTGGGATTCATGTTTGGTATGAACCTAAAGGAGAACAAAAATTTCTTAGAGATAGATATGTTGGACAATGGCTTAATGGTGTTAGAGAAGGTTATGGGAAATTTTATTATTCTAATGGAAGTATATATGAAGGTTATTGGAAAAATAATAAAAAAGAAGGTTTTGGTGTTTTAATGAATGCTGATAGGACTTATTATGTTGGAACTTTTAAGGAAGATATTCAAGTAGATAATAAAGCTCTTGCTGAATATAATAGGATGAAAGAATTAGAGAAAATGCCTAAAGAAGAAAAAAAAAAGGAAGTTGACCCTAAAAATACAAGAAGTAAAAGTAGAAAAGGAAGTAGAATGGGAACTTATAAACATAATAATACTAATACTACTACTATTAGCAAGAATCCTACTAAAGATTTAAATTCTATTAATGAAGAAAGTAAAAATGCCAAAACAGATAATGTTGATAATAATGAAAATGCAGAAGAAAAAAAGGAAAAAGCAAAAGAAAAATCACTTCAAGAAAAAAGAAATCGAATAGCAAAATCAATAGATGAAATAAAAATTCATATTGATTTATCTGATTTAATTGAAATTGAACCAGAAATAAAAAATGCATTAAAAGAATTAGATAATTTACTTTTAAGAAACTTATCATTAATAACTCATATGTATCTTATAGCATGTGGAAGAGAAAATTTACGTGATGCTGAATTAGGAATATCAACTCCTTCAATAAGTGAGACAAAAAGTATTTTTAATAATAATTTAGTAAGTCAAAAAGGAAGTATTATGAATGTTAATGTTGATAATGTGAATGTAAATGAAGAAAAAAAAAAAGAAGAAGAGCCAATTAATTATGATTGTATTTATAATAATGAGCAATATTTCTGTTTGGATTTATTAGGTTTTTGGAAATTATTAAGAAAATGCGGTTTAATTTCTATTGATTTTAATATAGCTGATATTGATAGGTTATTTTATCAAAATTATCCAAATAGAATTTCTATGTTGTATGTTCCTGAAAATTTATTTTTGAAAGAAAAAGATGAACCAGAAAGAATTTATGATTATTTATATCAAGCTATTTCTAAAGAAAAAAATGATTTTGATACTAAATATAAAACACAAATGGATCAAAGTAATGTATTACTTTTTGGTACTAATGTCCCTCCTAATAATCTTCCTCCTTATGAAAAAAAAGAAGATTTTGATATTCATTTCGATTATCATAATTCTAAAAATATTGTTTTAATGAGACATTTTTATGAATTATTAATTAGAATTGCATATTTAAAATATTATAATAATTTTGATATGACACTTGAACAAAAAGTTAAAACTTTATTTGCTTTATTTAAAACTATTTATAGAGGGAGAAGAAAAAGTTTAGATTCATCATTAGGTAATGTAATGATAGTTGATCCAAGATTAAAAAATTTTGATTTAGAATTAGAAAAATTATTAAAATTACATAAAAAAGATTTAGCAGAAATATTTAATGATATATATAAAGCTGAAATTGAATTTAAAACAACATATAAAAATTATGATAAAACAATAACATATAAATTTATATATGATAATATAATTAAAAAAAATCAAATTCTTGATGAAGTTTTTAAAAATAAAATTGAATTTTTAGAATTAATAACATTACATCATAAAGAAAAAGTAGTGACATTAGCAAATGCAAATACAATTGATTTCGGAAATATTGAAATAATAAATTATATTGAAAATGTTTTTAATACTGAAATGATATTATATGAATTTTGTGAATTGATGTTTTATATTTCAAGAAAATATTTTGCATATTATGAAATAAAAACAGATAGAAATGAAAAAAATTGGGGTGAAGATGAAACTGATTATTATCAAGAAGTAATTGATATCTTTTATGAAATATGTGAAAAATTATTAAATAAAGTTAGAAATGATGGAATAAATAAATTTTATTATCCTAAATTAAAAACACATATTCAAATTGAGAAAATTATGGAAGAAGAAGAATTAAGGAGATTAGAAGAAGAAAGAAGATTAAAAGAAATTGAAAGATATGAATATGAAAGAAAGAATTTAAAAGCTGAAGATGTTAATGCTTATCAAGAAGAAGAAGAGAAAAATGAATCTGGAAGTGATTCTTATAGTGATTATTAAATAATTAAATATTAAATTTTTATTTTTTAAAAAATAAATATTTTTTTTATATTTTTTAAATAATTAAATATTATTTAAATTGATTTTAAACATGTTCAATTAATTTTTGTTGATTATATTCTGCTAGAGAAATTGGATTTTCTTTAATTTTAATATATTTGTAATAAAATTCAATAAATAACTGTGGTAAAATTCCAAATAAGCAAACAAGAAAAGCTCCTTCTAAAATAGCAACACTTATAAGAATAAAACATTTCAAATAATATTTATGATTAAAAACAATAGATGAAAATAAACCAAATTGATATATTACAACCATATCAAATATAATCACAAAACTTAAAAAAAATAAAAACAAAATAAAATACTTCATACTATATTCATTTATACAAATATTTAACCAAAAGCAATGATGATCCCATTTTTCAACACATTCTTTACAAATAATACAATGTAACATTTGAGAATTTTTAACATGTTTACAAATAAAACATATATGATTTAATTTATAATCATCATCCAGGGAACTTTTTATTAAATTACTCATAAAACCTTTAATTTTTTTTTTATAACTATTAGAAATTAAATAAAGTTTTTTTCCATAATATTTCAAAAATATTGTTACAATTATACTTATTGAATCAAATATAAATGAATATTGAATTAATTGCTTTTTATTTAAATTATCTTTCATTTTAAATTTATTATAAAGGAAAATAAAATATAATTTAAATAAGATTGATAAAATAAGTGAAAAGAAAAGAAAATTATCTTTTTCTTTATTTCTAATAGAATGAACTTGACAATATCCAGTAAATAATTTTTCCATATTAATATAATTATTTTTAATACAAATATCTTTAGGAGAAATTCCTTCATTATTTTTTGCATTTTTATCAGCACCATATATAATTAATTTTTTAACTAAAATATAATTTCCACTTTTAATACCATAATGTAAAGGAGTTTCACCATTTAAATCTTTAATATTAATATCTACTTCAAAATCTAGTAAAATATCAACTATTTTTTTATTTGAATAATATGCTGCATAATGAATAGGTGCTATACCAGCTTTATTTCTAATATTTAACATATTATTTTTTTTAAAATATTTATTTAATCTTTCAAAATAAAAAATAATTGGAAATTTTATATTTTCAATTGCACATAAATGAAATACATTTGTTCTATTTGAAAAAATTTTATATATTACTTTTTCATTAAGAGCTAAATATTGATATAAATATTCTATTATATCAATATAAGTTTTTGAGTCTATATTTAATAATACAGATATTTCAAAAATTGTTTTATTATCATTGTTTTGGTTTATTAAAAAATCATCGAATGAATCTGGATTATCTTTATATAATATTTTATAACTTTGAAGGATAACTTTTATATAATAAAATTCACCTTTTTCTGTAAATTCTTGAGCCAAATTATTTTTTGAATAACTATGAAAAGTAATTAGATTTAAATTTAGTGATTTTAAACTTTTTAAATAATTTATGCATATTTCTATTGATTGTTTTATATTTTGTTCTGATTCTTTTATTATTTCTTTTATTTTATGATAAGCTTTTTCAAAAATATAGCCTTGTGGTAGCTCTTCTGATTGCATTTATTAAAAATTAATATTTAAAATTAAATAAATAATTAAAACATATATCATATATTATAATTATTACTAATAATTAAATGAATTGATAATAAAATTATGTCTTTTTCATACTATTTTTAATAGCAAAATGAAATAAAATAAGAAAATAAAAGAATTATATATATCCTATTTAATAAATTTATATATATTAAAATATATTTTTTATGAATATTATTTAATTAGTAATTAAATTATATTTTAATGTCAAATTCTAATTTATCAGAGAAAGAAATAAATGAATTAAATCAATCAATTAAAATTATTGTAGGAGAATATTCATCAAAAAAAGAATCAATGGAAAAATTAAAACCTATAATAATTGAATATAAAACTGAATATAATAATAAGATAAAATCATATCAATTATTAACAAAAAAAATAATTTCTTTAGAAAATTCATTAGAAATAATTGAAAATAAAATAGTAAAAATTGAAAAAAAACAAAAAACCTTATTATTAAATTTAACAAATGATTGCTATCATCATTTAGTTGATATTTCTGAAAATATAAATAATAAATTTAAATATGAAACTTTATCTAATTTTTTAAAATTATTAACCATAAAAATTTACAATGACCCAAATGATGGAATTTTAATTTTTAAAAATGAATATGAATTAAAAAATTTATTACAATATTTAAATGAAGTATATTCAAATTTTGATAAATATAATATTCAAAAATATAAAGAATTCTTTCTTTTTTATCAGGAAAATTCAAAAAAAAATTATGAATACCCTTTTGATTTTTTATTTGAGTTTATAGGAACAATTTTTGATAAAATTGATTTGAAAAATACATTATTAAAAAAAAAATTTGAAATAGAAAATGAAATTGAAAATAAAAATATATTATTTTTAGAATTAAAAAAATTAGAAACAGAAATTAGAGAAAATGATTCAATATACCGTTCATTAGGAATGTATAGAAAATATATTCATAAAATATTAGAAAAATATAAAGAAAGTAAAGAAAATTCTGATTTTGATTCATTAAAACAAATTTTATTGACAATTGAAAAAACAAAGAATTTTGATGTTAATCAAGTTAATAATTTTGATAATATGAGTTCATTATCAATGAAAAGTGAATATTCTTTTAGTGAAAATTCATCAATTAATAATTTAAGTGTAAGTTATATTGTTTTACCAAGTGTAAATAATGGGATTGTTAATTTAGAAGAAAAAGAAAAAAAAAATGAAGATAAAAAAAAAATTAAAATTAAAATTGAAGAAGTTAAGATTAATTCAAATAATAAAAAAAATAAAAATAACTCAAAAAATACAATTAATAATGATGACAATTCTAATAATAAAAATAATCAATCAACAAATAAAAAATATAAAACTGGAAATGAGCAAAAATTAAGCGAAAAAATTGATGATGAAAAATTAGAAAAACAAAATAATTCATATCAATATTTAAATACAAATGATAATATTGAAAATTCATCAATTAAAAATAAAAGAATTAAAAAAGATGATACTATAAAAGAAGATAATAATGAAATTTTCAAAAAAATAAATCCAGAAAAATTAAAATCAAAAAATCAAAAAAATATAAATAAACCACATTTAAGTAATACAAATTTAAATTATTTAGATAGAAGTAATTCAAAAAGGCATTTCCCAAAAATTTTTCGTCACACAAAAGGAGATGAAGGAGGAAATTCAGAATCAATGTCTTTATTACTTCCAAATAAAAATCCAAAATTAATTGGAATTAATAATAAAACTTTAATTAAAGATTCAATATGTGATGAAATGATTGTTTCAAAATTTGGAGCAAGGACAATTAAACCATCAAGAGGTGATTATATTAATGAATTAAATAAAAAAAATAATATGTTTAATTTTTATTTAAATCCTGAATTATTAAAAAAGAGAGAAGAATATAATACTTTAATTATTGAAAAACCTATTGAAGCTTCAAATTGTTGTGTTTCATGTACATAAAAGTAAAAACTAATTATTATATATAAAATTCGAATTATTATAACATTAAAAAATTTAAAATTATTATTTTATTATTGATAAAATGAAAAATAAAATAATTTAATATAATTGATTTATTTTTTTATTTGATCTTTTAATAATTCTTTGATTGAATTTGAACGAAAATTATCAATTTCAAAATTATTTGAGTTATTACTTTTTTCTTGTTTTATTTCTTTTATTGAATTTTGATTTAAACTTACATTTTGGTTATAATTTTCAATTTCTTCATTATGTTTTAAACTTCCATTCCTATTTGGACTTAATATTACAGATGATAATGATTGAATATCAAGAAATTGAGGTTCTTCATTATTATTATTTATTTCATTTTCATTTAAATTATTTTCAATTTCTTTTTCATTTATATTTTCTTTATTCATATTTTCATCTTCATTTAAATTATTTTTCAATATATTTTCTGGTTTTTCATTATAAAAATTTTCAGTGTATTTAACATTATTTTCATAATTAATTTTATCCCAATCAATAATATCTTTTTTTTTATTCATTTCTTTTTCAATATTTTCTTTTAATTTTTTTTCTTTTAATTTTAACATTTCTTTCTTATATAATCTATCAATAACATTACTTTTAATTATTTCACTATTAGTTTCATTATTATCTAAATTCACATTATTTTTTTTATCATTTGAATTTGCCTTTAATTTTTTAAACGGAATATTAATTTTATATCTTTTATGATTTTCTGAAATATTTTCTTCATTTGGTATTTTTATTTTTGTATTTAACATTGAAGTATTTTGAGATTTTGATCTTTGATTTTTTAAATCATTTTTACTATAATATGTATAATAATTTTGATTTTCATCATTAAGATATTGTTTTTTTATTTTATTGTAATTTGTTTTTCTTATTTGTGAATCATAATTTATTTTATTTTTTCTTTTTATTTGTTCCTGTTCTTTTTTTAATTCAAATAAATTTTTCTCTTTTGGAAAAGCAGTTTTAAAAATTTTTGCTTTATAATTTACTCTTTTCATCGGATAATCAAAGTTTTTCTCAGTAGTTAGATTATCAATATAATATTCTCTTGATGTTTTAGAATTTTGAGTTTCATTGTTTTCAGTGTTTGATTTTTTATGAAAATTATAATTTTGATTTTGCAAAATAAAATTATTATTGGAATAATTTAAATTTTCTGTATTTATTATTTCAGTAATTTTATCATAATTTGTATTTGTATTTTTTGGATTATAATTTTTCATTAAATATCTATAACTTTTTTTACCTTTTGTTCTTATTAGTCTAAAAAAAAAATCAATTAATATATTTTTTATTTTAATATTTAAAATAGATTTTAATCCTTTAATTGATTTATATCTAGAAATTAATTGAAAATTCAAAAAAGAATTTATAATTCTTTTGGAAAATTCAAATAATAATGTATCATTTTGTGAAATTATTCTCATATATGAAAATATTGAATTTCTTAATATATCATTTTGATTCTTAAAATTACTTTTTATTCCAAATTCTGAATAAATTGATAAAAAATCATTAACACTATCATAATCTAATATTCCTATATCATTAAAATATTCACAAATTTTTAAAGTTGTTGAATCGAGAGACATAATTTTTTTAAAATATAATTATTTTTGAAATTCAAAAATATTTAAATTTAATATTTTTATTTTTCTTTTAAAAATTGAAGCATTTATGATAATAGTTGAAATTGTTGAAAATATTTAAATAATTTCTTTAAAAGATAATTTATTTTTATATAAATAAATTTTTAATTTGAACTTTTTCAATATTTTTTATATTATTTTCATATTTTAAATTGTAGTTATATTTAATATTGAAAAAATAAATTTAAGTCAATTTATTCATTTTTTGTCACAGTAATTTTTATTTAATAATATAAAAGCATAAAAAATAATTATTATTTAGTAGATAAATTTCACTTTCATTAAACCCATTAAATTATATGAAATTTATCATTATAAAATGAAAAAATTAATTTTTTTTGAAAATGTATCACCTTATTTTTCAAAAAAAATAATATTTAAAACAAATATATTTAGGATTATGTATAATAATTATTTTTTATAATTAATTTTATAATAAAAATCACTTATTTAATTTTAATAAAAAATATTTAGAAAAATATTTATTTATTGAAAAACTTAAATTTAACAATTAAAAATAAATACATATATATTAATAAATATAAAATATATAATTTACTTTTCTTTATCTAAATTATTTGAAATCTCTTCCATTCTTTTTTTTCCTCTTTGAATTAAATCAATAAGTGAAAAATGAATAATTTCAGGACCTTCTAATTCATCAATT
>Ga0256407_10014131_pt1 | contig 10557 bp, 4 predicted proteins | sample RumenRJG_04DNA_FD_193489 | JGI IMG/M metagenome (GOLD analysis project Ga0256407, IMG submission 193489) | Bovine rumen microbial communities from Lethbridge, Alberta, Canada - RJG_04 | ecosystem: Host-associated > Mammals > Digestive system > Stomach > Rumen | place: Canada: Alberta | collected... | reverse complement strand
CTTGATAACGGCGCCGCCTGTCACGATACCAAAGACTCCGAGGAACTGCTCGCCCTTGATTTTGAGGCTCATGATGCGGTGTCCCTGTCCGTCGAAGGTGCCGCAATAGCGGTTTGCATCGTTGCCGATGGGGACATAGCCATTGACATCCGACATGTCGATGTCGGCTGTCAGCACAGCGTTGATGTTCGCCTGACCGCCATTCACCAATGCGGAGAAGGCTACCAAGTCATCCTTGTTGGCAATCTCGTAGATGCCATCGCTGTTGGGCTCCAAGGCCCAAGCCGTCGTGCTTATCATGCTTACAAGCAACGACAGGCACAAGTGAGTAAAATACTTTCTCATGATGATGTGTGTTAAGGTTAAAAGTTTATAGTTAGTCTGGTTACAAATCGAGTTATTAGTCCATAATCGTCTTTTTTTCGGTTGTATCGGTGCAAAAATAATGATTAATGTACATAATGCAAAATAAATATGATTTTTTTTTCTTTTTCGAAGACATTTTCTTGCTTTGGAGGGGTGAAGCGGGCAGGAAATAGCCCCCTGAGTCGCATAATATGGGGCAAAATGGTGAATTTGTCTCCACTTTTTTTGCGGTTTGTGGAAAAAAAGTATATATCCTAAAATTCGCGACTAATAGTGATGCTGACTTATTTTGCTGTTTGCTGTTCCATCTGACGATAGTCTTGCCACTGCAGACGTGATTTTTTTTCTTTTTCGAAGACATTTTCTTGCTTTGGAGGGGTGAAGCGGGCATGAAATACCCCCCTGAGTCGCATAATATGGGGCAAAATGGTGAATTTACCTCCACTTTTTTGCGGTTGTGGAAAAAAAGTATATATCCTAAAATCCGCGACTAATAGTCATTCGGACTAATTTCGCCGTCTCGCCCTCCATCTGCGGAATCTCCAGCCACTACAGGTGCAATTACGTGTTGTCCCCGCCCAATATCCCCTTACCCCGTCGAGCATTACAGGGGCCAGCTCCGAAATCCCTCTCAGGATGGTGTCTGAGCTGCATGTGCGAATGGTGGGATGCAGCGAGAGATTGGGCATCAAGTGGCTCGTAACATCCTCCACACAGTCACCGCCACAAAAGTAGACGCTTGCCAGAGAACCGACAATCTCGCGCTTTGATAGCCGAATGACGTACATCGAAGCCCCAGAACTTTGTCGATAACTGGGCCCACGAAACTGGAAAATTGCTCTCTCACGTGAAATACTCCTCCAAAAGGAGTGATTCTCTCAGATTTTATGCTTACCTTTGCCATGTCATGTGCGATTTTGCTTGTCTTGAAACGCAGCACTAAGGTAAGTGAAAAATCTGACATGGCGAAATCCTGAGCCGCTCGGCTCTGCCGCTTGACACAGCAAGAACTTTTTGTTGCTCAGGAACTCATAAAAGCTATTAAACTAAAGTGCTGCGGAATCTAGGGTAACAAACGAAAAGGATGGCAAGGCTCGCCTGTATAGTGTTGCTTGCATCAATGATGCAAACTGCGTTGTCTGCTGAAGATAACGCGCAGGCCACATGTCCGATTGTGAAATTGGAGGTAGTGCGCATGCCAGACCTTAATGTGCCTCGCATAGGGCACTCGGTGTTCATGGTCAATGGCGAGCCGACGGTGGTGGGAGGCCACACCACGAGCTTTGTGCCCACGACTACAGCCGAATACTTTCGCGACGGGCAGTGGCATCTCATTGAAACAGCTTATCCTCACGACGAAGGCTTTTGTGTGCCGCTCAGTTCGGGCAAGGTTCTCGTTGGAGGTGGTCATGCCGAACCGCTGGGAATAGGACATATCTATTCCGTAGAGATGTACGATCCAGCATCACACACCGTTAAAGGCTTCGGTTGCCTCGATACAAAACGGAGCTTCGCAAGCGCTACGGAAATAGACAGCGGACGTGTGGTCGTCTCGGGGAATTGGTATCAGAACACCGACGACATCGAGGTTTTCGACGGCAGAAAGTATTTCCACAGCGTGAAGAAGACGGCGCAGAGGCGTTCCAGGCCTCATGTGATGCGTATCGCCGACGACGATGTCATCGTTTTCGGAAGGACAGACGAACGCGCAAACCGCTTGGATACGATTATCGTAGACCGCTTGAAGGGCGAACCATTCCTTGTGCCGCTGTTCGAAGAGTGGAAGCCTCTGACAAGCTTAGTTGAGACCGACAGCAGAAACTTCGCTGTTGCGGACGAGCAATACTCATACTCTTATCTTATTCCCGTAGTAAACAAAGAAGGACAAATAGCTATCTGCCGCATCGATAGCACGCAGTTCTCGTTGCTTCCCACCAACGGAATCATTCCTGTGACCTGCAAGGGCAGGCACATCTGCTACCAGTCCTGGCTCGACATCGACCATAGGGCAGGACGTGCCTATCTCTATGGAACGGGCGACATCGACGGGCGAATCTATGTTCTCGCCATTGACATTACCAAGACACCTGCCGGTCTGACACTCTTCTACACAGACCCTACAGGCCATCCCGTCTATGGTTATCCCATATTAATGCCTGACGGTAACCTTTTGCTCACTGGCGGCATGGAATGCAACGCCGACTCAACCGTTGATAACTTTACGCCCCATGCTTCCGTTCTCCTGCTTCCTGTCGGTTCTCATCCTGACGGGCAACAGACGAAGGCACGACACAATGCCTGGCTATGGTTGTTGATGTTTCCAGTACTGCTTGTTGGCTTGGCCGTTCTTTTATGGCGGCGCAAGCCAAAGACCGCAGCAGAGGCGACAAGCGACGCTCCTGTTGACAAGAGCAATAGCGATGAAACCTTGATGCTTCGCATTTGCCAGCTGATGGATGAGGAACAACCTTTCCTGAACAGCGAGCTGAAGATATCCGACATTGCCGCAAGTCTTGGCACAAACGTCTCATACGTCTCAGCCTGCATCAACCGCCAGAAGGGATGTCCATTCAGCCAGTTCGTGAACTCCTACCGCATCAATTATGCCAAGAAACTGCTGCAACACAATCCCGACAAGAAGATTTTAGAGGTCTGGATAGCGTCGGGATTTGCCAACGAAACATCATTCTTCCGCACCTTCAAAACACTTACAGGCATGACACCAACCGAGTGGAAAGCCAAAAACGACTGACAAAACAGCAATTGTCAGTCGTTTTTTTTGTTTTGTAAGTGAATGAGACTGCATTTTATTTACCTTTGCAGCAATTTCCAATTAAATGATAGTATTACTATGAAGAAAACATTATTTACTTTGGCGCTACTGCTCACGGCCATGACTGCATGGGCAGACAACAACGACTGGCATTTCTCCATCAACGCAGACGGCACGGCTACCGTTATCTGTTACAAGCACCCTGGAAAGGTGTGGATTAACGGCATGGAGGTTGAAACCTTAGTTACCGACAACTGCTACCGAGGCGATGCCGAGATTCCTTCTGTCACACCCGAGGGGCAGACCGTGACGGGCATCGGCAACAACTGCTTCTATAACTGTACAGCACTCACGTCGGTGAAGATTCCAAACACCATCAAGCGCATCGGCAACACTGCCTTTGAGTATTGCAAAAGACTGAAAGAGATAACCATTCCCTCCAGCGTAGAGGAGATGGGGAGCAATGCAATATGGAACTGCGACAGCATAGAGCGGCTTATCATCGTGGACAGTCCCAACACCATCGAACTGCCGTCGGGCTACGAGATGTTCCGCACCCTTCGCGGCCTCAGATACATCTATCAAGGGCGTAACATGGTGTCGCTCGACGACACGTGGAAGCAAGTCTTCCGCAGCATGAACGGCCCCGTCGAGCTCATCGAACAAGGGCCTTTGGTGACGCAGATGGCAGAAGGCGAGTTCGAGGACAACGACAGCCTGAAGACCGTAAGGCTCAGCCCGAACGTGACGGTCATTCCGAAGGATGCCTTTAACAGTTGCGAGTCGTTGGAGACAGTGGAGGCAGGAGCCGTCACCTCCATTGGCGAAAATGCTTTCTGCTATTGCTACGCGCTCAAGGCAACGCCCGACCTGAGCCACTGCAAGGAAATCCTGGGTGGGGCCTTCGCAAGGTGCAAGTCCATCGAGCGCGTGGTCATCCCGGCCAGTGTAGATACCTTGGGCTATGGCGCTTTCTGGCTTAACGAATCTCTGACGGAACTCGTCATCGAGGACTGCGACCGTCCGCTGAAGGTGGGCAGCTCTGGCATGTTCCGCGATTCAGATTCCCACATAAAGAAGGCTTACTTTGGCCGCAACGCAGAAAGCACCAGCTACCTGCAATACGCTATCATAGAGGATAACCCCTCTGTTGAGGAGATTACCTTCGCCGGCTCCTGTTCCTATCTTCGCAGCAGCGAATTTGCGGGCTGCTACTCACTGAAGACTGTCCGTCTGGGCAAGAACATGAAGGACATCGCGCATCATGCTTTCGGCTGGAGCAGTCAGCCTCTCGAACAGCTCACGACGCTTGTCTGCGAAGCCGTTATGCCTCCCGAATGCAAGGACGGCGCCCTGCAAGCCGTCGACAAGGAAAAGTGTACGCTCTTCGTGCCTTCCGAAAGCATCGATGCCTACAGGGAGGCCAACGAATGGAAGGATTTCTTCAACATACAGCCTATTGACCGCGAGCCGACGCTGACGCAGGAGAAGCTGTTTGCAGTGCAACTCTCCGACATGCACACTGCGCGCATCTGCCACCAGATAATGCCGGTCGACGACGGATTTGTGGTTTTCGGAGGCCACACAACGGGCTTCTCCATGACGAAGACAGCCGAGCGCTACAGCATCGCTACCGACAGTTGGAATCAGATGGACATGCTCTTCTTCCAAGACTATGCTGCGGGCATCGTCACCCAGGACGGCAAGATGCTCCTTGCCGGCGGCATGGGCGCGGGCGGCGGCTCGGGTGCCAGTGCACAATGCGAGCTTTACGACCCCAACGACAACACCTTCACCGCTACGGGAAGCATGACGCAGGCACGCAGCATGGCAACCGCAACAAGAACCAAGAGCGGAAAGATCTACATCAACGGATGCTGGTACAACAGCAGCTACGGTCTGGAGTGCTACGACCCTGAAACAGGAACCTTCTCGAAAGCCGCCAATGGTCTGAATGCCTATCATCCCCTTCTGCTGGCGCTGCGCAATGAACGCGTCGCCATCTGCGACGGCAGCAAGATGGTGGTGGCAGAGGATGGCGTGACAAGCGACGTGACAAGCGACGTGACAAGCGACTTGCTCACAGAGTTTCCCATTCTGAAAGGATGGGACGAGACGCAGACGAAGTACTATCAGGTGGCGGACTATAGCTACATCGTCGTGGGCAAAAGTGACACACAGGCCGTGTTGCTCAGCATCTATGACAATGACGAAGAGGGCGTCAAGGTGACGAAGATTGCCGACCTGCCCATGACGCTCCCCGACAACGAGAGTGCAGCTATTGGCTATCATGATGAATCAACGCGTGTGTTCTGCAATAACGCTCGGCGGAAGGTCTATGTGCAGACGGTTCTCAAGGATGACGGCTGCAGTCCCGTCATCGTGGAGTACACCTACCCGACGGTTTCAAGCCCCGAAAGCGGCAATATCGTAGTGTATGCAACAGACAGTCGCCTCGCACAGCACATAGACAATGCCGCGTGGACGATGCTTCCCGACGGCACTCTGGTTTCCTCTGGCGGCGGCGACAGCAACTTCGCGCCCCACAGGCAATCCTACATCTACGTTCTTGGAGAAAGCAATCCCGATGCCATCAAAGACCTTAAAGACCCTAAAGACCTTAAGGCCATATACAGTCTCAGCGGCCAACGCCTGGCGAAGCCGCAGCGCGGCATCAACATCATAGACGGCAAGAAAACCGTGGTCAGGTAAGTCTCTTTCCTGCACCAAAAGCTTTCGAAGTGCAGTAAAGCACGGTCGGGGCGGGCAATTTTCCGGACAGTTTCGGCGGGTTGCCCGCTTCGTCGTATACGTCTTTCCTCTCAGATTTTATGCTTACCTTTGCCATGTCATGTGCGATTTTGCTTGTCTTGAAACGCAGCACTAAGGTAAGTGAAAAATCTGACATGATAAAATACTGGGCCGCTCGGCTCTGCCGCTTGACACAGCAAGAACTTTTTGTTGCTCAGGAACTTATAAAGAAAGTCAAACTAAAGTGCTGCGGAATTTAGGTATTTGGATTTCTGTACCATAAGGTCGGACTCGAGGCGTGCTGCACAGTGTTTTCCCACGTGTGGGAAAGTCCGGCGCGGCACGTTCCATCGTGTTTTCCCACACATGGGAAAACGGCGGGTGGCCTGTAGCGGAAATCTCCTCGCTACCTTATTTTATTCCACGTGCGCGATAGATACGTTCCTTGGCTTCGTTGATTTCCTTGAATTTCTTCTCGGCAGCCCGGCGGATGTCGTCGCCCAACGAGGCTACACGGTCCGGGTGGTTCTCGAGCGCCATGCGCTTATAGGCGCGGCGCACCTCGTCGTCCGTGGCATCCGGTGTGATGCCCAGCACCCGGTAGGCATCCTCGAGCGTGGAGCCTCCGAGGCCCATCATCTGTTCGGCGGTGCCGGCATCGAGGTTCATGTGGAGGCATATCCTTCGCAGGGCCTCCCGTTCCTCGGTGGCGATGTGTCCGTCGGCCTTTGCTATCTCGCACAGGAAGGCGATGAGCTGTAGGCGCTGCTCCTGCGGCATGACGCCGGCTATCTGGCGACAGACGGCCTGTATCTGTGCGTCCCACTGCGACGGGCCCATCTGCTTCTTCTGCTCGAAGAGGCGCAGGAGGATGTCTTGCCCCTGAGACTCGGCAGCGGCAGAGAAATTGGTGCGCAGGAAGCGGCGCACGTATTCCATCTCGCTGTGCATGATCTTGCGGTCGGCATGGATGATGTGTGCCGAGAGCACCATCATCGAGAAGAGGAAGCCGTTGCGTTCTCCCTCGGGCTCATAGGCCTGGCGCTCCTCGACTGTGAAGTGGGCCGAGCGTTCGGTGAACGAGTCAAAGATGGCACCCAGCACGAAGCCAGCCAGAGCGCCTAACGGACCGCCATGGAGCAGTCCCAGAAAACCTCCTATCCATTTCATGATATATCCTTGTATTTACTATTTCTCCTTCACCAGCCGCTTGATGTCGTTAAGTTTGTTGAGCGCCTCGATGGGTGTCAGGTTGTTGATGTCGAGATGCAGGAACTCGTCGCGTATCTGGCACAGGATGGGGTCGTCGAGCTGGAAGAAGCTCATCTGCACGCCCTGGGTGGATTCGTGTCCGGCAGCAATGCCCTGGCCCAGGCTGTCGTGGTCCTTGGTGGCCTCCAGCTGCTTCAGCACCGCATCTGCCCGGCGCACGATGCTCATGGGCATGCCGGCCAGCCGGGCCACGTGGATGCCGAAGCTGTGGGCCGAGCCGCCCCGCTCCAGCTTGCGCAGGAAGATAATCTTCCCGTCCACGTCGCGCACGCTGACGTTGAAGTTCTTGATGCGCGGGAAGTGGTTCTCCATCTCGTTCAGCTCATGATAGTGAGTGGCAAAGAGTGTACGTGGATGGCCCTGCGGATTCTCGTGGATATACTCGACGATGGCCCAGGCAATGCTGATGCCGTCATAGGTGCTCGTGCCGCGTCCCAGCTCGTCGAAGAGGATGAGGCTGCGTTGCGAGAGATTGTTCAGGATATTGGATGCCTCGCTCATCTCTACCATGAAGGTGCTTTCGCCCACGGAGATGTTGTCGCTGGCACCCACACGGGTGAAGATCTTATCGACGTATCCGATGTGGGCACTCTCGGCTGGCACGAAGCTGCCCATCTGGGCCATCAGCGTGATGAGGGCCGTCTGGCGCAGCAGGGCACTCTTGCCCGCCATGTTGGGGCCGGTGATGATGATAATCTGCTGCTTCTCGGTGTCCATATAGACATCGTTGGCCACATAGCGTTCGCCCACGGGCAGCTGTTTCTCGATGACGGGATGGCGGCCCTGCCGGATATCGATGATGTCTGTCTCGTCCACCACGGGACGGATGTAGCGGTTCTCCTCGGCACTGATGGCAAAGGAGAGCAGGCAGTCGAGCTGAGCAATGAGCGAGGCATCCACCTGGATGGTGGGCGTGTATTCGGCCAATGCCATCACCAGCTCGCTGAAGAGCTGTGTCTCGAGAGAGAGGATGCGGACCTCGGCTCCCATGATCTTTTCCTCGTATTCCTTGAGCTCCTGCGTGATGTAGCGCTCGGCCTGCACCAGTGTCTGCTTGCGCACCCACTCGGGCGGCACCTGCTCCTTGTACGTATTGCGCACTTCGAGATAGTAGCCGAAGACGTTGTTGTATCCGATCTTGAGACTCTGTATTCCCGTGGCCTCGGCTTCGCGCTGCTGGATCTGCAGGAGGTAGTCCTTGCCCTGATAGGCTATGCGGCGCAGGTCGTCCAGTTCGGGATTCACGCCGTCGGCAATCACGTTGCCCTTGTTTACGAGCAGCGGCGGGTCGGGCTGCACCTCACGGGCAATGCGGTCGCGGATGGTGGCACAGAGGTTCAGCTGTTCGCCGATGCGTCGCAGGGTGGCGTCCTCGGCCTGCTGGCAGGCCTCCTTGATGGGTTCCAGTGCCTGCAGGGCGATGCGCAGCTGGACGACATCGCGCGGCGAGACGCGTCCCACACTCACCTTGCTGATGATACGCTCCAGGTCGCCCATACGATGCAGCTGCTCCGTGACCAGCTCGCGCATGTCGGGGTGGCGGAAGAAGTGGTCCACCACGTCCTGCCGCTCCTGAATCTGGCGCACGTCCTTGAGCGGGAACAGCAGCCAGCGATGCAGCATGCGGGCGCCCATCGGGGTGATGGTCTTGTCGATGATGTCGAGCAGCGAGATGCCGTCCTCGTTCATCGAGGAGAGCAGCTCCAGGTTGCGGATGGTGAACTTGTCGAGGCGTACGAAGCGGTCCTCCTCGATGCGGCGCAGGGCGGTGATGTGTCCCAGCTGGAGGTGCTGTGTCATCTCCATATACTGCATGATGGCCCCGGCAGCCACGATGCCGTTCTTCAGGTGGTCCACGCCAAAGCCCTTCAGGTTCTTCACCTCGAAGTGCTTCAGGAGCTTCTGTCTTGCAGTGTTCTCGGTGAACACCCAGTCGTCCAGCTCAAAGGTGACAAAGCGTGAGCCGAACGCCCCTTCGAACATACCCTTGCGTCCACGTTCGTAGAGCACCTCCTTGGGGGCAAAGCTCCCCAGCAGCTTGTCGATATAGTCGGTGGTGCCCTCGGCAGTGAGAAACTCGCCGGTGCTGATGTCCAGGAAGGCCACTCCGCAGGCCGTCTTGCCAAAGTGTACGGCACCCAGGAAATTGTTCTCCTTATAGGAAAGCACGGTGTCCGTCAGCGCCACTCCGGGTGTCACCAGCTCGGTGATGCCTCGCTTGACAAGGGTCTTGGTCAGCTTGGGGTCCTCCAGCTGGTCGCAGATGGCCACTCGCTTGCCAGCCCTCACCAGCTTGGGCAGGTACGTGTCCAGCGCGTGGTACGGGAATCCCGCCATCTCGGTCGAGGGCATGTTCTCCTTGCCATTGTTGCGCCGAGTCAGCGTGATGCCCAGTATCTGAGCCGCCACGACAGCATCCTCGGCATACGTCTCGTAGAAGTCGCCACACCGGAAGAGCAGCACCGCATCGGGGTGCTTGGCCTTCAGGTCATAGAATTGTTTCATCATGGGCGTGAGCCCTTCTTTTGCCATTGTTTCTTTCTTTTCTCTGCTGCAAAGGTACGAATAAACGAGAGCAATGCAAAAGAAAAAGAGAAACTTTTTGTTTTGCTTTGCCGAGTGGGAGTACCTTCTTCAACACCCGCAAGCGGGCAGAAGCGCCGCAAAGCGTCGAGCGCGACGAAGTCAGAGGTACGCGCTCGGCTTTGCCGCTTTGCCTTTAGTGCAAAGAATAAACGAGAGCACTGCAAAAGAAAAAAGAAGAAACTTTTTGTTTTGCTTTGCCGAGCGGCAAACAATCAGAGTAAGCGAGTATGGGCAAAAAAACTTTCACATTCTTTTGCAGTATTATGAATTATTCTTAATTTTGCATCGAAATAGTGGTATTGTAACGATAATGATTCACTGATAACTAAACACAACCATCAATGATAAAGAAAATAATTCCCCTTTGTATGGGCCTCCTCGTCCTTATGGGATGCTCGGAAGAGATAGACTCCTCCGCACGTTATGTGGCCAAGGAACATACCGTACTCAGCTATCTGGAGAAACATGCAGACACCTACAGCACCTATCTCGACATTCTCAACCAGGTGCCTGTAAGCTCTGTGAGTTCCACCACACTGGCCCAGCTGCTCTCGGCACGCGGCCACTACACGGTATTCGCCCCCACCAACCAAGCCATCCAGGACTATCTGGACACCCTGGTGGTAAAGGACATCATCGACGCACCAAACTGGGACGGATTCCGCGACAGCACGTCGCTCGACTCCATCCGAAAGGTGATAGCCTATAACAGCGTGATCGACGGTGGCGACGCTACCACCTACTTCAGCTATTACTTCCCCATCCAGCAGGATGCCGAGATCCCGATGCCCAACATGTACACCGCCGTC
>Ga0256407_10014130_pt1 | contig 10557 bp, 17 predicted proteins | sample RumenRJG_04DNA_FD_193489 | JGI IMG/M metagenome (GOLD analysis project Ga0256407, IMG submission 193489) | Bovine rumen microbial communities from Lethbridge, Alberta, Canada - RJG_04 | ecosystem: Host-associated > Mammals > Digestive system > Stomach > Rumen | place: Canada: Alberta... | reverse complement strand
CACTGCACAATGTCTTGAGAAGCTTCGTAAGGAGCTTGGTGATAAGATCCACGATTATGCCCGTATCATCATATTCTCTGACTCACAGGATATTGATGTATCATGTGGTCACAATGTAAAGCCACGTCCATTCGGTAAGTACAACTACATCTGTGATGTATCTTGTCATACTCGTGGTGTAAACTACAAGGGTGTATGGACCGCTGAGATCTCAGGTTGGTCAGAGCACTTCTTGACTTACATTGCTGCATTTGAGGGTATCGAGAATACTTTTGGAGAGCTTAACTAATATAATAAAGGGGGTTTACGACCCCCTTTTATATGTTTAATATTAAATTATATAAATTATGGAAATTGCACAGATTATTTGGTTAGTTATTTGTGGTGTTGTAATTATTGCCGGTTTTTCACTTGGCTCATATTATTTGAGTGAATGGAAAGAAGCTTGTATTAATTATGCAAAGTATTCAACCAAATCAGAAGTAAATTTAAAAAAGAAAGATGATAATAAGTATATTGATACTTATGAATCTGAAATTGCGGAGAATCTTGTTCAAAAACAAATTTGTTTGCCTGTTTGGTCAGTAAGTTTTATTTTAGTTTTTGTGTTTCTCGGTATTGTTGCATGGACTTTATTTAAGTAAACTATGAATAATATTGACATTGAAAATATTAAAAAAGAATTAGCAAAACGTAAGGCAGCTAATTATGAATGGAAAGATGGTGGTGAAATGACTAAGGATGATATAATGCTTAGAACCACTAAAGAATTAAATGAACTTATTACAACATTTAATGATGAGTCCAAGAAAATAATTACAGAACAAATTAAGAAGCAAGTTGACAAAATTTTTGAAAAATGGGGTAAAGAAGATGACAATATGATTCTTCTTACGTGTGTTAAGCGTTCTGATTATCATCTTTGGGATGTTGATGAATATGATCTTATATTAGATGCAGCAAATTGGGAATGGAACAAATATAACAAATTGTGTCATCCAATAATGGGACATGAAGATACAGATGCAGAATCAGATGATTATGAAGAATTTGAAGATGAAGTATATAATCTTTATAATTTATTAGGTAAATCAAATTATAAATGGGAAGCTACTTCATTATTTAAAACAGATAATGATGGTATCAATGAATATTGGCGTGGTTTTTCTGCTATTACAAAAGATTACAAAATTGTTTCATTTATAATGAGATATGATGGAATGCTTTGCGATGAAAAGAAATATGAATCTGTTGAACAAATATAAAAATAAGGAGTAACATATGTTACTCCTTTTTTGATTTTGCTATTTCAATATTAAATATAAATCTTTCATTATTGTTGATTACATATTAATTTTTTCCAAGGCCAATTATGTGGGCCTTTATCTCCACGTTCATCAAAACGACAAACTTCAAATTTATGCCATTCATCATCATCATTCCATGTATAACGAATACATAAACCTTTATCTTCTTTACCCTTTACATATTCAAGAATTTTTTCTAATTCATCTGGAGCAAGAACAATTATTTCTTCATCTGCAATCTTTTCAGTTATTAAGCATTCTTTTAAGTCTTTCATAATTAATGTGTTGATTTATTTTTATCATCGAAATAATCTTTCATATCCCAAATAAATTGATTAGTATCAATATTATAATGCTTCTTTTGAAGTTTTTCTATTTCAATAAATACGTCATCAAATAATTTTTTAACATATTCATTATATTGGACATTAAGATTTTCTAATTGTGATAAATCACTTGCCATTTTACGAGCAATATCTTTTGTTATTGCTTTATCTAAATTCTTTTTAGATTCATTTACTATTGTTATTAAGTCTTTCATATTATTTAACTTATATCTTTTTTAATTCCTATGTGCCATTTTCCACAGACTTTACAAATATATGCAGTATACTTATACATTTTATGTTTCTTTATAAATGATAAAGTTTCTTGTTCTGTTTCAAATTTTTGTTTTGGTTTCCACTCACCATTTTTTCTTGCATAATGTTCACGTTTAATAATGTGTTTATTACAGTCAGATCTAATGTTTTGTCTTGAGTTTATCAATATAATTAATCTATCTTTTTATAACGTTGTTCTATATGTCCATTTGCTTTTATACGAATACGTTCTTGTACTGCAACATGATTCATACGTTCACCTCTAAATATTGTTTTGATAGTTATATCTGATTTTTTTCCATTTTGTTCTAATAACCAAACAGCCCATAAATTCATTTCACGTTTACGAGCTCCCCCGTATACTACTTTATCATTATGATCTTTATCAGTATTTAACCAGCATTGGCATTCAATTGTCCATGCATCAACCATTCTTTGTTTATATTCAAATGGTTCTAATTTACCTTCAAAATCCATTTCCATAATATCGTCCCATGCCCATCTAAACATATTTACAATTTCATATTGCTTAATTGGCTCTCCACCATCTCCACCCTTTTCTACTGGCCTATCTTTACGAGAATTTGCATGGTCACCCATTTTCAATTCATCACCATCATTAGACGTCCAAATTGTACGATTACCATGATGTTTATTATTCTTATGAGTTTTATCGTAATACTTTTCTTCTGTAATTATTCTATCTAAAGAGAAAAATTTGTTTTCATTGATTTGTGTCACAAATTCATCATCCAATAAAGACAATGATTCTTCATCTAAATCAAATATAATATTATTTACTTTGTTTTCAAATATATTACGCTGTATATAATCATCTAATGATGATATTTTTTCATTATGTGAAAAATATTCAAAAATATTTTGCATTATAAGATATCTAATACTTTATTAAAAATAATTTTTATTAACTTATATAACAAATTATGTTGGATAAAAAATTTAATATAATATGTATTTTTACATATGAAATATTTGAATATTATTAAGAAAATACTATATTATAATTGTATTGAAAATATGAAATTTCCAAAATTGCATTAATAAAAATAAAGAAACAATATGAGTCAGAAAGAAAAGTTGATTTATCAGTATTTTGCTTTGAAACACAAGTTTGATATGAATGAAAATTGCGAGAGACCTTGTTCAGCAGAACCTACTGAGAAAGATATTCGTTCAATGCGGAAGGAGTTCAAAGTTATGGATCTTGAATATAAGATTAGTTGTGTTGAGACTGCATTGAAGAATCAGGCAATTCGTATTGCTCGTGAAAACTATTTTGCAACTGAGGAAGGAAAACTTGCAAAAGAAAATGCTGAAAATGAGAAAGCTAATCTCTGCATTCAACGTAAAAATTTGATTATTGAACTTGAAGATTGGCTGAATAAGGAACTCCATTATTTATTTGGAAATAATTGGAAATGTAGGTTCAACACTGGTTATAAATCAATTCGTGGAGAAATTGGTGTTAAAAACAGAGATTCAAAACGTGAAGGGTTTGATTTTGAATTTGGTCATTCATTCGATATTTATTTTGATCTTGATAATTTTGGTGAACAGAGCCCACGTTTTGAAATGAATTATGGAACTCTTGGGTCGTTTGATTTGTTTACTGATACATATCGTTCTGAATATCTTGAAGGTCAAGGTAAGTTTGCAAATAACAAAAAATTGCTTAAGGACTTGTTTGATAAGATGATGGATATTGAAAAGAGAAATGAGGTAATTGAAAACAAAATTAATGAAATTGATGAGTTTCTTAAGAATCCTAATAAATAATTTAAGATATGAATAAGAAAAATCCTACTGCATGTTTTATTGAATTAAAACGTTGGTTTAATGAGAAACTTGAAGCTTTCACTAAACAGAAAGGCGAAAAAAATGAATGGGTAAATGTGTTGAAAAATTCTTCAGTATATTGTCGTGCCGATGATGGAAATGGTAATACAGTTGGTTGGTATTATATTGATGGATTTGAAGATCATGGAGCTGATGTAACACTGCGAATTATCAAAATGGAATCTGAATAGTAATATGGTATTGTCATAATTTCTAATAATATTTGAAATTTTGATTAAAGATACTTTATATTATTTATGTATGGTAGTTAACATAAAAACTACATTATATTTGTAATCAAAATAAAATAAGATATGAATAGAGAAACATTACACATGAAGGTTGGACCACTGATTGGTGAGCATCTTCTTGAAATTGCGCAGACAAATATTTCTAAGGGTAATGTTGAGTATGCTATGAGTGTTTATCCAACTGCTTTTGGTATTACAGATGAGCATACACTTATGATATTGAAAAATCAAGCAGTTGTTGTAACTGATGAAGATGGTGAGGGAGTTTCTCTTCGTAATGATCCTGAGCTTATTGTTAATAATGCCCATAATATTTTAGATTGGGATTCCATTATTAATGAACGTAATCGTAATCTTAATGGATTATTGGATAATATCAATAAAACAGAAAATACATTTACAAAATATTACAATGGTAATATCCGTAATTATAATATGCTTGAAATGATGAAGAGATATTATAATGACGAAGAAATGAAAGTTATGAGTGGTAAAGCAAATATTGCTGCTCGTATTTGTGGTCATCCTGAATGTAAGATTTGTGATAAGGGAAGTTCTAATCCTTGGTCAGTATGGACAAGACTTGAAGGACAGGTTGAATCATATCTTGCTGATATTGATGAATATGGAGAATCTGATATGACATATCCTCCAGCAAAATGGGAAATTATTCTTTATTTGACTGTTCGTTATAATAAGCTTATACGAATGATTTATAAGGAATATGTTAATTTTGAGAATACATATTTATTTCTTGTTGAACATGACTTTATTAAGAAGATACCATTTATTGAAGCAACCATTGAAAGGGTTATGTCAACACTTGTAGATTTTTGCGATACAGGTGAAGGTTATTATCATCCACTTTGCAATGAAGGTCTTGTAAAATATAAGGAAACTCTTTATGGAGATATTCTTAAAACAAAGTATGGAAATGAATTTGCTAAAAATGGAATAATTAAGAAGGATATTCTCGATGGATATGATGCTGGTTGGCTTTCTCCTAATGGTGAGTTTTATGGAGCAAATGGAGAAACATCAGCAATGATTCATATGAATTTGGCAGAACAGATTTTTAAAGGAAATAATGTTTATGCTGCTCGTATGACTAAAGATAAAGTATCAATTTGGTCAGGGGTGGATTCACCTGAATATTGGCTTGAGAAGCATGGCTGGGTAAAAATTCACCATGATGATTGCTATGGTGCATTTATTGGACACCGAAATGAGGAACCAACACCTGATTATCCGTATGCATACAATCCTACAGATATTCAGATTAAGATGATTTGTAATTACGCCGATAAATTTTACGGTGGTAAATTTTACACTGAGGCAAATGCATTAGGTCGAATTACTCATACCGAGCCTTATTCAACATATGCAGTTCGTCAGATGGATGATTTGAAAATTCATGAAATTTTCGGAAGATAATTAATATGAATACAAAAGAAATTTTAGTAGAGATTAATAATCTACAAGGACAGATAAATAATTTAAGAGAATACGTCGATAAGGGAGTTTATAACTATCTTAAAGATGTTATTGGAATTGAAAGTTGTGGGAGTGGTGCTTCAGATTCTCGTGTCGGCAAAGTTGTTGCTGAAGAAATTTGCTGGTATTGGAACAGAGAAATGAATCTTATTACTATATGCTATTGTGTATTTAGAAATAAGTGGGGAGATTTTAGTGATGAAAAAGAAACTAATGTAGATTTCTCTGTTATTGATAAATATATTAATATATAAGTATGAACGTATTTGAAAAATACATCGACAATGTAAAACAAAATAAGGAGCTGACTGAAATTATAAATGATTTATGTCAAATTCATTTTATGCATTCAGCTCCTTATATTGAAAGTTTATGGGGACATAAGTATATTAAATTTCTTCGTTGGGAAATTGATACTGACAAGTGTCCACCAGTTTCAATAAATATGTATTATATTGGAGAAGATCTTGAAACAAAAGAACAAAAAGAAATGTGCAAAACATTTGAATGGAACAATCTTTTGATTAAATTAGATAATTATGATTAAAGTTAAATTTGAAACAAAACAGGACTATATTGATTATTGTATTAAAGAGGAGGTTTTGAACTTTCCTCATAAATACGGGTCAACATATGTATATATTGATGATGCTCTTGAATGTAAAAATCGTATATCAGGAAAATTAGAAAATACATATATTGATAAAGAACCTTTTCGTTATCCTTGCATCTTTGTTTATAATTTAGATGCTGAAGGAAATGTTTATGGGGAATTTGTTTATCAAACTGATTTTGGTTATAAAAATAATAATTTGTAAATATGAGTGCTTGGACTTGGACATCAATTAAAATAAGTGCAGTTGACAGAGAAAGAGGATTACAGTATTGTGATCTTGCTGAAAAGGATATGAATGGTATTTGGTATTATGAAAACTATATTAAAGATTCAGATACTGCATTATCAAAATGGAAACAATTTCAACTAAAGAATAAAAAATATTTTATTGAGGAGTGTAATGTTCCTGAAAGTCATTTTACTGATGAATATATTAAAAATGACTATGAAAATAAAATAAAAGACTTTATTAATCTTCAAGAATATATCAATAAATATCGTAATGAAGAATGTACTTTTGAAGAACTTGTAAATAATACAAAAATAGGATATAGACTTCATTGTAGGATTAAAGAATATAATGGAGATAAATATATAGAACAATATGGTGAGATATTCAGACTTCGTCAATATGATTCATTTGATTTGAATTTACATACTGTTGAAGATTTAATTGATTATCTTAGAGCAAATAAACGTCAAATGTTTATTTGCGATTTTGCAGTTGAAGGTTATCAATATAATGGTTTAACAGATGCTCTTGTAAAAAGAATTAGAGAACATTATGGTAAAATAGGAGATAACAATTTTATTGTAAATTTTGGGTAAGAAGTTACAAATAACTTATATTACAAAAAAATGAGTAGAAGAGAAAAATTAACAACATTATATAGTCGTAATGGTATTAAGATTGAACGTATAGATTATCTTGATATGACAAAGTGGTCTAATCAAAGATACCAAAATAAGTTCATTGTTAATGATGTTCGTACTTCTCTAAAAAAGAAAGAAAGTAAAACAGAAATTATTGCTGCTCAAAAGGCATGGGATGAAATAATAACAAGAGAATCAAAACTTGGATTCTATTTTTACGAAACAATTCATCATGATGCAAAGAAGCAGGAAGTAAAAAATAAAGATAAATATGGTTTTGCTAATTTCAGAACATATACATTTCAATATGATAATAAGAGATTTATATTATCATATCCCGTAAGTTGTGGTGATGTTTCAATTAATAGAGAAACACGTCCTTGGGATATTCTACCTGGTTATAAAGGAATTGCTGAACACTTTATAACTGACTTATATAAGGAAGTAAATAAGTTCTTCGAAATTGCAGAAGTCAATAGAGTAGCATATAGAATAAAAGAAGCTAAATATGGATGGAATACACAAAATGAAGAATATGCTTCTGATATGTCATGGGTATATGATGTAAAGAAAAAAGTTATGATTGATTTGTTTGGGGATGAAAAAGGGCCAACCATTAATTATAATGATATTAAAATTTTATCACATGGTTTTGATTTAAAAAAATCATTTAGAAAAAGAAAAGAATCATGAAAAGAATAGCAAGTAAAAAAATTGATGAACATCATTATACAGGTAATTTGACATTTTGGCAATACGCAAAGCCAAGATACCATATTGAAAGACCTACAAAATATTGCGTCATATTCAATACATGGAGAGAGACACCCGAGTCATTTTCATGTACTGAATTTGATACAATTGATGATGCTATGGAAGAGGCAAAACTTCTTAATGAAATGTATTGTAATACACCAAAGCCAGTTAAGGTTTATTCAAAAAATGGTAAACACAAAGATGGTATAGGATGGCGCTATGATAATTATGATTGGGATTTCTCAAACGGCAAACACTTTTGGGGTTATGCTGTATTGGATATGATAAATTGTAAATTTGTTAAGATTGTTAATGGTCTTAAAAATAAAGCATACAGTTTATCGAAAAATCCAAAGCTACAGGATTATGATGTATTCTTTAGAGGAGAAAATGAAATTCCAACTGATTATCAGTGGGATACTAGAGGTGAATATGATGGTTGGCTTCAATTTAGATGGGGTGATGGAAAGAATGCAATTGGGTATATTGAAGAACCTAAAAAAGAACGTCCAGGTCATGATGAATATGTAAATATTTGGGATGATTCAAAAAATACATATGTTCGTCAAAGGGTAAGAGTTGTTGATGTTCCTTGGGATGCACCATTACCTAAAAAGGAAAAGGGAATTTATTATCGTCGTCCAAATAAAGAACCTGTTAAATTTCCGGGTGATTTAGGATATGATGATGATTATTCAATGTGGCCTTGGTCTTTATCTGAAGAAATTGCTGAAGAAGATTATATTGATAATGGTAATACATTAGATAAAAAAGAATCAACATCATCTATTGCCGATATACTTGGTGAGAATAATCCATTACTTAAGCTTAAATTTGATTAATATGAGACATAGATATATTTTTTGTGGAGTAGTCTGGGAACAACCAGAAATTTGTAATTATAGACTCATTTCAAAACCAACATATTCACATGGAAGTTTTGTTAGAGTAAATATTCCTGATGATTTAGAATTAAATCATTATAGTGGTGATGGATATTTTACAACTTATGATAAAAGGACTATTCATGAATTAGGTTGTGATTGTTATATTCTATATAAAGGACGTTGGAGAAAATTCAATTATTTAAAACAATTTGAACCACATCAATGGTTTAGAGTTCTAGAACATATTTTTGGTTTAGAAGATTGTTGTGATGAAAAAATTGGATGGACTGATGATGTTAAACAATGGTCAGAAATATTTTATAGTGAAGAACGTATAGAAATGTCAGATAAATGTTCAAGAAATGAATATAAAAGGCATTACCCAACAGTTAAAGAAGATAAAAAAGGACTTAAATTGAAAGTCAATTTAGATAAAAGTGAGCAAACAATTGAATTTCTTCGAAAAGGATCTGGGGAAGATGAATGGTTGAAATTCTATGATGAGTTCAAAAAAGAATTAGAAGAGAATCCCAATAAAGAAATTTGGTGTGAATAATGATATTAAGTATTGATTTTAGAACAGATATTCCTGCATTTTATTCTGAATGGTTAATTAACAGATTTAATGAAGGATATGTATATTTTCGTAATCCTGCATATCCACAAACAATACATAAGATAATTTTAGATAAGCAACACATAGAGGGCATTATGTGGTGTTCAAAAGATTATCTCCCTATTCTTCATGATCTAAAAAGTATTACAGATAAGTTCCCAAGTATATTTCATTATACAATAACAGGATACGGAAAAGACATTGAACCAAATGTTCCAAGTTTGGAACAATCTATTTATACCTTCAAAGAACTTTCTCAAAGATATGGAAAAGAAAAAGTAATTTGGAGATTTGACCCTATTTTTTATTGTAAAGATTTTGGAGAAACAGAAACATTAAGAAGATTTAAAAATATATGTAAAGAGTTACATGATTATACAGATAGAGTTGTAGTTAATTTTGTATCTCCGTATGAAAAAGTAAAAAGACATTTACCTGAGATGGTTACAATGCAACCATTAATGAAGAAGATTCTTTTATTGAATATGTATGGTATTTGTCATAAATACAATTTTAAATTGCAAACTTGCGGTAATGGATTACAGTTCAAAGATTTACAAGGTATTGAAGTTACAGGTTGTCTTGATGAACACGCTTTGAATTTAATTGGAATATATCCTAAACCAAAAAATAAAGCAACAGAATGGGGATGCTTGTGTTATCCAAATACTTGTATAGGAGAATATAATACTTGCCTTCATAAATGTAAATATTGTTATGCATCAACTGACTTTGATAAATGTGATGAGAATTTCAAAAAACACGATCCTAAATCTCCATTATTGATAGGATGGCCACGTGGTGATGAACAAATAATTGAAATGAAACCAAAACTTCTTAATACAAAACAATTAAAATTAAATTTTTAATTTTTATATATTATTTATGTATATTAGATTACATAAAAATCTAATATTATTTGAATTTTTAGTTATAAGTACTATATTATTTATGTATGGTAGTTAACATAAAAACTTCATTATAATTGTAAAAATTAAATGATATGAATACAACATTTCAAATTCAGATTAAAACTCACAATTGGGAAGGTGATTCTCCTACAATTACAAAAGAGATTACATTAAGTGATTTGACTAAGTTTTCAAATCTTGCTTCTATAATTAATAAGAATTCAGGTAAGCAGGTTTGGAATTGGTTTGGAAAAGGAAAAGGTCTTCCTACTACTTGGGACGGCAACAGATATGTTCTTGATACTTGGAGACTTTGTAAACACATGGAGGAACATTTTGATTATAAGGTTGAAGACATTAATCTTGTTAAGGAGTTCTTCCTTCGTT
>Ga0256407_10014129_pt1 | contig 10557 bp, 12 predicted proteins | sample RumenRJG_04DNA_FD_193489 | JGI IMG/M metagenome (GOLD analysis project Ga0256407, IMG submission 193489) | Bovine rumen microbial communities from Lethbridge, Alberta, Canada - RJG_04 | ecosystem: Host-associated > Mammals > Digestive system > Stomach > Rumen | place: Canada: Alberta... | reverse complement strand
CCACGACCCAGTACGAAGGTGAAGTGGTCTGTGTCGAACTCGAAGGATGAGAAGTTCAGCTGATTCTTCCAGTTAGAGCAAGGGAACTCACCCTGACTGTCCACAATCTCAGTAGTCATAGGAGCACCGCTGCCGTCAGCATTACGAGGGTTGAGGATGAGGCGAGCGTAGTTCACTTCATACTTCCCCTGACGCTTCTGGACAGTTACAAAAGTCACTTGGTCACCACGCTGCAGTCCCCATGAATTGACAAAGTCGGCGTATGTACAGCTGGGCGTGTTGACATACGCCTTGTGGCCACCCTCTGCATCAATGCCCACAGAGACCTCGGGCAGATGACCCATTGAGATGATGGCCGCAAAAGGCGACCACTTCTCACCCTGAAGCGGCATGAACTGATAGAACTGGTTCAGACTCTGACCCAAGCTCTGCAGCGTAGCCGCACGCTCACGAAGGTAACGCAGGTTCACCTTCTTGAACTTGTTCATACACTGGAAGCCATTGGTCACACCCTCAAACGAGTGGTTACAAATGGCCTTCATCATTGCGTAGGCTAATGCTACGACCTTGACCAACACGCGCTGTAATGTCTGCGCTGCGGTCTTTGGATTTTTTACATGCATAACTTTAAATATTTAAGAATCCGACATAAATCCTACCCTTGGAGACTGTGGTCAATTAGCGTTCAATTAGAGTCAAACATGAGTTCAATTAGAGTTTAATATGAATTCAACATGAGATCAATTAGAGACCAACATGAGTTAGACATGAGTAATCTATGACTCTGACCAAGTATCATCCATCTCGGGATCTTTCGGTGGCAAAGGTACGGCAATTTTTCCATTGTTTTTCTCCAATGGAAAAAACACGGTGGGCGTGTGGAAAAAAAAGTGAAGACCCCTCGTCGAGTCTTCACTGTATATATAGGGCTGAAATGCCGACTAACAGGGCTTAAATCATGAATCCCTTCATGTTGTCGCGCATCTCTCGCAGGCGCTTAAAATACCCGGAATTGTGGAAATAATAGCCGATCTCGTGGAAAGCGTCCTGTAACGGCTTGCCGCTTGGCTCCGCATGGACATTGAAGTTGATTTTCAGTTTCCCCGAATCTGTAAAGTCCTGTATTGCGTCTTTGTGGTCTTGGGCATAGCCTGTGAAAGTTCTGGAGGTAAACTTCATTTCATCCTTCAGGACACGCTTCTGCAAATAATCGCAGAAGGGTGTTCGCGTAGTATTCTTCATGATGTGCATCCTTATGAAATAGTCGTGCATCAGCAGACAGAAAGCAACGGGTTTGTATTCCTTGCCGACAATCTTGCAGGTGTCCTTCTCGCCAAAGAAGTGGGCTATGGCCTTCTTGATGCAGTCCGACATGCTGCCGTCATCTATGGGCGAATAGAAAATGCCGCTGTCGGGTTCAGGTGGGTCTGTCCGCTGGTTGCGGCTGAGCACAAGGGTCTTGTCGTAGAAACTGTCTGCTGTCTCACTTATCTGTTTTGCCAAACTAATCAGCGTATTGTGCAACTTTGTCCCGTCTTCCTCCACTTTGACAGTGACTGATGGAGCCCGCACGAATCCCGTTATGCCGCCACCTGAGCGAGACAGGTCTTTCATCCGCTGCAGACCTTTCACCGCCATGCCCCCGCGTCCCTTTTTGCCAGGTCCGGCCATGCCCATCCTTGTTGGCACCTCTATCAGCGCCACCGAGAACCTATCCCTCGGAATGGCGTTTATCTGTCCCGCCGTCAGCCGTTGGAACACGAAGGGCACATCATCGTTAGGCAGAAAAGCCGTCCGTCCTGCCAGCATCACCTTGGTTCCTTGCATACGGGACAATCCGTGGCCTCCCGCAGGGCCGATAGTAATACCTTTCATATCATCCTCTGTTTTTCTTTGGCAAATATACGCATAAAAACTGATAACTCTATGCGTCTTGAACCTTTTTCGCTGAAAATAGTAGATGTTTTAGCACTTTTTCATATTTTCTCTGCTCTTAAACGATGATATGCCTCCACCACCTCACACATAGACATGATGTACATTTTAAGTTTCTTGCCGTCAAGAGGTGTGCGGTGACCGTCCATCCAGCTCAGTTCCTGAAATTGCATGCAGAACTCATCATATTCAATCTTGCCCTGTTGATACCAGAGCAGCGCATCAGCATATACATAGAAGTACAGGTTGCAAAAAGGTTTGAAGAAGATGAAATGTTCCTCGTCTTCATAGACCGTCTTGCAGAACTGATCCACGATGCTTGGTTCAAAATGCTCGTCACTATACTCGGCCACGAGTTGTTTGTATTCCTTGTAAACGTCTATGGACTCATCCGCACTTTGTTCCTGAGTATGCAGGAAGTCCGTTGGTGACGAATGGAATACGGTCATTTTGTTCATCATGTCAGCCGTTCTCTCCGCTTGTTGGAAAGAAGTCCGTTCCTCGCTCATGGCCAACTGTCTATGGAGCATTATTAAGTGATACTTGCCATACGTAAGCGTTAGCTTGCAAGCCAACGTGACATCAAGTGCACGCTGAAGATACCGTAACGTTATGTCTTGTTGCATTTTCAGATGGCAGAGTGTAGTTTCTGAGAAATAGTTCCTATTCATGGATGGCGTTGTATTGAAAGCAGATTTTATCAAACCAGTGCATCAGCCTCTTTCTCGAACAGCATCTTTGGCAGTCCACAGACTACACAGAATATTTGGTTCTTAGTGGGTTTCATAAATAATCTATCCTATATATTCTGATTGAGATTATCTACTTCTATATGGCACCTTTAGCATTTCAACATCCATCTTGGGAATAGTTGTGTATCTAAGATACATCTTTATTTCATCAATAACAGATGGACTGTTATTAGGCCCTACATATATCTTCTCCAGAGCCTTTATATCAACAATCAAAGGATAACGTTGTCTTAGTCTTCCTCTTTTGAATTGAAATACCACATTCTCCATTCTGCCAGACATTCGAAGTCTCCATTCTTGTTCATAATTATAGTGTGGGTCTTTTATTGCAAGAAGCTTTGCCATTTCCCTTTTTATATAAGCTCTCTCTTGAGTGTTTGCACGCCAGTCTGTTTCTTTATCTCTATCTTTGAAGTCTTCTTTAATTCTTAAAATCCTATCTTTTATATGATTTACTATTGACAAATCATATCTACATTGAAAAAGTGTACCTCTATCCAGATAATCACTATTGATGGCTAATACAACTCCAGAAGCATTATTGGCATATTCTTTTAGCATTGCCAAATTATCATTCTCAATGCAAAATGAGATAACAAATCTTTCCCAAATATCTTCAACCCACTTTTTATCCACATCTCTAATTACTTCCCACATTTTCTTTCCCTCACTTGGGTCATCGAAATCCATGTAATCTGTTAGTAAAAACTCAAGGTATCCATCCTTCCTAACAATCAAAGGAAGATTTTCTAATGAGGTGTAATGATATAGTGTCATATTGATTATTATCTTATAATTAACGAGAGAAGTACCGCTTGGATATACGATGCACATATATTCGGTAGGTTTGTTCGAGTCGTACCTGTCGGATGTAACAATCTTTCAAAAAGAATGCTCATGCTGTCACGGAGGACAGTGATTTTAAGATCGACGGATGTAACAACCTTACAAAAAAGATGCTCATACATGGGATCACTTGTGAACGTCATAAACAGCCCGGATGTAACAACCTTACAAAAAGGATGCTCATACATGCCTTCGGGCGATTTGGAGATACGGGTGTCGGATGTAACAACCTTACAAAAAGGATGCTCATACATGTCATTAGGCAAAGTGAAGATGCCGGTCTCGGATGTAACAACCTTACAAAAAGGATGCTCATACATGTAGAACATACGATTTCTGTTGTTCTCCTGTTTCAACCTTGCTGGTTGCAATCCCATTCACAGAGAAACGGGAGAGCAGAGCCGTCAAGTCCGCAGGCGTAGATTCGGGATAATCCGTCCCTATTTTGTGATTCACTAAAAGTCCCAGCAGATTCAGGCTGGCGTTCAGGTCGCGGTCGATGACTGCTCCGCAATGCGGGCAACGGTAGGTGCGGTCACGGAGAGTTAAATCATTCTTCTTCTCTCCGCAAACCGAACACGTCTTGCTGCTTGCAAAGTATCGGTCGGCCTTAGTGACTTTCACGCCGTTCGTTTCAGCTTTATACTCTATCTGCCTGCGCAGTTCGCCAAACGAAACGTCGTTGACGGCCTGAGCCAGTCGGTGATTCCTGGTCATGCCCTTCACATTCAGGTCTTCAATGGCAATCTCGCCATAGTGTGTGGTCAGAATCGTGGTGACCTTATGCAAGAAGTCACGCCTAATGTTCGCCACACGACCTTGCGCATGAGCCAGCCGCACAGACAGTTTCATATAATTGTTTGACTTCCCGACGCCCTTCAGCCGTTCATCTTTTGTTTTCGGATGGACGCGCTTGCTGAGCTGTCTGTTGAGTCTCGTTATTATTCTCTGATTCTTCTTAAGTGGCTTTGGATTCTCGATGGCAATGCCATCGGAGAGTATCAGCGCCGACTTGATGCCCATGTCGATACCCACTTTCTTGCTGGTATCTACTAAGTCCAGATTCGGATGCGTTCTGCGATATTCGTCCTCAGTTATCTCAAGGCTGAACGATGCGTAGAACTTTCCGCCACTTTGCGAAATACATACATTGTTTATCTTGGCATAGTTGAAGCGAATATGCTCAGCCATCTTTACCCAGCCGCCCTGCATGTTTGGCATGCAGATATATTGATGCTTTCCGTTCTCATTGTGGGCCAACTTGCTAAAAGCCTTTGAATTCTTGTTCGTTTCCGACAACCTGATTTTGTCTGCTTGAATGTAGAAGCTGCCTTCGTTGTCCCTTTTCTTCTTGAACTGCGGATAGGAAACTTTTCCCTGCTTCAAATCCCTAAAGAAATTGTCAAAAGCTCTCTGCAAATTATCAAAAGGTTGCTCCGTTGCACATTTCGTAACCTCATAGACAAATGGAAACTGTTCCTTCTTAATGGCGTTAAACTTAGTTCTGAGTTTTCTGCCGCTCGGCTTCTCACCAGCTTCGTACATCCGTTTCCATTCTGCCAATCCCCAGTTGTAAGCCAGTCGTGCACAGCCGAAAGCCTTACGGAAGTAGGTCTTCTGCTTGTTGTTCGGTTTCAGTTCTATTCTGTGCGCGATTGAAATCATACTGAGGTCTTTATTCTTGTGCAAAGTTACACATTTCATTTTAAACTACCAAATCCACTGGTTTACAATAGTTTTAGCATGAGGATTAAAATAATAAGATATAACTTAATCTCTAACAGATATAACTGATATTTGATAGAACATAATCGATAAAGTTTAGTAAAAGATTGAGTAAAACCTATTTTTTGTAAGTTATAACCTAAACTCTTAGCAGATAAAACTGATAAGTTAATCTTTCCTAAAAGTGAAATTATATGCTCAGAATTGACTGAAAATCGGGAAAATGCTTCGTATTTTGCACTTTCCCGATATTGTTAGTAGGAATCAGAACTGTATCGTCTATTTATTCATCATCAAATCCTCCTTAGTAAAAATGTTTAAGAAGTCGCCATATGTCGCCATATTATTAATGTATGGTGGCAATGGCTCTCCAATCTTTTCAAACTGCTTTCTCAAGTTCTCAACATAAGGAGCTATTGGAGTTCTCAAATTCTTTTCTTCATAAGATACAAGACGATCCTTGCCATTCTCATCTTTCTCATAACCCTGCAAAGGCATTTTTGAGTATGATTTAATTATTTCGTCCATGAAATTGGTTAGCAATGTCTTCTTTACATGCTCAATATTACCAAGCACAAGATTCTTTCTCAAATTCTTCGCCATTAAATAATATGACTCATCAGTTTTTTCATGAAAGTAATCCTTCTTCAAAGCACGAATATCATTTGTCATACCCCAAATTTTAAAGAAGAGAATAATTTCCAATATGCCCCATGCTATCATGAGGAATCCCGCGAACGTCACCCAACCAGGCAGTTCTGTACTTGGAGAAGATGAATAATCATCATAATAGGCGAAACAGTTTGCAGCACTTATAACTGCTGCTACAAGAAATAATTGTCGTTTCATAAGCTTATATTTATAGATCAATTTTCTGATAGAATAATCCTGCATAGAATAATTGACTTATCTCCGTTACTTCCTTCTCGGTAAGATAAAGATGTCTCATGATAACCAAGAAATAATCTGCTTGTGGCATATGAAAGAGAGGTGAATAGTTTGGATATCGTCCTCCTGTAGCCAGACTCTCCAAGTGTTTAATTATTAGTTCATTCTTAGCATTATCCCCAAAGCCACAATATATTTCCGATACGGGATAATCATCTTGCTTGATAGAGAACATATCAAATACGGCATCCACTCTCTCTATTGTGAATACTTTGCTATTTACATGAAATTCATAAGCATAACCTACCTTTTTGAAGACATCAAACGAGGCATTTCTTAAGTCTTCAGTTTCAAAGAACTGATTCCCTTTAGGATGGTAATTAATCTGAAATCTTATCTGCATATTAATTGTTACGAAAGTAATTTTGCTTTTTGTATACTAAATTCTTCTTCTGTCAATATTCCTTTATCTTTTAGGTCTGCAAGTTTTGACAATTCCTCGGCAATAGAGCCGGTGCTTGTATTTTTAATAAAAGACTTCTTTTCATTTTTATCCACATCATCTATTATAACGCTAACAAGATCAACAATTTTATTTGCGTGCTCTAATCCCTGTTTATATTTGAATCCTAGTATTCCATCTGGTTTTATTTCTTCTCCTGCTGCCATTGTCTTACAATCAAAGCAATTAATTGAAAGGGTTGGCATTGAAATATCTCTGATTCTCAACTTAACTTGCACTAATGAAACTTTTTTCTTCATGCTTGTATTACCAGATAGTCCTCCAACGATAGCACCAGCACCACCACCTAAAGCGCCACCTGCTAATGCACCTCCAATCGTTCGCATAGTTGATTTTGATGCAATAGTAGTGTTGTTTTCTATTAGTTCTACGCTTATTATTTCATCGTATGGTATAAAAGTCTCTTGTTCTTCGTCAAAGTATGCAACTTTTCTGTTGTTTTCATCTATGGCAAATGTATAGAGATTATCTACACCAACGACTTTTATCGTGGCAGAGAAATCGTCTATATCATTTACTCTACTCTCTATCATAATACCTCGGATTTCATCTTCTTCTTTCTTTTTCTTAGCTTGAATCTCGACAATTATGACAAAAACAATGATTGCAATAACAATAATAACAATTGTTTCCATATTACTTTGTTCTATTAATAAAAATAAAAACGTGGACAATCACTTCGTCTACGTTTTCCAGGCATCTCCCAAACGCCTAAGCTACTTTGAACGAGTAATGTGCCCACGCGAACGTGAGCATCCTCTTTACTCTTGTAGCTTTCTTCAATTTGGGAGATTTCGGAAAACAAGATTGAAAAGCGGACGCAATTCCTTTATGTCGTTTTATCTTTTATCTGTCCATTGGCGTACAGTATTTCGTTAAACTTGGTGCAAAGATACAACAAATTATCGATATAAAATCATATTAAACCTAAAATGTAACAGTTGCTAACAAAAAAAACATCGGGTGAGTGCTAAACAGCGAGGGGTCTGACAGATTACGACAGCTGCCTGCGGCCAAATATAAAAAGTTAAAGTTATGAGAAAAGCAAGTAGAGAACTGAATGAGCAGCGAGAGCATAACCAAACTTGTTTGAACTATGCCAGAGGCGAACAAGAAAATTACTTGATTTCTGCTGCAAAGATACAAAAAAGTTTTGATACTGCAATGGAATATATGCAAAAAATATAAAATATTGCACTTAAACGAGTGCAATATATAAAAAATACGCATTAAAATTGGTGCGAAGCACAAGAAGGTCTGATTAAAAAAGTCTCTTAGAATGAACGGAGCCGCCGATGTCCGAAAGTGTGGATGTCAGCGGCTTTTCTGTGTTACTTTACACCAAGAATCGTGGCGTACATCGGCTTCTTCCGATGGATTTCCGTCTGTACGAACCCGGCATCGTCGAGCAGAGCCTTCAGCTGTTCTGGTGTGTAGGCTGTCATTCCCTCCACGAGGTTCGTCCACTTGGAATCGGCATCGACAACTTCGACCATGATGGCAAAACGTCCACCAGGCTTCAGCGGAGCATGCGTCAGGTTCATAAATTTCAGCATAGCACGTCCCATCCGTCCCTTCGGGTGGGCGCAATTAGTGAATAATGATTTTAATAGTCCCATAACATGATTCCTTAAAATAGGGTGCTTACCTCACGGCTCGCACCCCTCTAACTAAAACTAAACAAATACTCTTTATGAACTCATTAAGTGTTATTGTGCATGCTGGCATTTATCGCACCTGCCTTTACACGCAGTTTTCCGTTCACAATAGCGCTCACATTGTGCACAGAGATCGTAGCCCAGCATGGTACCCAGGATAAAGTCTTCCTCGGGCGTTAGTTCGTTAAGCGGACGGGTGACAATGAGGCGAATGGCGTTGAGACATTCCTTGCGGCCAATATAGAAATTCAGGTTGTTCTTACCTGCTGGCTGCAGCACGAAGTCCATGTTCTGGCTGCAAAGCCGTTTGGTAGCATAGGCCTCATATTGCTTCGGACAGGTAAATAGCACCATCTGACGTACCCCCTTCTGGAGTTCATAGATGTGATTCATCAACACCTTCATCTCTATTGGTGTAATCTCAGTCTGTCTCATAGCGCTATATATTATAAATTAGGTGAAATCTCGGCAATCCATGCATCAATACGTGTGTCGGTCTTGTCATCCTCGTTCACGTCGTCAAGAGGCAGGCCGATGAACTTACCATCAATAACGGCCTCAGAGTCATCGAAGGTATAGCCGTCAGTATCTACAGCTCCCACGAAACGGGCTCCGCTGGACTTAATACCGTTATACAACTCACCGATGCCACCTACGAAGGTGTCACTATAGCTTTCACAGTCGCCGCAGCCGAAGAGGGCGATGGTCTTGCCTGACAGGTCAGCCCCCTGCAGCACCTTCAGGCCGTCGTACCAGTCATCCTGCAACTCGCCAGCACCCCACGTCGAGGTGCCGAGGATCAGGTTCTGGTTGTTCTTCACCACATCAGCTGTGAGATCCTGCACATTGATGGCCTCACAGCCCAACTTCTGGGCTATCTTCTCTGCGATAGCCTCGCATGTTCCTGTCGAGGAACCGTAAACTACAATAGTCGCGTTCATTTCTATCTTATCTTAATGGCTTAAAATTCTGGGTGCAAAGGTACGACGAAAATCCCGACGGCGCAATACTCAAAATAGAGTGTTTTACCGTCGGGATATGTAGGATATCTAATGAAATGCGATTAGCAAGAAATAGGTATTTACAATAATGTAGGGTCTCTGGGCAGATAATTCACTTCACAAATACTATTAAATCAAAGGGCAAAGGACTCTGCCTCATTCTGGAATCGGGGCGTTGACAAGCTAACATCTGGTACAGACTTCAGCTTGTCGTTCACAGATAGAGCTGGTGCAGGTCTTTTCTCAATATCTCTTCAAAATTCTCCATTCTTTTGCCCCAAATAATCAAATATATCAATAGTCCCAGCCTCGTTTCTGACATCAAGGGTAGGAACATATTCTTCCATTCTTGTAATGCCACTGGCTTTATCGTCCCTTAAACGTATAGCCAATCCCTTCTACCGCCTTGCGGATGGCTTCTTCCGTAGCAGGGCCTTTGATGGTGAGGGTGTTGGATGAAGCGCTGGCCTTGGCATTCTCTACGCCTGGCAGATCCTCGACGGCACGGACTACGGCAGCCTCGCAATGGCTGCAATGCATGTCCTCGACCCTGTAAACTGTAACGTCAGGGTCTAACGGTTTCTTGGTGGTTAACTTACTAAACAGTTTCATCATAAGAGCAAATACTATTAATAGAGTTAATACTATGGCACAAACGAGTTTAAACGGGCTGGGCAGAACAGATGTCATGCAGCAGGCGCCATGACTTGCGACAGAGAAATCTAAGCCAGTGGCATTCAGTAGCAGACCGAAGAGGACGGCGAAGCCCACGATGGTCATCAGATATATGGAGGTGAAACGTCGTCCCATAGACTTGTGAACCACGAGGATGGAGGCCAGGTTGACTGCGGGCCCCGCCATCAGCATCACCAGTGCCGCTCCTGGCGAGAGCCCCTTCATCATCAGGGCAGCCGCCACGGGGATGCTACCCGTAGAGCAGATATACATCGGTACGGCAATGACCAGGATGACTAACATCTGCAACAGCGGCTGACTGCCGAAGTAAAGGAAGAACTCGTCGGGCACTGCGACCTGAATCAATGCCGCCACGACAAGTCCGATGAGCAGCCGCAGACCAATGTCGCGAATCATGTCATAGTAGGCATACTTCACAACCCGCCAGATCTTTAGTTGAGAGTTGACAGTTGAAAGTTGAGAGTTGTCATCCACAGAGCAGTAATCATCCTCACGAACCAGCCTGTTTACCAGCAGTCCGCCGCAGACACCTG
>Ga0256407_10014128_pt1 | contig 10558 bp, 5 predicted proteins | sample RumenRJG_04DNA_FD_193489 | JGI IMG/M metagenome (GOLD analysis project Ga0256407, IMG submission 193489) | Bovine rumen microbial communities from Lethbridge, Alberta, Canada - RJG_04 | ecosystem: Host-associated > Mammals > Digestive system > Stomach > Rumen | place: Canada: Alberta | collected... | reverse complement strand
TGCGATTCTTCTCTTCAGCGCATTGAACCTAATCTCATTTTGAGCGAAAATAATGAGCATCAGTTCTTCTGGTGCATCTGTTCCACCAGTTAAGGCTGATACAACATTATCATCAAATTCTCTGGTGCTTGTCAATATGCTATCAAGTGCGTCAAGGCTTCCTGTTTCTCCATCAGTAATATAATTGTGAATGAGAGCTTCAACAACATTGCATAAATTTCTTTTCAGATGTGGGTTGCTTTGACAGTATTGATAAACCTCGAATAATATTTTAGCACCTTCAGCTAAAGCCAAAGATTTCTCATTCAATTTTGAAACAATGCTTTGATTAATGTAATTTGAAAATGTAAAACTCAAATTTTCACTTTCTATCAGTTTACATATTTCTCCATAATTTGATAGGACTCTCGTATAACCAATGTCATTGTTAATATCTTCAGATAAACAACTGCTAACAGCAGCAATAAGTGACGAAAAAAGCTGTTCAAATGGTTTTATGGCATTAATACGTAAAAAGGTGAATCGAGTGTTAATTTGTCGACGCGACTGTAATGATGATATTGCTTCTTCATTATATTCAACAGCCTTCTTATAGTTGCCAAACACTCCATTCGTTATTCCATAAAGAGTTCCTACTTTGACCACTTCTTCCCAGTTGCCATATTTTGCATTTGCCTCAACTTCTAGTGCATGATGGATGCTTTGCCTGTAGCTTTCAGATAAAGAAGTAAGATATGGAGCGACAATAACGCAACGTTCATCAAGGTTCTGTTCCGACAACTTATCCATTGCATCCATCTGCTCTGCAAAAAAACTTTGGTAATCAGGCATGTCATTTAATGCCACGTCCATCCTTGTTATTAATGCTTTCTGCACATCCTTGATGGAAACGACATTATTCTCGTCTGCACTATCATAAGTTACATTATCTGGCAGGTTGTCGTTTTCCAATTGACCTAAAGCCCCATCAAGTGTAAATGTATATGGGTCATCCCATAACGTATAATCTAAAGATTTGACGAAAAGGTCTTGCTGATAAACAGCAGTAGCCCATATAGCAATGAATTCTCGATAGTTGATTCTTGACAATTGTTTTGTCTCAGCTGCCATCAAACACATAATGGCAATATTTCGAAGTTCAATGGGGTCAGAAAGATACTGAGAGTCTTGGACTTTCATGCCGTTAGCAGCTTCAACGAAATTCTCCTCATCGTAGAATTTCTTAATCGCATAACAGCGGACAAACTGCTTTATTTCATCAGATTGTTTTTTCGTTACTTTAAGAAGCAAACTGACATTATTGAGCAGTTTGCCAATATTTTGCCCAAAAAGCAGGGCATCCTTCGCAGATAGTTGCCCTTGGGTCATTGCATCTATTTTGGCATTAATCTCTAGTAATGTCTGCTCTTGCTTACGAATCCGATAGTCATTACATAGAGTTACTATATCGGTATCATTACCAAGAATGCTAAAATTGATACTTTCAGCTTCTTCAATCTCAAAGGATTGAAGAAGGTAAAGGCAATAACGATATGCCAAGTCTTGAATGTATTTTTTATCAGGATTGCTATTGACAAATCTCGATATGTTTTTCTTTTCTTCCTTTGTAAGTTGTTTTTTTAATTTCAACTCACAGATGTATAATCTGGCTTCAGCTTCTATGGTTGGGGTCAATGTTTGAGATGTCGTATAATCCGCTATAGCAGAAACGCAATCAGCTGCTTTCTCTGATTTCTTTCCTTTCGATAAATAAGTTTTTGCGAGTGTCCCAACGATAGCTTTTTCTAAATCTTCTTTGTTGGACGAATCACACTTGGCACTTATTCTATTAAGAGTGTCTTCTAATCCCCTAATCCTTTTCTCATGGGTCCCTTTAGAGAAAAGCGCTTTGGACAATCCTACGGCTTTTGTCCATAACGATGAAGTAATTGCACACTTTTTTTGTGGTTTTTCATCTATTATATTGTATAATGAGGATAAAACTTCTTCTGTGCAATTCTGACTATCAATGTCGTCTAATTGCAATCTACCATAACAATCGTACCACTCAAAATCATTGTCTCTTAGCAAATACAGCAACTCGATAGCCTTTGCTTTATTATTTGAGAAATGCTTTTGGGCAAATTCCTCACACTGTTTTTGAATGTCTTTAACAAGATTATTATACTTCCTTTCATTAAACGGATTACGGTGTCGCTTTTTAAACAACAACGCAGTCCTTAGATTATTGAATTGTGTTTCAATTTCAGATGATTTCTTCGCTGCATCAAGTGCGATTTTAGCCAAGAATACTTCAGCTTCGTCATGTATTCCAATCAACTGATTTGATTGTTCAATCACGAATTCAGAATCATATCGTTTTGCTGATATATATTCATCTATTGCTATTGCTTTGGCATCAAATAGTTTTTGTGATTTTTTGATGCCAAGTCCTCGATTAACAAGATTGATCCGCTCTTTAAAATTCAGCTGTTTGGAGAAACGGATTATTTGCTCAATATAATTATTGTCAACTGGTTTATTCTTAGACAAGAGGTTTTCTAAACTACTTAAAACCAGTTCTGAATCAGATAATGTACAAAGCTTATCAACAAAAACGCTTAACGATGGGGTAGATACTAAGAAGATATGAGTACAGTCTAAGATGTATGAAATTAATGCTCGGCAATAATTGGCGTCAGGAGTGTCAAAAGGAATTGTTAAATAAGTGTCATCCTTTGCTATAGACCAAATGTGAGAAAGGTGAGATTTAGCCTTTTCAACGTCACCAGATTGTCCAATCGCCTTTAAAATATTGCCAGCTTCGGCTATATATTTTTGTGAATGATTCGCATAGGGAACAAATGATTCTAGTCCCGATAAAAATTGTTCTCCAGAATTGCCTAACGATTTATATAGCGTTTCAGAACTTACCAAACTACTTCTTTTGTCATTTTGATAAACTTTTAGGGCAGAAGTGGAATATATCTGTTTTGCGCCATCTATATTTATGAGCCTTTGGCTAAGCAATAATGAGCCAACATAATCCTTTTTAGAGTATAATTCTGTGGCCAATTTATAAGCCCTATCAATAAGTTTTTTTTCTTCTGATGGTGATAGGTTATATCGATTCTTGGCATCTTTGAAAAGCTTGTCGAATTCAGATATAGAAGTTGCTGTTACTTGACGGCTTGACAAGTAGGAGAAGTGTGTGTTAGCTAAATATGTTTTGAATTCAGATGTGTTTTGGTATTGCTCCAATAGCAAAGCTATTCTATAAGCTTCGTCAATTTTACTTGGGCCGGTGTAGTTTCGTTTGAGCGTTTCAAATAAACTTGATGATAGAGACGATAAAAGTGGGCGTGAATCTGTTAGACTAGTCAACGAGTTAACATTTGTATCATGTACAACAATGCTCAATGCACACGAAACGAAAAATTGCTCTAACTCGCGAATACCGGCTTTATATAATGTGGAAGTATACGTGGCTGCAAAACGGACTCGAGTAGGGATTTGGCTAATCTGACGTGCAAAAGCCACACAGTTTTTTGACAGACCATTTTGCCACTTATATAGATTCACAACTTCTCCCAGCACGTGATTGTCATCTGTGTTGTAAAGAATTGAATGATAGACCTCCAATAATTTACCAGGCGCATCAATATGCTTATCAAGAATATTAGTGAGAATCTCGATAGCACTGCTTGTGTCTCCAGATGAAATATAGTCAAGCGCAGTCTGGTATCTATGCTCGTTATATTTGTCTTTAATCCAAGAAATTAGTCCCATTATTCTTCGATATAAATAGTGTCTCCAACTTTTACTTTATTAAAGTCTTTTGCTGTAGTCATATTATTAAAACGCAAAAGCTCTTCGTACCGGCTGCCATCGCCAAATACCTCCTCGCTGATTTTCCAAGGGCAATCGCCTTTAACCACAGTATATGTACGACGTTCTTTCGGCAGTGGTCTTTTATTAAGGACTACAATCGAATCAGAAAGTAACTTATTTTCACGCTTCAGTGTATCAATTTGAGCAAATAGCTGCTGGTTAACATTCTCGCCTTTAGGCGGATGGTTGTATAAATAAAAGCAAGCAGCAATAGAACACAAGGCAACAACAGATGCAATAGTTGCCAACCAGCGTGGCATTGTTTTTCTGTCACCTGTTGTGTTTACTCCTTTTTGGGCTGTGCTTATTGCTCTATAAACACTTAAATCCGACCCGCAACAAGGGCATACCACGTTTTCATTTCTGAAATCGGGTATGCCTGCTTTGTCGCAAATAGGGCATGTGAACTTATTATCCATTATGCAATATCAATACTTGATGTTATATCGATACCTTCTTTTGCTATTTCATCAAGAAGATCGATGTTCGAACCCATTAGATTGTTGACCTCATTCACATTGTGATTATCAAGTGCAGCCATCATTTCATCGAAAACACAAATCGCTCTTCCTGCAACTTGTGGAGTTTTTGAGTTGTCTCCAATTATCTTAAACATGTAAACATGTATGAGAAGATTGTATTTATTGGCAGTTCGCTCAAGTTCTGCACGTATTGAGTCTTTCTCAAAAGCGTCATTGGAATTCTTTATTTTGATTAACCCGTCACGTAATTCATCAGCATCTGCAGGATTCAAGAAACGTGAGAATTGTCCAAGAAGTATTGAAGCAAAAATCTCACCCAATACATTCTCTTGTTTTTCGCCCATTAATGAACGGGTATATGAACCTAATATATCTTGCTCAAAATCGTTCCATTTTGCATCAGTTGGCGAAAGGTTTTCTCTATTAATCTTATCTATCAACTGTTGCATTTCAGCCATAAATGTAGATTTTTTTGCGTTTGAAATCTGTTGATTTGCTATAACATCTTCCGTTTTTTGAGAAAGTTCACTCAAACAACGACTGTCATTATAACCACGACCAACTCTAATATCCACAGTTTTTCCAGTCTTGACAACTTTTGCCTTTACCTCTAATGTTTCGTTAACACTTAAGGTGAAGGTAAAATGAATATCACTTAATGCAGGAAGGTTTTCCGATATTGTAAAGAAACCAGTAGCAGTTGATGAAAATCCACCGTTCTCCGTGTCATTAAACAATTGAATTCTTACAATCTTTTGATTATCAACTGATGTGCGGAATTTTCTGTTAACCTCGCACGGAAGAACTTCTTGACTATCAATGATTTTCTCCAGTCGATGGCTGCCATCAGGATTGGCGAGTTGAATGAAAGTGCTATGTTTTGTAGTTGTTACCACACCCACAGTTTCGTTGTCAGGTTTTTCCTCAACGACAAGAGCATCTTCATTGGATGGTAGTGTCTGAGCTAATATTGCTGCTCCTTCTGCTATGGCAAGCATCGGTTTCTCTGATGACAATATTTTTTCTTTGCCATACTTTTCGCAAAGCATTTTTCTTACTAATGGAATACAAGATGAGCCTCCAACAAGCAAGATATTGTCTATTGTTTCTATAGGAATGCTTGTTTTTGCAAGCAATTCCTCGATTAGATCAATAGTTCTTTGAACAAGTGGTCTAATAAGGGACTCGAATTTTTCTCTTGTGACAACAATATCTTCAACAGGATCGCCATCTTCATTTTCTAAAAAGTTGCTAAAGAATACAGTGGCTTTCTCAACTTGACTTAATGTCTTTTTAGCCTCCTCAACATCAGACTTGAGGCCACCAAAGAATTCAGCTTTTTCTTTTTCAGTTTTATCTTCTATTAATTTAGAGAGGTTAAAGCCATCGCGTTTTTCTACTTCTTTACAAACATAATCAGTTAATAAGCGGTCAATATCATCACCACCCAACCAACGGTCACCACCACTCCCGGATTCAATAAATTGACCATCGAGAGCCATGAGAATTGAAAGGTCAAATGTGCCACCGCCAAAGTCATAAACTAAAACTTGTTTGCTTTCTCCCGGGTTCATTTTATCAAATCCATAAGAAATAGCAGCAGCTGTCGGTTCGGCAAGAAGTTGTTGAACATGCAAGCCAGCTAGTTGAGCGGCTTGCATAGTAGCGAACTTTTGCTTTTCTGTAAAATATGCTGGAACCGTAATTACAGCATGAGTCACATCACCTAACTTTGTATCGGCATCTTTACGAAGAGACTTTAAAATTTCTGCGCTGATTTGTTCAGGAGAGAATTCTCGCCCTCTTAATACGACCGCAACAGCTTCATCTGTTGCTCCTGTTGGGATCACAATTTCATAAGGATAAGACTTCTTATCATGAACCATTTTCTGTACTTGTGAGTCAGAAAACCCAGTTCCCATGAGTCTCTTAACCGAAACGACAATATTAGGCGTGTATCGTTTCCAATTTTTATACACTGCATTGCCAACTAAGAATTGACCACTTTTGTCAAGTGTTACGCAAGAGCGGCACAAATCTGCAGGATTTGCACCTGTTTGAATAACTCTTACCGTCGTGTCTTTAAATGCCACAACAGAATTGGTCGTGCCCAAATCTATGCCTATAGCTTTTCCCATAAATTACTTTAGGTTATTAATTTATATTATTACTTTCTTTATTTAATTCAGCAAACTGAGCATTGGATTCCTCGTCCAATCTTCGCTCCTCGTCCTCATCAACAGTTTGCTGAATGCTATTGTGGGGATGTGCCTCAGCTTTGCTTACGTCTTGTTGTTCTACTTTTGGATTGTCAGTATGTTCTCCTGGCAAAGATTCATGCTCTTTATTGAATGGCGGAGGTGTTTCAACTTGTTGAGTCTCATTCGTATCAGAGGACTCAATATTTCCTCCAGCCACTGTAGGGGATGGCGCTTCTTGAGGAGACTCTGACTCAACTTTTTTCTTGTTGGCTAGAGATTTTTTGATTTGTTCAGCCTGAGATTTCAGCGACTCGATTTTTTCTTTTCCTTGTTGCTTCCAGATATCAAAAGACTCTTTCATTTGTTGAAGCCCGGTCATCAATGAAGAAAGTATGTTTACTTTGTCATTGATAGTATTATGCTCGTCACCCAATCGGTCAATCTCATTTTGAACGGCCTCAAGCATTTGTATATAATGAGCCAACGATTGCTCTGCTGAGGATTTGTGATTTTGCATTAACAGAATGATTTCGTTTATTAGTGAACTGATTTTATTTTCTTCTGCAGCGATATCTGCCTCTTTTTGAAAACGTTCTTTGTTGAGAGAACGGACTTGTTGCAGAATGTCGAAGTATTTTATAGCGGGAGGAAGAGCAGACTCATTGATAATAGCTGCTATAGACATATCATCGTGACTACCTTTTTCACTTAATTTTGGCAGATTGTCGCGAAGTTGTTGCAGAACTACTTCTTTGGACTCCGTCCCAATTAATTTCAAAACTTGGCTATAGAATAGATGAAGAAGCTCATTTTTTATAAATGTATCATCTAAACCATCACTGCCGAGCATGAATGCGAGAGGAAATTCACCAGTACCATCATATGAGTATCTAAATTCACTGACCGGATCACTATCGCACAACGATGTGGTATAATTTAAAAAGCAGTTGCAATCCCACGGAACTGGCTCGTGCCACTCCATAAGCTCATTAGATGCGAGAAGTTTGCCGTCTCCAAGATGAAAAGCGAACCAACAATCAGATGTCCAAACGGCGGCCATAAGAGTAGAGCCATAAGCTTTTTCTATGCTTCTTGCGCCTACCTTCTCACGTTCATTTGGGCTGAATGGATTGTTAGCTAAATGATCTTTTATCGCCTTTCGCCAAGCTGTCACAATACCAGAGAAAAATTTGCGAAATATCACCTCAATATCTCTCTCCTGCTCAACAGCCTTGACATAGCTTTTGTTCTGAAGTACGATTTCTTGCTCGGATTCAGAAAGATTATCAAAAGATACAGGTTTGCCTTTGTTGTCTTTCAGCGGATTCCGATTAGGAACAGCAGTGACACGCCCTTTTTTCCCTATTAAGAGTTTGGTCGCGCCAAGTTCTATGAATCGAAAGATTTCCTCTTTAGCAATTTCAGCAGCTATCTTTGAACCTATTTCACTACGGACATAGCTCTCGCTTCCATGTCCATCACAGACAATAGCAATATGCACATCATCTTTTGTGATGGCTAAGCCAAAGTCTTGGCATGGTTTCTTCGCCGCAATATGGCTTGAACCTATCGCTTGCTCGTAGAAAGTAATCATGTCCGAATCTTTTTACCACCCGGTCCAAACATCAGTTCCTGAGTTCTGCGTGGAATTACCAACATCAATCCCTTTTAGAGTAGGATCATTTGCTATATCAGTGATAATGGTCGAAGTCGTTTCTTCTGCTTTTGAGACTGCATCTTTACCTACAGATGTGGTCTTGGTATTAATACGAGAAGCAGTAACTGTTACTAAACGAATAAGAGATTTTAAATCTTCAACATTATGGACTGTAAGCACAGACTCTTCAGTTGATGTAAACTCAATCAGAGTATCTTTTCTTGCTTCATCTCCAATAGCAATAGCTATTCTGGTTGAATACTCAAACCATTTATTCTTTTGAAGTAATTGAAGCCCTCGTTCAACATTATCTTTATCAGTGGGAGCACCATCAGAAAGAAGGATAAGCACAGGTGCAAATGACCCAGAAGCTTCATTCATGAAACCATGACTATGTGAGAGTTTCTGAGAAAGTTCATGATATGCGGCACCCAGCGATGTTAAACCTCCAGCCTGCAAATCTCTCCACTCAAAATTGCTAACCTCTTTTGGTTCTGGATACATCCATTCGCATCCAGTAGAGAACTCCAAAACGGCTAGTTTAATTAATGCATCTGAATTGTTTTTAGAGATTTCTTCCACAATAGGAAGACTCTCTCGAACTGCTGTATTTAGGGCAGCAATTTTTGCCCCCGACATACTTCCCGACGTGTCCACAAGATAGAACAACGTCAAAACCTTACGTGGAATTTCTTCAATAATGTTAAAGGGATCTGTTTCCATTTTAAAAAGTTATTAATGCGGTTATGTCTTTGTTAAATCTAATTCTTAATTCAGGTAGAGCTGGAAGACCTCTCTTATCTTCGACATTTTTAATCTCTCCTGTTGGCAGGGTTACAGCCCATGTTTCCCCAGAATGGTTCATTATACCTAACACACCTGTTGTGGGATTGTTAATCACGTTGCCATAAATCTCATTAAAACTAGTATCACTTTGAGATATTTGAGCTTGACAACGATAAATGTTTTGTCCAGGCAACAAAGGTATTCTATAATTGCCAGCTTTGAGAATTAAAGGTCTTGCAATATTATTTTTGCATCTTACGCATGAGCAGGACTTTGCATCCAGGTCAATAAACGTCTTGTTCCCACAATTGGGACACATAATATATTGTGAACGAACTTGAAGCAAAATCTGTTGCCAGGTTTTATCCATAATTCGCTTTGTCGGATTAAGAATAGCATCTTTACAAAAAGCTTTTATAAAGGTCTCTCTTAGCAATCTCGGAAAAAGTCCCCATCTACGCAGAACATTTCGATGGAGAGTTGGCACAGGTCTATTACTATCATCATCAGGATTCATGATGAAAACACAATCTTTGCCAAAAAGTTTTCTTTCAGCATCTTCTGTCAAGCAAGGACAATTTGCAACTCTAGCACCTTCAAATGGGCGATTGAGATATATAAGAATAAATAGAATGACTGAAAGCGAGAAATAATCAGTGTATCTATCTGGCATAGCCTCATTCTCAACTATTTCTGGTGCCATATAGCCGCTTTTACCAACAACGCCCATGTTAATTTTATTTGGAGCAACATTATCGTTGTCGCAAATAAGCACATCACCAGTTTTGGGGTTGATGAAGAAGTTGCCATCATTCATATCTTGGTAGCTTAGGCCTACGATATGAAGCTTCTGGAAAGCAGAACATATCTGCAAACAAGCCTCAAGCAGTGCATCGACTGAAGCAAAATGAACTTTTGCTAACATGAAAGATCCCACTTCTTCATATTCTTTTGGGCGCAGTTTCATAATATACCCAAAGCTGCCAAGCATTTGACGACTAATAGCAAGAGGCCAAAGGAAAGATGGGCTACGAGGTCCTTGCTTAACGTTGTTTTCAAGATTGGAGTAAAATGCAGGCGAGCATTTGATGGTATACCATTTAAGTGCATATTGTCCGCCATCATAGTCAACAAGATATACTATACCTTGTCCACCTCGACCCAACTCACTAATTACCCGGCATTGCTTGCCGTTAGTGAACTCGATGGTCGTTCCTTTTTGTAATTCAGCCATGAATAACTAATAGCTCGACTCAGGCTCCACAAGACGATATATGAATATCAGCGTTATTTTACTAAGGCATATAAAAACAAAACGTGGAGCCGAGTGTGGTTGCTCGGTTCCACCCTTTGAGGCTCTCGCATTGCCCAGTTAGCCGGAACGAGCAACGCCGAAAGCCCCACGTCGATGATATAACACCCCACAATGGCTGTGCGCCATGATGAGGAATGAAAAGCATCATCCCAAAGGGGCGTTCCCGTTGCTTTGTCTTGACTAACTTGATTTGAAACTTGCGAGATTTCAAAGGGTCAGAACCAAAGCGTCACAGAAAACGCCTGTA
>Ga0256407_10014127_pt1 | contig 10559 bp, 4 predicted proteins | sample RumenRJG_04DNA_FD_193489 | JGI IMG/M metagenome (GOLD analysis project Ga0256407, IMG submission 193489) | Bovine rumen microbial communities from Lethbridge, Alberta, Canada - RJG_04 | ecosystem: Host-associated > Mammals > Digestive system > Stomach > Rumen | place: Canada: Alberta | collected... | reverse complement strand
GAATGTTTATATCATAATGATTTAAAACCAGATAATATTTTAATATGTTTTAATGAAAAATACAATAATAATGAAACAAGTTTTAAAGATAAATATATGAATGCAATATATAAAATAGTAGATTTAGACTTAACAAGAAAAATTAAATATAGTGAAATTGAACATGACTATTTAAATAGAATGTATAATAATTGTATTTTTCCATATGATGATCCTGATAAAGAAGAAATATATGAAGTAGGAGAAATTTTATTTGAACTTATAACAGGAAAAATGCATTATAATGATGATGAAAAAAAAGATAATTATCAATATTTAGAAAAAAATTGTAAAATTGATGTCAGTCAAAAATTATGTTTATCTATTATTAAGTTCTTACATAGATGTCTTCAAATTGAAAGGAAATATAGAATTAGTTGTGATGATGCTTTGATACATGAATTTTTAGAAAAAAAAGATTTCAATGATCCTTTGGATTTTAATAAACTTCCTAAAGATTTAGTTTCAAAAAACAAAAAAATTTTTTATTTACCTATTTATCGTCCTTTTTTAGGTTTGAAAGATTATGAAATGAAAGAATATGAAAGTTTAGATGTTGAATTTTAAGAATATTTTTTAATTATGAAATAAATAAACTTTTTATCAAAAAAAATATTATTTTTTTATATATTTTTGAGTTATTTTATTTTAAGTGTTTTAAAAAAATAAAATAAATATAATATACACAGATATATAATTAAAAAATTAGTTATATATTATAATTTGATCAACAATTTCATTTGGAGAAAATCTATGTACATTATTATTTTTATCAAAACATATGAGATAATTTTCATAATCATAATCATTTCTTACCATAATTACATGAGTATTAAAAAGTAAATTCTCATTATTAACTTTTTCATAACCAACGTTAATTAATTTTTGATTTCTTAAATTCAATTTATAATAATTTTTATTAAAACCATTTTCAGTAATTCCACCTAATATTATAATATCATTATTACAATCAATATAACAAGTATGTTCAATAATTCCATTTATATTATTATTAATTGAAATTTCTTTCCATAAATTACTTTTAATATCATAAAATTCAATATTATTAATAAATTTACTTTTTATATAATTATATCCATAAAATGCATAAATTAAATAATTATTAATTAATAAATAACAACTTTTTGATCTTTCTTGATTCATTTCTTTTATTATTGAATCATCCCATTTATTTGATTTCAAATCATATGATTCTACTTTTTTTGTAAAATTCCCACTTAAACATATTAATTTATTATCATATTTTATTAAACTACAATTTTGATGATTATATTTTAAATTACTTAATCTGTTAATACATCTTTTTTTATAATTAAAAAAATAAAACATATCATTATTTTTCCCTGTTATTATAAATACACTTCCATTTAAATTTAAATATGAATAACTTTCTTTATTGAAATTTATTGTATAATTACTATAATCAGCAAAAGAAATTAATTGAAAATTATTATTAATAAAATCAAATTTTAAAAATCGTGTATTATCAAAAGGTTTAAAAATTAAATAATTATCAAAATCACCTTTATTTTTTAAATTTTGATTTAAAATAATTTTTTTTGGTGAATACATTTTAATTGATTGTAAATATTTTGGTTTATAAATATTTAATGAAATAGAAAATTGATGTGAAATTTGTAAATTAGTAGGGATATTAAATGGAATATTATTATTTAAATTATTATTTAAATTAGTTCCATAAGTTGAATTATTTTCATCAGAAAAACTTGAAGTATTATTAAATAGAGTGTTATTTATTTTTTTACCTTCTTTTTCAAGGGTTTGAATATAATTATATAATTTAATATTTTGTGTTTTTATTCTTTTTAATTCATCATTTAATAATTTTATATGATCATTCATTGTTGATACTTGTTCTTCTTTTTCTTTTAATTGCTTCATTAAAATTATTATATCATTTTTTAATGAATCATTTGTATCTTTTGTTTTAACTGATATTATTTGATAATTTAAATGAGTAATTATATATTCTGTTGATTTATTATTATTTAAATGTTTATTATCAATGAAATTTTTTTTTGATATAAAATTTGAATTAAAACTCAAATTTAAATTCATTGATGAATCATATTCATCTTCAAAGTTTTTTTCAGTCAAAATATTATTTTTTTTTCTTAATTTAGTTTTTAAATTTAAAGATTTTATTTTTCCTAATTTTAAATTAATTTTTGATTTTTGAACACAATGACAAAATGAAATTTTAGGTTTTTCTTTACTATTACATCTTCCATGTAGAACATTTTGATCTGAAACAAAAAAGCTTTTATATAAATAAGGACTAGTACAATGACTAATATTTGTTTTATTCAATTCATTTTCTTTTTCATAAGAATAATTTCTTGATAATTTGTTATTTTTTTTATTAATTTGTAAATTATTATGAATATAAGGTTCAAAAATTTTTTTAATAGAAGCATAATTATGAATAATATCTCTTATTCTTTTATCATTATCTTTCATTAAAAATATAAATATAAGAATAATAAATTTTCATAAATTAAAATTTTAATAAAATTTTAGCAATTAATTTTTTAAAATAAATTTAAAAATAAAACTAACTTTTAAAACTTTTGATAAAAATTAGAAGGCATATAAGGAGAAGGTGCAGCATTATTATTATTATAAATAGAATTAGGTTGTCCATACATATTATTATTACCATATATATTAGGTGGTTGTTGAGGTTGTTGCAAATAATAAGGTTGAGGTTGCATTGGTTGATTCATTTGAGGTTGCATTGGTTGATTCATTTGAGGTTGATTTTGAAATTGTTCTTTTTGATTTGATTGATTTAATAATGGTAAAATTTTTTCTACTTTTTTATATAATACTTGATCTTTGCTTAATATATAACTTCTATTTTCACTTATTTTTGATAATAATGATTGAAAATCAATATCTGTACTTGTATTTGATAAGTTTTTTGATATAAATTCTTTATTATTATTCTTATCATCTAAATCTAATTTTGAAAATCTTTGCTTTATTTCATTTTCATAATTTGCAAAATCAGTCAAATAAGGAGGGAATGATAATAAATAATTATTAAAATTATTTTGAAAATTTAATCTTTGATTATTATCATTCCTTGAATTTCCACATGATGTTGTAATTTGAATATTTTTTGCATTTTTATATGTTGAATTTTGTGTCCATTCAGTTGATTTAATATTATTTTTAAATGTCATTAAATTTTCATTTGCAATTTCAACTTGACCAATTTTTGCAAATATAAATGTATTTGGATTTACACTCATTTGATTTCCCATTCCTTGATTCATAAAATTTTGATTATTCATGAAATTATTTTGTGGATTCAAATTCATATTAAATTGATTACTTCCTTGACCATAATTCATATTTATGATTTTTTATATAAAATTATTTTTTGATATATTTTAATTTTTTTTTAGTTATTTTTTTAATAAATATAAATTTAATTAATACAATATTTTAATATTCTTCTATCATTAATTTTTTCATTTTTGATAGAAATAAAGTAAATTCTTTTCCTTTTGCACTTAATATTTCTATTATTCTTTCATAATATATTATTAATTCTTTTATTACTTTATTTATAGAATCTTTATTTATTTTTTTATTTCTTTTCCTATATTCATATATTTTTTCTTTATAATTAATTATTAATAAAATATTATTTATATTTTCAGAATTTATTCTTTTAATTTTTTCTTGTTTACCATTAATATCAAAAGATTGTAAATTTTGAATAATTTCTGGATAACGTACAAAGACTTCAAATCTTTCAGATAAAAATTTTTTTTTTGTTTCTATAGTTTTTATAAATGAATCATTTGAAATATCATTTAATAAAATTATTTCTATTTCAAATGACTTAAATTCTAATATTATACTATTTTTATTGTATTTTTTATAAAATTGTGTTTTGTCAAATTTAATTAAATCATAATTTATATCTAATTTATTTATTAAAACTCCTTTTGATTCTTCTTTTTCTTTTGGTTCAAAAAATAAAATATAAATATCTGTAATAATTAAATATAGTTTTTTTGAAGATTTATTTTTAATTTCTTTTACACGATAAAATTTTAATGAATTATTTTCTACAAAATCATTTATATTATATTCATTTTGCAAATTATATTTTCCATAATAAACTAAAACTCTAATTGAAATGTCTTCATAAATTTGTTTTAAAAATATAGGAATATTATCAATTATTTTTTGTGAAATATTTAAAAAATTATTCACTTCAATATTATTTGAATTACTAATAATATTGTTTATTAAATTTCTATTATCATATAAAGTTGGAAATGTAAAATTTGTTAAGCATTTTATATAGGGAATTTTTCCTTTAATTAATAATATAGAAAAACAAATATCTTCTAAAAAAGGATTTAATTCAGTTTGTGGTGTATAAATTAAATGAATTAAAAATGAATTATCATATAGTTTTTTTAGAATAATATCTAAAATATTTTTTTGTAAATTTTTTTCTTTTAATCTTTTAATAACTTTTTCAATATCTTTTTCTTTTTCTTCATCATTTGAATTATTTTTTTCCATATAAAATAAATATTTAAATTAAATTTATTAATTATTTGATAAATTTAAATTAATTAAAATTCAATTTCAAAAAGTTCAGTTTCTTTATATTTTCCTGTATCAAAACTAAAAAAAGGATAATTTATAGGTAAATAAAAACCTTTTTTAGTTTTAAAAATTTCTGGTATTCCTTCAAAATTTAAAATATTATTAAATTGACTTTCATCATTAATAATAAATGGATGTAAAAAACCAGAATCACAATCCATTCTATAATTTTCATCAATTTGTAATGATTTATGTAAAAATGTAAAAATATTTTCGCATAATTTTTCTCTTTTATTTATTAATGGATTTTGAATTATTTTATTTTTTTCAATTTTATTTAAAGTTTGATGTGTAATAAGTACCCATAAAATTTGTCCAATTTCAAACATTTCTTCTTTATTAGGATCATTAAATTTATAATATGTTATACAATCATTTTTTCTTGTTAAATCAAAATCCATTATTTTAAATGTTGCTTTTGTTATTTTTTCATATATTGTATTTATATTATCTTTTTCATTATAATTATAATTCATTAACATAATATTACCTAATTTTAAATCATTATGATATAAAAAAAAGTCCTTTGATAAATGATGAAAAAGAAATAATGCAGTTTGAATTTGTTTCATTATTTGTTGAAGTACTTTTTGAAATATTATTTCATTTTGTTTTAAATTCTCTAATTGATTAAAAAAATTTTCATTATTTAATGCAATTCCATTTTCTAAATAAAATAATGAAAAACTTTCTGGTAATTTTGATTCTTTCAAATTGGATTTTATTTTATTAATATAATCATCTTTTTTAAATTCTTTATTTTTTTTTAGTTCATTTTCACGATAATTAAAACATATAAAATTAAAGCAATATAATTTTATTAAATATGCTTCTTTTAATTCATCATTTGAATTATTCTCTTCATCCTTTATTTTTTGAAATGCATTAAAAATAATTTTTGGATTATAATTTTTATCAAATTTTATATTATTATATATATATTCAAGTAAAGAATTTTTATTAAATTTTTGTTCCACAATTTCATAATAAATATCATTATCATTGCTATTTATATCTTGAATTTGATTATTTATTCTTTTTAATAATATTTCTGCTTCTTCATTAAATAATTTTTCATTTTTAATTAATTCAAAATATTTTTTTAAAGTTTGATTTCTTTCATTTCTTATAATTTCATAAATAGTATATTCAATATTTGGTTCATATATCTCATTTTTTTTATCTATTATATTATTTCTACCAATTTTGAAAAAATAAGTTTTATTATTTAATTCAAAAGTTGTATTACCAATTCCTGGCATTTAAAAACAATATTAATTATATTAACTTAATAATAAAAATGGAATTAAATAATTTATTTTTTTATTCAAATATTATTGTTTTTGATGAATATTTTCTAATTCCTGAAAAAGATTGTATAAATTCAGAATCAATCAATTCTATTGAAAATATTAAATTTATAGATTTTTTTAAAGAAAATAAAATTGAAATATATAATAAATTTATGAAAAGAATAATTTTTAAATTTCCAATTATAAGAATATTTGGAGCCACACTTTTAGGTCAAAAATGTTGTATAAATATTCATAATTATTATCCTTATTTTTATATAGAAATAAATGAAATGAATTATTTTAATTATAAAGATGAAAATATTTTAAGAAATTTTGCATATTTATTAGAAAATTCATATATAAAATATAGTAATGATTTAACTGAAAAATATGCAAATTATAATAAAAATAATTATAATGTAAAACAAAGTAATTTTCCTACACAAATAATTCATAATATTACAATTGAAAAGAAAACAAATATTTATGGATATTATAATAAACTTTCTACTTTTCTAAAAATTGAATGTTATAATTCAAAAGATATCAAAGGATTAATGAATATATTATGTGGAAAAGTTATTATGGAAAAAGAATTTCAATGTTATGATGCACATATTTCTTATTGTACACATTTTTTTGGTGACTTTAATTTATTTGGAATGGGTTTAATAAAATTAAATAATATATCTTTTAGATATAAAATTCCAAATAATTCATTTATTGACTTTATTAATTCAGTTACAAAATTTAATAGAAATATTATTTGGGAGAGTAAAAATGAAAAATTATCAAATTTAAAAAATGAAGAAAAACAATTTATTTTACATAATAATGAATTTATGGTTTGGGATGATTATATGATAAAAGAAATGAATTATGATATAAATTATAATAATTTTACTAAATCATCAAAAAGTGAAATTGAAATTGATTGCACATGTAATAATATTATTATTTTAGAAAATAAATTATTTGAAAATGAAAATTATGACAACTTAATTGATAATAATAAGGAAGTTGATATTTCTAATTTAAAAAATCATATTAAACATTGTACATCACTTATTGATTTATGGAAAGAAGAAATTGAAAGAAGAGAAAAATTCAATATTGAAAAATTAACATTTGAAAAAATATCAAATCAAAATTTTTTTGAATTAACAGAAAATTATTTAATCACACATAAAGAAGTTACTGAAAAGTTATTAAAAATGAATTTTTTTATAACAAAATCAAAAAATGAAATGATAATAAACAATAATAATGTATCAATTAATGAAATGATGATTAATTCAGAACAAATAACAAAAATTATAAATATAAATGATATAAATTCAAAACAATATGAACATTCATATGCTTGGTTCAAAAAACATTATTTAACTACTCTTTATGATTCAACTTTAGTTTTAACAAGAGAATATGGTTTAAATCTTAATGATAATAATAATATTAATAGTCAAGAAGATTCTAATTATTTTGATAAAGAAGAAATTGAAGAACAAGAACAAATTGAACTTGATTTATCTTGTTTTAATTCATGTCGAACTTTAAATGAACAAAGTTTTAATAATCAAAGTAGAAAATTATTAAAAGTAATTCTTACAAATAAAACTTTTGAACAATGTTATTTTGAAGAACCAAAAATTTTAGAAGAAGAAGAAGATGATAATATTAATCAAGATAATTTTAATGATAAATATAATTTACTCGCTAATAAAAAAAGAAATAAAATTATAAGAGCTAATAATAAGAAAAATAAAGAAGATTATTTTTATAAAATTTTTAATAATTTATATTGGTTTCATTATCCAGAATTACATGTTAATAAAAAAAAGATAATTTTAAAATTAATGAAAAACAATTATCATTATAATACTTTAATAAATCCTAATTTAAATAACTTATTTTATTCAAATCATTTTGATTATAAAAATTTTTATTTACTTAATTATCAAATGAATAAAACTATACAAATTAATAATCAAAACTCATTACAAACTATGATGAATAAAATTAATAAAATAAGATTAGATTTTAGGGAAATACAGTCATCTTCAATTAATAAAAGAAATACATTAATTTTTAAAGAAAAAGAAAAATTAAAAAAAATTCAAGAATCAGAATTTAGTGAAATTGATGAAAATGATCAATTATTTTTTTTTGATAAATATTCCTTAATTTTTATTCCAAAAAAAGGAAAAAGAATTAAAAAAGGAGAAGTAATTAAAAGAATAAAAGATAAAAAAGATTATTATCAAAAGAAAAAAGAATATGAAATAAAATATTTTAAAAATTTATTATATAAAGAAGAAGATTTACCAAAAATAGAAAATATTTCTTTAAATGAGACAATAATATATAATCAAATAAATAAGACTATTATTCATCAAAAATATGAAAATGAAATATCACCAATAACAGAAAAAAAATATATCTCAAATTATGATATTTCATCACTTAATTTTTTAGGAATAATTGAAAGTAGTCAAAAAAATGAAAAAATAAGTATTTTAAATAATATAAAACAATTAGAAAAATCATCATGTATGACTATATTATCTGTAGAAGTTTTTGCAAATTCTGAATCTAATTTATTATTTAATTTTGATAATGAAGAAATTTTATCAGTTTTTATTTCAATTCATGATTTTAATGCAAAATCAAATTCATTTATATTTAATAATGAATATAACTATTATAATTTAATTATAACTTCATATCCAAATAAAAATATAGCAAAAAGATATAATTATTCAAATTTTATTTTATCACCAGAATATTTTTCTTATTCAAAAAATAATTATGATAAATCTAATATGATTGAAATTATATTTGTAAAAGATGAAATTGGAATATTAAAAAAGTTTTCAGAAATAATAATAAAATATGATCCTGATATAATAACAGGATTTGAAACAGGATTATTATCAATTGGTTATATTGTAAATAGAGGAAGAATTTTAGGAATTCCTTTAAATTTAATTTTATCAAGAATTAATAATGGATTGGATAAAATATTTACAGAAGAATTTATGAGAACTACATCTTATCAAAGTAAATTTGAAATTAAAACTGAATCAATAAGAGATTATAATGATCCGAAAAAAATTAATTATTTAAAAAATAAATTAGGTAATAAAATAAATATTAAAGGTAGAATAATATTAAATTTATGGAGAGTATTAGAACATGAAATAAAATTAAATGATTATTCTTTTGAAAATATAATTTTTCATTCATTTCAAATTCGAGAACCAAAAATTGAATATTTAGAAATGAAAAAATATTACAATTCAAAAATAAGAAAAAATATTATATTCATTTTTTCATATTATCAACAAAGAGCAAAATATAATTTACTTCTTTTAAAAAAATATGATATAATAAATAGATGTTGTCAATTTGTAAAAATATATGGAATTGATTTTGAATCTATTTTAACAAGAGGAAGTCAATATAGAGTTGAGGGAGTATTATCAAAATTAGCAAAATCTAAAAATTATACTTTATTATCTGCTTCAAAACAACAATTATTAAAACAATCACCTCCGAAATTTACTCCAATTGTAATAGAACCACCTAAAAATTTTATTTTTAATCCTGTTATTGTTTTAGATTTTCAATCTTTATATCCTAGTATTATGATAGGATATAATATTTGTTTTTCTACTTGTTTAGGAAAATTAGAAGATAAAAAAATTGATTTTGGAAATGATAATAATGACAAATATAAAAAATTAGGTGTTTATAAATATAATAAAAATATTTATGAAATGTTAAAAAAAGATTTTGAAAAAAGTAAATTTTATAATAAAGATGAAACCAATATAGAAAAACAAGAAAATAACTTTTATGAATTTTTAAAAGAAAACACATTCATAAGTCCAAATAGAATATTATACATAAAAAAGAATATAAAAGAAGGATTAATTCCAATAATATTAAATGAACTTCTCTTAACAAGAATAATGATAAAAAAATCAATGAAAAAATATAATGAAAATTCAACAATATATTCATTTCTAAATAATAGACAATTAGGAATAAAAGGATTAGCAAATGTAATATATGGATATACAAGTGCAGGTTTCTCAGGAAGAATGCCAAATACAGACATTGGAGACACAATAGTTTCTTTAGGTAGAAAAATAGTAACTTCTTCAATTAATTATATTGAAAATGAAAGTAATTATAATTGCAAAGTTATTTATAGTGATACTGATTCAATGTTTATTTCTTTATATAATAAATCACCTGAAGAAGCAATTTTAATTGGGAAAAAAATAGCTATGGAAATTACTAAAAGAAATCCTGAACCTATAAAATTACAATTTGAGAAAGTTTATTGTCCTTTAGTTTTTAATAGTAAAAAACATTATGCTGGATATAAATTTGAAGATGAAAATGATGTTATTAATAATAAAGTTAATTTAGATACTAAAGGAATGGAAAATGTTAGAAGAGATACTTGTAATGCTATTAGTAAAATAATTGAGAAAATGATTAAAATTTTATTTGAAAAAAGAGATTTATCAATTA
>Ga0256407_10014126_pt1 | contig 10560 bp, 8 predicted proteins | sample RumenRJG_04DNA_FD_193489 | JGI IMG/M metagenome (GOLD analysis project Ga0256407, IMG submission 193489) | Bovine rumen microbial communities from Lethbridge, Alberta, Canada - RJG_04 | ecosystem: Host-associated > Mammals > Digestive system > Stomach > Rumen | place: Canada: Alberta | collected... | reverse complement strand
AAATCACATTTAAAAAGATATAAATAAAAAAAATTAAGATAAAAAAAAAATTTCACTTTTTTTATTTTTTAAAAATCATTCTCAGAAGATTTATTAGTTTGAAATTTCAAAAATTTAATTTGATGATAATAATTATCAAAAATAAATTTTTTAATATTTTCAACAGGTTGTATCATTAATCCTAAATAATTACTATTATTAGCAAAATCAAAAGTAGTAATACTTTTCCTAATAATATTACTATGATAAACAGATAACTCATTAATATTTTTATTACTTCTCCCTTGTTCATAAAAATTAATTAATTCATTAGAATCCTTTAACCAAAATTCCTTAATTCCATCTTTCCAAGAACCATATTTAACAATATTATCTTTAATTTTAACACCTAATCCATTCATTTTTCCATTTTTCCAAAAACCAAGATAAGCTTCAAATACAATAATATCCCAAATATAAATTCCAAAACCTTCTTTAAAACCTTGTACATAATTTCCTATAAATTTTTTTCTACTTCCCCATGAAAATTCTCCATAACCATTCATTATTCCATTTTCAAATTGACCTTCATATTTTTTATTATTTGAATAAGTTAATATACCATATCCATTCATAAAATCATTATCGAATTCTCCTTCATATGTTGAACCATCTTTCCATTGATAAAATCCAATACCTTCTTTTTTATTTTTATAATATTCTCCTATATAAAAAGAACCATCACCCCATTTTTCTATTCCAATACCATTAATTTTATTTTTTATCCAATTTCCTTCTATTGAGTAACCATTTATATTTTGAAAAATTCCATATCCTTTTGGTTTATTTTTTTCATATTCTCCTTTAAAAACTGTTTTATTTTTTGGTGATATAAATATTGCAAAACCATTTATTTTATTATTTGAAAATATACCATATAATCTATAATTATCTGACCATATTATTTTACCAAAACCATCTTTTATTGATTTTGTTTTTTTTAATGATGTATTATCTTTTGTTTCTGATATTGTTAAATGTTTTAAGTAACCTCTATGAATAAATTTGTTTTTTTTTAAAAGAAAATAACCTCGGATTTTTTCTTCTTTTTCAACTTCGTTTTTTCTTTTTGTTGTTAATTCATTGTTTGATGATGTATTTGATATTCTTTTATTTGATGAATAAAATATATTTAGATTTTTTAATGAATTTATATTTTTAAAAGTATTATTATTTGATATTGAATTATTGTTTGTATTATTATCATAATTTAATGTTAAATTATCTGATGAACTTTCTGAATTTGATATTGTAAAAATTGAATATGAATTATCATTTCCTGAATTAAAATCTAATGTTGGTTCTTTATGTGTTAATTTTATATTAATTTTTAAATCATTTTGATATTTTGAATTTTTTATTTTATTTGTTTCTTTTTTTGGACTTTTTAATATTGATTTTTTATTTGTTTTTAATTTTTGGAATTTCTGAAAAGAAATAAATTGTCTAAATTTAGATTGAATAAGAATAATATTTTGAATTAAATAAAAATAATTATTTTTTGCTTCATAAGATTGAATTACTTCAGGTTCATTATTAGAATGTCCTGTTTTAAGTGTGGAATAACCATTTTCATTTATTCCATTAACATCATTATTTTTCTAAAAATTATTATTTTAAAATTTATTTATATATACAGGTTTATTACAATTTGATTCATAACATTGACAACATGAATCCTTGTTCCCCATTTTTTAATTTATTTTTAAAAAGAAAATAAAATATTCAATTTCTTATTTTTTTATATCTGTTAATATATTATTTATCTTTTAAAATTTTAAATAATAATGGAAAGAAATAAACAAAATACTTTAAGAAAAGTATTTAATTTTGATTATTTAAATAGGCACGTTCTCAATTAGATTTATTGATAGAAAATGCTAAAAGAGTTAATGAATTTGATTATAAAAAAATGATCGATGATTTTGAATTAGAAAATAGACATCAGAAAATATTAAATAGAATAAAAAATAAATGGAAATCTCTTAGTGAAAAACATACAGAAAAAGTTATTGAATTTAAAAGACAAAATGAAAGAATGTTTAGAATGAAAAATATGGCTTTAAAAAAAAAATTAAAAGAAAAAGATGAATATCTTCAAAAAAATGTAGAAATGAATAAAAGATTAAAAAATGAAGAAAAAGAAAAAAAAAATTATTTAATGAAACAAAAAAGTGAAAATGTATCTCAAAATTTAGAAGAACATTTAAATAAACAAGAAATAGAAAGATTAAAATTAGAAAAAACTATGATTCATAAAAGTAAATTTATATTTTTATTTAATTATTTATTATAGTGGAAATGATTGAAGAAAGACATAATAAATATATTATAAATGTTCAAGAAAAATATTCTCAAAAACTTGCAAATAATTTATTAAAATATCATCAAAGTTTAAAAAAATTTTTACTTAAAAAAGAAGAAGAAGAAAAAGAAAAAGAACAAAAAGTAATAAAAAAATATGAAGGATATGTAAAATAAATTTAATAAATAAATATTAGTATTATTTAATGAAAAACAAAATGAAAAAAATAAAAATGCAAAATCAAAAAAATAAAATAAAAGCAGAAGAACAAGAAGAAAGATTAAAAGAATTAGAAAAAGAAAAAGAGAAAAAAAAAAGACAAATTTTAAAAAGAATACAAGATATATTTAATAAAAAAGATGAATATGACAAAAAAAAAAATGAAAAATTATTTAGAAATAAATCATTAAAAGAAGAACATTTTGGAAAATTTATAAAAAATAAATCATTAATAACTCAATTTGAATATAGTAAAAGAGAAAGTATTTTATTTGATGAATTCGAAAGATTAAATAGAGGTGTAAATAAAGATTTAAGTGTTGAAAGTAAGAGAATTAAAGCTCAAATATCTTCAATTACAAATCAAATTGAATATGAAGAAGAAATTAAAGATTTTCAAAAAAAAATTTATTTAATTAAAGATGAATCTGTTCTTACTAAAAATAAAAAAGAAAAAATTGATTTATATAAAGAAAAATTAAGACTTGATGAAGAAAAAAAAAGAAAAGAAGCAGAAATAAAGTTAGAAAAAGTTTCTTCTTAATTTTTTTTTTTGTGTTTATTTATAAATGAAATAAATTAAAGAAAATATAATATAAATATTTTTATTTAAGTTAATAAACTATTATTTAATAAAGGATAAGAAGTTATTTTTTCCTTAGAATAAAAAATTAATATTGTTTCAAAAATAAAACAATCAAAACAATTTTCATTTTGTTCAAATATTTCTTTATTAGATATTAATAATTCAAAATTAAGTTGATTTATTTTGGATTTCAAAATATTCAAATTATATAAAACTAATAATAAATAATCATTATATTTAAATATTTTATAAATCCCAAAATTCAATACTGTTGATGCATATAAAATTGGAAGATCAATATCTTTAAGAATAAATTCATATTCAAATTCATCTTCATATACAATATTATATGTATATTCAGATTCATTTTGTTTTTTTTGTTTTTTTTGTTTTATACAATATAATATTTGATTTTCATCATATAAATATAGGAATTTAATATCTGGTTTATTTCTAATTGTTGTAATAATTTTTTTTGGTTCATTCCTTTTATATAAATTTATTTCATTTCTTAAATTTTTTAGAGCTATTGTAGAATTTGAAATATGAATGATTTTTTCTTCAAATTTTCCATTTTGTGATTCAAAATCTTTATTTATTTGAAAATATTCTTTTTCATCAATAAAAAAAAGATTTGGGTAATCATAAAATATTTTTTTGATATTGAAATTTTGAATATTATAAATATGTTTATTATATTCTCTTCTACTTTCATCATAATTAAACAAATTCAATTCTTTATTAAATTTATATCCTATAAAATTTTCATTATCCAAAATTTTATAAAAAAGATATGATTTATCATTTAAATATTTTTCATCAAGCCATTTTTCTTTATTATAATAGAATTTACCAATAATTTTTGGGAAAATCTCTTTTAAATTTTTAAAATTTTGAAATGTTTCATAATTAACTGGAATAATTTGATTTTTCATATTATTATATTGTAAACATATATATCTTTCATAAAAAAATAATTCAAATTTACATTCATTAATAAAATAATTAATTATTTCTTCATCATTTTTTTCTTCAGAAAAGCAATCAAATGTTTTAACTTCATGTTTTTTTTTTTTACAATTTTCCTCACATAAATTACAAATTCCTCTTTTACATTCTTCACAATATTTTTCCATTTTCTTCAAATGAAAATTACAAATATTTATTAATTCTATATAATTTATTAATTCATGAATATGATAATGATCATCATAATTATGAAAATATTTTTCACAAAATTTACAATACCATTTTTCTTTCAAATTATTAAAGTTTTTTTTACAGAATGAACAAATATTATTTTCATTTTTATTCAAATTTAATAATAAATCATATAATGAATTATATATACAATAATGATTTTGAATACATGTTACATGAATTAAATTTTTTTTCCTTTCAATTAATGCTGGAAAATGACATTTATTAATAGAACAAGGAATATAATAAAAATGAGTAAAATAAACTAAATTATCTATTTCATTTTTGTTTAGAAGTTCCATTTTTTTATCTATAATTACAAAGTTAAGTTTCTTATTATATATTAAAAAAAAATATTTAATTAATAGAGATTAAATGTCTTCTATTAACGATAGAAATAAAAAAAATAAAAATAAACCTTCAAATCCCAAAATAGCATTTTCTGACCAAAAAATAAATGTTAATATTAAAATCAAAGATGGATTAAAAAAACAAATTGAAATAGACTCTAATTCAAATTATGGAGATATCGCATTTGAATTTTGTAAAAAAAATAATCTTGATTATAAAACATTAATTAGTTTAAAATCTAATTTAGAAAATATAATTAAAAATCCTTCTAATGGAAATAATATTTTTGATATATCTTTAGATAAAGAATTATATTTAAATATTTCTCAAAGAATAAATGATAATAATTTTCAAAAAAATAATAATAATGATATAAAAGAAAATAATAATAATAAAGAAGGACAGAAAATAATAAATCAAAAGCATAATATCCCAATTAAAAAAAATCAAAAATTATTTCCATATGAATTTAAAATAAAATCAAATTTCAAAAAAAAAAAAATAAAAACCTTAAAAAATAATAATGATAGAAATTTAAATGAAAAAAATAATATTCCTCATAATAAAATTTCAAATAGAATAAATACTTCAACTAATATAAATATATCTTCAATTGAAAAAGACTCTACTTTTAATTTAAATAAAAGTGGTACCTTAAAACCTATGAATACTATATCAAATTTTTCAATGATACAATCCAAAAATTTCAATTCAAATAATATATTTGAAAGATTATTTAATGATGCAGAAATAAAAAGAATAACTTATAGAAGACCATGTCATTTTAGTTCTAATTTAAGAAATAAAACTTTAGTAAATAATAATAATAATTCTATATCAAATAACTATAATTCATTTAATTTAACAAATTTAACAATTTTTTCAAATAATTCAAATAAAAATGATAAAGAAAGAAATTATAATAATAGTTATATATATAAAAGTTTAAAGTCTTTAGGCAATAATAATATTTTGCAACCAAAAATAATTTTAAGAAGAAGTAAAAGTTCAAATAAAAAAAGTTATAAAAGAAACAATTATATATTAAATAATAAAAATAATGGTTATAAACCTTATACAATAAAAGAAGAAGAAAATAATTCATATAACGATACAGATAATAATAAAACTAATAATGATAATAATAAAAAAAATAATGGAAAAGTAAAATTTAATACAATTAATTCAATAAATGAAATAAAAAAAGAAAAAGAAAAAAAAACACCAAATAATAAACATATTTATCATCCTTTAAAAGACAAAATGATATGGGGAAGTCAAGATGGTGATATATTATTAGAAGGAATTAGAACAGAAGCTTTTAGTAATTTATTTAACGAATTAAATGGTCATAATAAAACAAAAGAATTAAATGAAAAAAATATAATTATTGAAAAAATACCTACTATGGTTTTATATGATATTGAACCTATAACATCAGAAATTTATAAACATAAAAAATCTTATTCATTAAATGATTTTATTAATGAAATGAAAGAAATTTTTAATCAATTACCAATGGAAGATAAAAGAAATATAATAAGTTTATATAAAAATTCTAATAATTCAATTACAATTAATAATTCATATTATTTAACTTCTCAAAATAACAGTAAAAGAAATAATAATAATTTATTTAATACAAAACAATTATCCCATATGAATAGTTCAAGAGGAATTAATAAAAAATTTCCTTATTATCAAAATCTTAATCATAAAACTCAATTGAATTATTCTAGTAAAAAAAAAACAAATGGTTCTACAAGTAGTGAGAAATTAATAAGTAATTCTGAAAGAAAAAGAAATTTTTTTTATGTTAATTAAAAAAGAATATATTTTTAAATTTTTTTCATATTAAAATATTTAGTTATATGTTATTATTAAAAAAATAAATAGAAAAACTAAATTAAAATATTAATTATAAAATATAATAAAAAGATGAGTGGAAATGATGAATTAGATCCAAATGTAAATGATGAAAATTTAAATAATAAAACAGAAAAAGAAAATATTAAAGATTCTGGAAAAGGAAAAGAAAAAATAAATGAAGTTTCCATTAGAAATTATTTAAATAAAACATTAGTACCAGTAGTACTACAAGGTATGGCAGAAGTAGCAAAAGAAAGACCTGAAAATCCAATTAAATATTTAGCTGAATTTTTAATGAAAAATGCAGATGAAAAAAATTAAATTAATATTAAAGAAAAATAAAATTTTTTAAATAAAAAACATAAATAAATAAATAATAAACATTTATGGGATAAAATATTTTTTCAATATTTTTTTATAATTTTTATTAATATGCAAAATATATTGATAATAATATTTATTATTTATTTATGTATCAAAATGAATTAATTTTTAATAATCTATTGAAAATTATATTTAAATTTAAATCTAAAAAAAAAAATTTTCTTTTTTAATTAAAAATTATGTTGACATTTTTAACTTAAAAAAAAATGAATTTTTAAATTAGGAAAAATTATTTAAAATAAATAATATTATATTTATTTTTTTCGCATATATATAAAATAATATAAAAAATGTTCATTAAAAATTTTGATTTATTCTCGAACCAAATTACATTATTTTTTAATCATAATGATAAACATTCATCAATTTTTTCAGGAATATTATCAATAATTTATTTCATAATTATTTTTTATTTTTGTATTTTATTTTCATTAGATTTTTTATTAAAAAGAAATCCAAATGCATTTTTTTATAAAAGATATGTTAATGAAGTAGGAAAATTTACATTAGACCCAAATGGAATTTTTCATTTTATTTCATTTAATTCTGATAAAGAATATGGAATTGAAATTGATAAAAGAGCATTTACAATAATAGGAGTAACTGAAAATGATTCAATAATGCAAGAAAAAAATAATATAACATTATATGATCATTGGATTTATGAATCATGTGATCAAGTTGATGTAATGAAATTAAAAAAATATTTTACTTCTGAAATAAAAGAATATTATTTTAATAGTTTATGTATTAAAAAATTTTATAACAAAACAACAAAAAAAATTATTCTAAAAGGAAAAAATGATTTTCCTTTTCCTTTTTTAGAACATGGTTCTTCAAAATTAAATAATAAAATATATGGAATATATATTCAAATGTGTCAAAATGATACAATTATAAATGATAATAATTGTTATCCTGTAAATATAATTTTAAATAAATTAAAATCTATTTTAAACTATGGAATTACTTTTTTAGAAAGTTATATTGATGTACAGAATTATAATCAACCAATACAAAAAGTATTTCATAGATTAACAAATGAATTTAATGAAAAAGTTTTTACATTAAATCATTTAAATTTTTATCCTATTATAGTTAATACACATAGTGGAATAATTTTTGATACTTTAACAACTAAAAATTCATATAATTTTAATTTTAATGAAAAATTAATATCAAATATAAATAAAAATTATATTTTTGGAACATTTAATTTTTGGATGGAAAATAATTTAAATGTCTATGAAAGAACATATTCAAAAATTCAAGATGTTGCAGGAGGTGTTGATGGTATTGTTGAAATAACAATGATTTTTTTTGGTTTTATTAATTTATTATTTGTTGAAGATTATACTATAACTCATGATATAAATAAACTTTTATATAACATGAGTGCTAAAAAAAATTTAGATATTAAAATTAATTATGTTATTGAAAAGAAAAAAGAAGAAAAAATACTAAAAATGTTTAATCTTAATAATAAAAAAAAATCAATTATATATAAAAAAAAACCTTTTAATAAATTGAAAGAAAGGAATTTTTCTAGTTCTTTAATATTAAAAAAACCAAATATTGATTCTCCAAAAATAATATCAAAACTAAATGAATTAAAAAAAAAATACAATTTCTCAAAATTTTCAAAAAAAATTAAAATCATATCTTAGATATAAAAAAGTAAATTGTATAGATTTTTTTTTTAGAGTTAAATTAAAATGGTTTGGTGATTCACAATTATATTTAATTCATCTTTTAAAATTAAGAGAAAAAGTAATTAGTGAAGAAAATTTATTTAAGAGTTATTATGATATTAAAGATATAAAAAAATATTTACATTCACAAAATAAATTTGAATTTCCAAAAGAATTTCCATCTACAGATAAAACTTTATATAAATCTCCTGAACAAATGATTAAGCATTTTACTTTAAATACTTAAATTATTATAATTAAATTGATTTTATATTTTCTTATAAATGAAAAAATTAGATTTATCAAATTAAATGATAAATTAATTGATTTATAAATAATTAATTATTTATAATATTCAACGTATTAAACTTTTCTTATTTTTTATTTTTTATTGATAATTTCTTAGTTCCTTTTCTTTTATGTTTAAAATCTTTAACAATTTTTTTCATTTGTTGATCAACTAAATTATCATATTCTTCTCTATTATCATCAATTATATCTCTATATATTTTTTTAAATTTAGCAATTGATCTTGTTGCTCTTATCATTTGATCTACTTTCTTTTGATAAAATTTCCCAATATAAATTTGTTCATATTTCTTTTGTTTAGTTAAATTTACAAAAAATCCTCCAAAAAAATATTCAAATTTTCTTAAACAATAAAAAGGAATAAAAGTAATAGACAAACAAAGAATAAGAACTAATATAAAATTAATAGATTCAAAACAACCAAAAGTATCACCACTTAATCCATATCCAAAATTTAATAGATCATAAACTCCAAAAAAAAAAAAGTCCAAAACAATTTGTCCAACAAAACCAATAACATATAATCTATTAAAAAAACAAGTATCAGCATAAATAAAATAAAAATGCATGATTAAAATACAAATATAAGAAATAAAAGAAAGTTCCCAAAAATCAAAAATTTGTCCATTAAGTCCTTTAATTCCAAATCTAAATAATAAAGCAGGAATAAAAAAATAAAAAGCAGAAAGTAAAAATCCAAGAATAAAAATAACAAAATATTTAATCATATTAAAAGGAAGTGAATTTCTACATTCTTTATAAAAATCTGGTAAAATATATTTAAGCATATTTTTTTCACTTGAATTATATTCATTAAATTCAGGGTCAAAATCTTCTTCAAAAATAGTTCTCATCATAATAGGAAGAACAGCCATAAAAGAATTAAAACCCATATGATAAAAATCATCAAATAAAAGTGTTCCACTGAATCCAGAATAAAAACATAAAAATAATAAAGGACCAGAATAAACAATATTTTTAAAAAAGTAATTATAAATAAAATATGAATTTCTCAATACAGCAAAACGACCTTGAATAAAAAGTAATTGTTTTAAATATTTAAATTGACTTATTGCATAATCTGAATTATATGCTGCTTGATAACCTTCTTTACCAAATAAACCTATTCCTATATGAGCAGTTTTTATCATATTTACATCATTTTCTCCATCTCCAATTGCTAATGTAATTTCTTTTGTGTGATTTTTTATAAAAGAGACTATTTGACTTTTTTGTAATGGAGAACAACGACAACATATTAAACTACGACTTCTTTGTATTAAATACCAAAATAGTTCTTGGGTTTCATTATCTGACATACATAAGGATATTGCATTTGATTCTAGTATTAATGTAAATTTTATTTTTATGTCAAATAATTTGTTTTCTTTTTTTTTTTGGGGTATTATTATTTCTTGATCATGGGTTACTGGACCATATATGTATGGGATTTTAAATAAGAATAATTTTTCTTCGTTTAATCTTGTGTATTCATTTACTTTTTTTGAACAATATTTGAAATATTCTATGAATTTACTTTCATTTGTTGGGATATTAATTATTTCTCTTGATTTTTTTTTTTTTATTTTATTTTGATTATTATTTTT
>Ga0256407_10014125_pt1 | contig 10560 bp, 6 predicted proteins | sample RumenRJG_04DNA_FD_193489 | JGI IMG/M metagenome (GOLD analysis project Ga0256407, IMG submission 193489) | Bovine rumen microbial communities from Lethbridge, Alberta, Canada - RJG_04 | ecosystem: Host-associated > Mammals > Digestive system > Stomach > Rumen | place: Canada: Alberta | collected... | reverse complement strand
AAAAAAAAAAATTTATTAGTTTATTATATACTCGTTTATTTTAATATTTAAATTTTTAATATATAGATATAAAATTTTAAATTTTTATGATATTTTAAACAGTTTAATTATCATTATTTTACTGCTTTTTCTTTTTTATTTTCATAAATCATTATTTTTATTTTAATAATAATACATCATCAATTTTAGAACAAGGAAATTAATATATATATAATGAACATATTTTTTATTTTATATAAAGACCTAAAATAAAAAAAAATTATGTGATAGTGATATATATAATAAACAGCAATTTAAAATAAAAACCTATAATTATTGAACTCTTAACATAAGTTCTTTAAAATCATCAAAATTAATTTTTCCATCTTTATCTCTATCAACTTCTTTAATAGAATGTTTGAAAATAGAAAGTAAAGTTGAATTACCTTTTTTAACAAAAGCTCCCATAATTTTTTCAACAGAAAGTGTCCCAGTATTATCTTTATCCAAGAACTTAAAAGCATATTTTAAATTATCATTATTCAAAGCAGAACTTTTATCAACACAAGCTCTTAAAAATTCTTCATATTCAATATAACCATTATTATCACCATCTAACATTAAAAAAATATCATCAATAACTTTATCAACTTTATCCTTATCTCTAAATTGATATAATCCATTAATTAATTCAACTTTAGTTAATTTACAATTACCACTTAAATTAAAATATCTAAATAATTTAAGAATAATTTTTGTTTCTTTACTTTGAGGAATATTATGAACAACAAAAGCAAGAACTAATTGTTGAAATTTACTTTGGAATTTATAATTAAGTAAATTATCAAGATAACTTTGAATTTCATCTTTAGTAAAATTAGAATAAAGTGATCTACCATTGAATTTATTAAAAAAACTATGATTTAAAGCTTCACTGGCACTTAATCTTTTATTAATATTTCTTTCGAGAAGTGAATTAACTAAATCTTGAATTTCTTTAGACTTTGCTAATAATTTAGGATGTTTATTATTATAAACTCCAATTTTAATACTTTCAATAATATCTTCATCTGATTTCCCATCGAAAGGTGCTCTACCTACTATTAACATATATAATATTACACCAACACTCCAAGTATCACATTTTTCATTATATTTTTGTTTTAAAACTTCAGGAGCTATATAATATGATGAACCAACAACTGCTTTTTCATTTTTATTTTTTTTGAATATTTTAGCAGTACCAAAATCAATTATTTTAATCCAGAAATATTCTTCTTTTGTTTTTAAATCTTTTTCTATATCTGATATCATAATATTTTCTAATTTTAAATCACGATGTAAAATATGATGATCATGTAAATAATATAACCCAGAAAAAACTTGATAAAATAAAACAGCTAATTGATTTTCTGAATAACTTCTTTTAATATAACTATATAATTCTCCTTTTTTACAATATTCAGTAACAATATAAAAATCAGTTAAAGTATTATAAAATTCATAAATTTTAACAATATTAGGATGATCTAATTTTTTTAATATATCAATTTCATTTTTAATTTCTAAATCATCAATTTCATTTTCTTTTACTTTTTCTATTTTTTTCATAGCAACTGTCGCACCAGTTTGAATATTTACAACGGAGAAAACAGTTCCATAAGATCCATCACCTAATCTTTTTACAATTTTATATTTTTTTGAAGGATCACCTTTTTGTTCTTCTATTAAAGTTTGAGTTTTAACATTTAATTTCATTTCTTCTTTAAATTTACTTTCCATTCTACTTTTTTCTACTAATGTTGTACTTTTTTTACTTCTTCTTTTATATTTTTCATTTTTTTCTTTATCTATTTTTTCTAAATTTGGTGTGGAACTTCTTTCTGTTTTCTCAAACATTACTTTTTTAATATCGTTTAATTTATTTGTTTTCTTTTTTTCTTTTTTTCTTTCAATATCTCTTAAATCATTTATTTGTTTATTACTTTTATATTTAATTGAATCTAAATTTTGACTTGATTGAGCATTAAATGATATTAATTTATTTTTTTTTTTATCTTTTTTTTCTTCTTTTATTGATTCTTGGTTTTTTATTATTTCTTCATTTTTGTTATTTGATGATGTGGAATTTGCTTGAATTAATTTATTATTATTATTATTATTTTGATTTATTGTTTTAGTATTTGATTCATTTTTTATTTGTTTTTTTTCATCATTTTCAACATTAATTGTATATTTATTTGATACTACTGATATTCCTGGAGATGATGAACCACCACAAATTCCCATTATTTTTCTTTTTATTTTTTATTTTTTTTTAAATTATTATTGTATTTAAGATTAATATTTAGTTGGTAATTAATAATTTTTTAATTATTTTTTTATTTTTAATTTTTTTTATTTAAAATGAGGATTAATAGTAAAAAAGCATATTATTTTTTTGTTATTGGAATTGGGATTATTTCTTTATTTATAACTTTGAAAATATTGAGAAGTTATAATAAACCACCAAGTCTTGCAGGAATAAAAAATATTCTTGGTTTATATTCTAATAAAATAAGTAAATATAATAATTTTTATGAAAAGAAAAAAATTATAAAAAAAGATGAAACGGAGAAACCATTTAATATTACAGATAATATAACTCAATATTACTATCCATTTAAAATTAATTTTATTCAAAATACAAATATTAAAGTATTTAATTTTAATTATAATGAAAAAAAGAATGAATTAAATTTTGAAAATTTTGATTTATTAAATGAAGAAGAATATAATAAAACATTATTTCCAATATTAGATTTATTTAGTATAAATACAAATTCATCACAATCTATTAATATTACATTAGAAAATAATATAGGGAAAATTCCAGTTTATAGAACAATTAATGTTTATTTTATTAAAGATGAATTATATGATAAAAAAAGATATGATAATATGATTTCATTTATTAATGAATATTTTCAAAATAATTTATTCAATTCTAATTTGAAATTAATTATTAAATATATTACTTATAAAAATAAAATTCCTTTTGAAGAAAATCAATCATTATATTCAAGTTTAAAGGAAAAAAATTCAAAACTTTTTTTTGATGAATTAAATGATAAAGAAATTATAAATATAATATTATATGATAAAATTAATAAAGAATTAAAATATCCAATTTATAATCAAGATTTAAGTTCTTTTATCTTTTTTTTTGATTTTAAAAAATTTAAAAAAAATGATTTTAGTAAATTAATAAATTTAATTTCTTTGACTAAAATAATCCCAAGTTATTTATTTAAAAAATTAATAACAAATACAAATACAATAAAGGAACTTGAAAAATTATTTAATTCAAAAAAAATAAGAGAACATATATTATTAATAGCAACATTAAGAAATTTAGAAAAACTAAATAAAATTTTTTCTTTATATGAAACAATAAAAACAATAGAAAATGTAAAAGAAAAATTAAATATTATTCATAATATATTTACTAAATTTTTAAAACAAAAATTCGAAGGTGATATCTCAGATGATTTAAATGAAATATATATAATTTCCCAATATTTAATGGAAAGTAATCAATTAGTTTTATTTGAACATTATTTTAGTGATGAATTTAAAGTTGGTCAATTTTTACCCATTATGCTTCCTATTATTTATGGATTTATTAAAGCCTTTAAAGCAATTGCCTTTTAAAATTTAACATTTTTTAAAAATAAAATTTAATAAATAATTATATAATTTAATATTTTAGTATTTAAGTTTAACTAAAATAATCAAAATTATACTTTTTGATAACTCTGAATTATTTTATTAAAATAATGTATATAATGTAAACTTTCTTCATATTTTCTTATGAAAATTTTAAAAAAATATTCAAAATAAGAAAAAAATATATCAAATAGTTCATTAATTTTCTTTTTTTCATTTTCAATGAGAATTATTTGATAATAATAATTATTCAATTCATTTTTTATTTTCATATTATTTTCCTTTTGAATTAATTCATTTATATAATTTTTCATTTTTTGAAGATCTTCTAAAATCAAATTAAATAATTTATAATTAATATTATATTTCCCTTTAATTATAATAAACATTTGATAAAAATATTGTTTATATTTATAATATATTTCTAATGATAAAAATTCTTTTTTATTTAATTCATTTAAATCATGTAAAAATTTATTTAAATTCATAATATTTGTAATTAGTTCTTTTATGCAATGGTCTATAAAAAGTAAGATTTTATTAGATATAAATTGAGGAATATTTTTTTTATTTATTTTTTCTTTTTCATTAAAATCTTGATTAATTTCTCTATAAATGTTACAAGAAATTTGATTGTTAATTTGATAATTATTAATAATATTATATGTATTAAAAGTATTTGTAATATTATTATTTTGTTCTTTTTCTTTATTAATTTTTTGAACTTCTTTTTTTTTTTCATTTTGAATCTTTGAAAATGATGAAAAATCAATATCTTTTAAAATTGATTTATTTATAAGTATTATATTATAATTATTATTAATTAAAACATTTTTATTTTCGATTTTATTATCATTTGAATTATTATTATTATTTGTATTTATTTTAATTGATGAAATTTGACTTTTATTTCTATTATGTTTTCTTTTAATAAAAGAAGAATAATTTCTAGTTCTCTTAACTAAATCTATATTATCAATATCACAAAAAATAGTTTTCAAATTACCAAATAAATTATTTATATTTATTACATTCATAAAACAAATTTTACACATTGCTTTTGGAATAAAAAATTTCCAATTATTTAAATAATTTTTATTACATTTCTCAAGTTCATATTTATTATTAATATAATTTTGATGATTAATAAAAATTATCTTTTTCAAAAAATAAAAGCAATATTTTAAATAATTTAATAAATCTTTTCTATTTACAAAATAAAGAAGATCATTTCCATTTAAATATTTAATTCTACATTTAAAACAAATTCCATCCTCATTTATATTTTTTTCATTATTTAAAAAATAACTTTCTACTTTATAAGCAATATTTTTAAGTCTTGTTATTTCTCTTTCTGATATTGTATCAAATTCATTTATTGTATTATTATCATTATCATCTTCTGATAATTCTATTATATTAAAACCATTAAATTTAATTAACTTTTGCTTTGAAATATTTTCTGAAATTGATTTATATAGAATTTTTATAATATTATTCTTTTTCATATTTTTCAAAACATTATTCTTCATAATTTATAAATAAAATTTTTTTAATTTATGTAGATTGTATCAATTATAAAAAAATTTATAATTAAAATTTGATTTTTTAATTTTTAAAATTACTTTAAAATATTTTTTTAATATTTTATCTTTTTTAAATGATTCATTTATTTTATTATTAAGTATATTTTTTATAATTTCTCATAAAAAAAAAGGAATAAATGAAAAAATAAAGACATTTTAAACATTAAATACAAGATATGATAAATTTGTTTTATTTATAATTTTTAAAATTTTAAATTACTTGAAACTATAGGATAAGATATATGATTAAAAATATTATATAAAACTTAAATAATTTTTATTTATATTTTTTATTTTCAACTTCCAATTCATTTTTAAAAAATTTGACACAATTTTTCAAAAGATTTTCAAATTTTAATTGTATCATTTGAGAATTCTTTACTTTTACATTATTATTCAAAATCCTATTAACTTTACTATGAGAAATTAAAAGAATATTTTTTTCAAAACGAAAAATAATCCATAATAAAAATATTCTAATTCTCATTTTAAATAACTTTCTTTTTTCAGGTTCTGGTTTTTCTTCAAAATTTCCTGAATCAACCCACCAAAATTCTTTAGTAATAAAATTTAAATTTACATTAATCTTATTATATATAATAAATTCTTTTAATTGTTTTAAATTCATTCCTTTATTTTTATCTCTATCAGTTAAAGCTTCTCTTATTAAATCAGTAATAAAATATTCACATTTATTATTTTTATTTTTGAAATATTTTTCAATAAAATAAAACGTTTGTAAGGCTCTCTTTAAAGGAGAAATATAAATTATATCAAATTTAATATCCAATTCTCTTAATAAAACTAAAATGTTTTCTGTTTGATTTATTCCTTCTTCAGTTAAACCAGAATCATATATTTTTTTTGAATTTATTCCTTTATTTACATTATGTTCTGCTTGGGCATGTCTTAAAAAAAATATTTGTTTTTCTTGTAATATTGTTTCTATTAATTTTATTAATTCTTTTATTTGGATTTTTGATAATATTTTTTCTTTTAATTTATTTGAAAAGTCATTTATGTTTTTATTTCCTTGAAGAAGACTTGATTCTATTATTTCTAATATTTCTTTTCTTAATGTTGATTCATCCATATTTTTTTATTTCATAATGATTAATAATTTATATTTATAATATTTCTTTTTACATTATATTAATATTATTTTATTATTTTTAAATATTTTTTAACATTAAATTAAGATCTTATTATATTGGATTATTTATAATTTTTTAATTAAAATATATAATTAACTATTTTTCTATTTTTCACTTCATTTAATAATTCTTTATCATTTGATATTATAGTAAAATATTCATTTGTATTATCAAAAATTCCTTTCATAGAAATTACATTTTTAATATTAAATTTTTTTAAATTTAATGAAATTAATGAAACACAATCATAAAAAATATAATTTAAATTTGTTAAACTATTTGTAATAAAATTAGATAAGTCTAAATTTATAATTTTCCTACATGAATAAAACATATAACTCATATAAATAACTTTTATAGTGTTAAAATTAGACAAATTTAATTTTGTTAAAGAATAACAATTTCTAAACATATCACTCATATTAGTAATATTTTTAGTATTAAAACTAGACACATTTAAATAAAATAAAGAATGACATTCACTAAACATATTTGACATATCATTTACATTATTAGTATTAAAACTACTTAAATCTAAATTTTTTAAATAATTACAATCATTAAACATATAACTCATATCAGTAACTTTTTCAGTATTTAAATTAGTTAAAATTAAAGTTGATAATCTTGAACATCCATCAAACATATGACTCATATTTACTATATTTTTTGAATTAAATTTTGATAAATCTAATGATGTTAATGTTGAACATTCAAAAAATAATTTTGTTAAATCAGTAATTGATTTAATAAAAATATATTTTAATTTATTTGTAACTTCTTTTTTAAATTTTAATTTATTAGATGATTTTATATTATTTTTACCAATAATAACTTCTATTGAATTAATATCTTTTCTTTGAGGAAAACCTATAATTAATATTTCTTTATCAACATCATCAGTTGTTATAATATTAAATCCAAATATGGAATTTTCATTTTTCGAATCATAAGATTCTTCATTTTTATTTTTACTATTATATAAATCAAATTTATTTTCTTGAGATTCCTCTTTTAATATAATTTGTTCATATTCATTTAATATATCAATATTAGATGAAATATTAGAATCCATTTTTTATTTTTTTAAAACTAATTAAAAAATAATTTTTTATCAATTAATTGTATAATTTACTGCATTTTAAATTAAATTAATTTTAATATTTAATTTTAATTTATTAAAATTAGTCATTCAATTATATTATATAAAAATGATTGTAGCATGTGAAAAACAAGGAGATAATTTTAATAAACACGAAGGAATATTTACAAAATTAAATATATCTAATATAAAAAGAAATAAAAGTTGTGAAAATTTTCAATATATGAAATTAACAGAAAAAAAAAGAAAAACTCAAAAAAAAAAAAAATTTAGAATTAAAAATCAAAATTCAATGAAAACAAATGAAAATAAAAAATTTGAAAATTTAAATAATCAAAATATACATATAATAAATGCAAAAAGTTCACATAATATTAATAATCTTCAAACTATAATAAATTCAAATAAAGATATGAAAAGTAATTTATCATCATCAATGGGAAAAAATTTTATATTAAAAAGTGATTTTTGTAAAAGTACAATATCAAATAAATATCAAAATCATTTAAGAAAAGAAGAATCAAATCCTTTATTATCTTATTATGGAATTGATAAACCACCAAAAAATGTTGTAAATGATTATTTATTATTTGTTAGGAAATTAAAAGGAGAAATTGATGACTATCAAGAACTTTTTGATAAAACTGAAAGTTATATTAATAAAAATAAAAAAGAAATTATTATTAGTACTTATTTAGATGATAAAGAAACTATTAAATATATTGATGTTAATGAAGATGATAATGAAAATGATAATGAATCAAATAATAAAAATAATTCTGAATTAAATAATGATGATTCTATATCAAAAAAATTATTTCAAAATTCTTTATTAAATATGTCATCAAATAAAAATACTAATAATAATTCTATGTATAATAATTCACAAGATATTTTTATCAATAATCAAAATAATTATTATAATCAACAAAATTTTTTTGAATTAAATTTTCAAAATAATTATATGATGAATATTCATAATCCAATAAATCAAAATAACAATTATCAATTATATAATAATCAAAATAGAATAATAAATAATAATAACATTCCATTAAATATTTCAAATTATAATTATATGAATAACATAAATAACAATCAAGGAAATAATTTCGAATTTAATAACTTAAATAATAACCAAAATAATTCATATTATAATAGAAATAAAAATCCATATATGAATAATAATATATTTAACAATAATAAACAAATAGAAAATAATCAAAATAACATGAATTTAAAACAAAATTTCCAAAATGAAAACTATTCAAATTATACTGATTCTTCTTTAGCAAAAATAGCTCCTTATTTAATAAAAGAACAAAGTGGTTGTCGTTTTATACAAGAAAAAATTCAATCACATCCAACATTTGCAAATGATTTATTATTTCCACAATTAAAAAATAGTTTACCAGAATTAATATGTGATCAATTTGGAAATTATTTATTTCAAGTTTTATTAGATGTTTTATCATTTGATAATTTAAGTGAATTTTTAACTTTAACTCAACAATCTTTTTTTCAAATTTGTATTTCTGCACATGGGACAAGAGTAATTCAAAAATTAGTAGATAAAGTTTCATCTTCTCCTATTTTATTAAATAAATTTATTTATAATATTTGTAGTGAAAATTTAAAAGAAATTATTAAAACTCCATATGGAAATCATATTATTCAAAAATATTTAAGTACTGTTCATAATCAAGAATATACTAATTTTATTTTTCAAATTGTTAAAGAAAATTTTTTAGAAATTACTAATTCAAAACATGGTGTTTGTGTTGTTCAAAAATGCATTAGTGAAGGTGATGAAATTCAAAGACCAAAAATTTTGAATTTAGTTTTGAAAAATTTAGAAAAAATTATAAATGATCAATTTGGAAATTATGTTATTCAATATATTTTAATTACTAATGATTTAGAATTTAATGAAATTAATAATATTATTGATAAAATAAGTGAAAATATTATTGAATATTGTAAAAAAAAATTCTCTGCTAATGTTATTGAAAAATGCTTTGAAAATTCTAATGAAAAAACTAGAAATATATTATTAAATAATATTATTGAAAAAGATCCTCATTCTATTATTGATTTATTAATGGATCCTTTTGGTAATTATGTTATTCAAAAGGCTTTAATTGTAGAAAAAGGAGAATTATATATAAAAATATTACAAATTATAACTAAAGGTATTGGAGAAATTAAAAAAGCCAATTTTGGGAATAAATTAATTGTAAAATTAATTTCAAAACATAAAGAATTAGGGGAAATGTTGGCTAATAATGGGGATGATATATATAAAAATAATAATAATAATTATAGAAATAATCAAAATAAATTTAATAATTATCATAATAATAAAAACTTCCATTAATTTTTTCTATAACATACTTTCAATTAATAAAAAGGCATATTATTTAGAAATATTTATTTGAAATCTTTTATAATATAATAAATTTTTGAATATTAAATTTGATCTTTAAATATATTAATGAAATTAAATTTTAACTTTTTATATTAAATTTTTCTTTTTAATTTCATAATCCCTAAATAATAAACAATACAAAAAGTAATATATTAACATAAAAAATCACAAATTTTAATATTGAACAATTTGAAATAAATAAAATTAATTAAAAAATTTATAAATGATTAAAGAAAAAGAAAGTTTAAATTTTTTATAGATGTAAATATATTAAAAAATATATGGAAAAAGTTTATTTAAGTAAAGAATATGTAACTTAAATTACAAAATAAACAAATTTTGATTATTGAAATGATAAAAAATAAAGAAAGATTATTAGAATAATTTTAAAAGATTATTTAAAGCATTTAAAATCTGAAAAAGAAAATATAATAAACTTCTTTAAAGAAAATTAAATATTCTAAAGAGAAAAGATATTTTCATAACATTTAATATTTATTTAATTTAAAATTAAAGTATAAATTTTTGTTAATATTTAATATATATATTTTATTTAATCATCATCAAAGATATAATCATTCAAGGGGATTGGGGATTGGGGAT
>Ga0256407_10014123_pt1 | contig 10561 bp, 6 predicted proteins | sample RumenRJG_04DNA_FD_193489 | JGI IMG/M metagenome (GOLD analysis project Ga0256407, IMG submission 193489) | Bovine rumen microbial communities from Lethbridge, Alberta, Canada - RJG_04 | ecosystem: Host-associated > Mammals > Digestive system > Stomach > Rumen | place: Canada: Alberta | collected... | reverse complement strand
AGGCATCAATTCATATTCGTTCGTCTCTGTATTGTAGTACATATCGGACATGATGACATTCTCGACGGGCAGGCCTACGACGCGCAGCACGCCGCCGGCCACGGTGGGCAGCACGCGCATGTACAGCATGCTCGACGCCATCACGTCGCCGTCCTGGTTGTAGCCGGAATCGTCGGGATCCGTCGGGTTCAGCCCGTTTGCGAGTTCCCAGCCGTCAGGCAGGCCGTCCTGATCGGTATCCCAGTGGATCGGGTTCGTGCCGAGTTCGAATTCGAGGACGTCCGGAATGCCGTCGTTGTCCGTGTCGCGGCTTGCGACCTTGTCGTTGTACACGACCGGGTCGAACGCCCTGCATATCTCGGCCGAAGTTATCAGCGCGCCCTTGTCGGGCCGCGTGGGAACGTAGCGTTCGCCGGTGAGGAAGCGGTGGCGGCCGTTCTCGAACCAGCCGACTTTGGCGTAGTACCAGAACCAGTATTCGTAGCCGTCGGGATAGCCGTCGCCGTCCGTATCCGCCGTGGTGGGATCGGTCGGGCGTTCGGGGCTCCATGTGTTGCGGTTGCCGGAATTCTGCGCCACGGCAAGGTTGTAGGCGAACCGTTCGGCATCGGAGAAATCGCCGTAAGTCGGCTGGATGCCGCCCGGGCGCACCCAGTCGTTCGTGCCGCCCTTGCCTTCGCCGGCAAGGTTGAGGCCATTGTGCATGCCGCGTATCTCGAGCCGCGCGGTGAACGCACGCTCGGCGGCGGCCCATGTGTTCGTGAGGCCGGGGACGATGGGATCCGTGCCGGAGGGAGCGCCGGACGGGAAATAGTCGCCGTCGAGGTTGAGGTTCGCAAGGCTGGTGAGATCCGTGCGCGTGCCGTCCTCCCCGTCGGGGTTGTACCAGTTCGCCATGTTCTCGTAGTCGCGCGTGAACACGTAGACGTCGGGGATGCCGTCCTGGTTTATGTCGCCGCAGTTGTCGGCCGGCCGCCATTCGCGCGAGAACACCGCTTCTATCACGCGGTCCTCGTAGGCGATCGCGCCTTCCTGGTAGTCGGGCAGCTGCACGGAGACCGTTCCGCTCTTGGCCGGCTTGGGCTTGCCGTTTACGGCGTTCGATTCGGTGTCGAGGCACGCCGTCTTGGACCAGTCGATCCACACGTAGAAGTACGAATCGTAGGTGTTGTTGTCGGCGAATTTCCCGCTGTACTTGTAGTATACGGTCGATTCTTTGTTCGTATCGGCCTTGCCGCCCTTGTCGGTTATGGCAAGGTCGAATCCGGAGAGCTTTCCGTCGTCGGACTCGCCGACCGTGTAGCCGTATGCGTGGACCGGTGCAACGCTCGCGCCCACGGGGAAGCTCCAGCGCTGGCGGAAGGAGTTCACGATCGGGCTGTTGCCTTCCGCGTAGACGCGGCCGCGCCCGAGGCCGCGCGCGTTCGCGTATCTGCTGTTGGAGGATGCGTAAGGCCCGTAGGGATAGATGAACACGCGCTTCGTGGGCGCTATGTAGTACCAGAGATGGCGCTCCGAAACGCCGCCGTCCTTGTCCTCCACCCTCATCACTATTTCTTTGTAGCCGGAATCCGCCGGATCGAAGGTGTACGTGAATTCTCCGGTCTTCATGTCTTTGCCGGTGAACGTTTCGGAATGGGAGCCGACCGTCCATGTAACCGTGTTCGTCGCGTACAGGTCCGCGTCGACATCCCAGATTTCCCAGGGTATCGTGAACGGAACGCCCGCCGTCATGCTGGTGTTCGTGGTCGCCGCCTGGCTTTCCGTAGGCTTGCGGATTTCCGGAGGCTCGTTGTCTATCGCGATCACAAGCTGCTCCGATTCCATGAAAAATTCGTTCCACGGCTTGCCGTAGGCGGCGTTCATGGTGGTGTTCGTGACTGCCGCCGTTATGGAGAAGCCGCGGTTGCCCGCCGGATTCACGCCGTCCAGTTCCGAAAGATATACGCGCTGCGAAATCGTGCCGGACGGGAAGCGGATGTCGTAGTTGGAAAGCTTCAGGAATCCTTCCGCGTTGAGGTTTTCCACGGTCAGGAGAACGTTGAGCGGATCCTGCGCCACGGCGGTGAGCTGCACTTCGATCCACGCGCCGTTGCCGTATTCCGTCTCCTTGTAGATGCCGTCGGCGACCTGTTCGACCGCGCCGAGAGTCCCTTTGCGCCACGGGGTGAGTTTCACGGTCGGCGCGGAGGAGACGGACACCCAGAACTCGAACGGCTGGGACCACGCCTCTCCCGTCGCCGGATTGTCCATGTCTTTGTCGCGGACGACGACGGCAACCCTTTGCGTGACGTCGCCGGTGTTGAACGCGTGCTCGATCGAAAGCTGCGAAACGCCGCCGGTCACATAGTATGTCTGGTTGTAGTACTGGCCGGGAACGCCGTCGCGCACCGTCCAGCGCGCCACGATATTCGTGCGGTCCACGTTCGACGGCTCGTAAAGCCCGTCGGACGGGATGGAGAACGTCGCCGGGACGCCCTTGGCCGCCGCCACGTCAAACGTGCCTCCGTTCAGCGTCATCGTGCTTCCGCTCATGGAGGCGGCGGAAACGGCAGGCTGAATGTTGTACACGTGTACATAGTATGTTTCGACCAGATACTCGTCAATCGCCGCAGTCTGAACGCCATTGCTTACGACGGCGGTGAATTCCAGTTCAAGCGCGTCGGGCGCCAGACCGTCGTGGAACACGATTCCCGCACCGGCCACCGACTGCGGCTTGTTCGCCGGAACCTTCAGCGGGCGGGACGAGAACACTTCGCTTGAAACAAGCCCGTCGTCTACCGCTTTGCGCGTTTCATCGTTCGCAGGGACGAGCCAGACGAGCATGTCTGCCTTGTATGTCTGCGAAAGCGTCACCGAAACAGGCAGGGTTGCCGCGGAATTTTCAGGGAACGAACCCTCGACTTCCCTTCCGTCGATCGAAATCGCAAGCGTCTTGCGCGCGTCCACGTTCACGTAGAAATCGATCTCGTCGGACTCGTTTCCGTTGGGGTCGACCACATACAGTCCCACGTGCGTTACGGGCAGCGTGTAGAGTTCCAGCGGAACTTCAAGCCCTGCGGTTCCCGTGGTGGAATTGTACTTCGGGGAAACATCCTCGACCAGGACAGGCTCCTCGTCGCGGTCCATGTCCCAGTAGACCACGGTCCAGCCGTTCGTATGCAGATCGGTGTAGGAGTCGGAAACGGTCAGGGAGATTTTGCCTTCCACGCCTACCGTGAATTTCTGCGACAGGGTGGATCCGGTTTCAGGAGACGATATCGCGGGTATGATGTCGTCCACATACAGCGTGCATTCCCGGTTCGAGCCGGTGTAGAACGCCGCCGCCGCGCCATCCACCGACGGCGTGAAGGTGATGCCGTTGGCTTCCGCGTCGATCGTGGAGCCGAGCGCGTAGATGTATACGGTCTTTTCGGTCTCGCCCGCGGGTATCGTCACGGACGAAATCCTGTCTTTGAAGTTGGCGGCCTGGCTGCCGGCCGATATGCCCAGTATGCCGTCTGCGAAAACATCGTCCGTGCTGTCGTTCACGACGGGATTGAGGTTCACCGTGACGGCGTCCGTATACGCTTCGGAAAGTTCCACCGTAAGCCTGGCCTTGGGAATGTTGTACGCATTGTCGGCCGCGATCGTGGCCGAAGCCTCGCCGTCGTTCAAAGTAAAGCGCACGAACGGATCGGGCGACTTCACGCAGGCGATGCGGCGCGTCACGAAATTGTTGATCAGATGTCCGGTCGAATCGTATATGTTCCTGGGGCTGGTGCCCATGTATATTTCCGTCTCGGTGTCCGGAGTCACGCCTTTCAGCCGGAACCACACGTTCGTCGCGCCGGCGGGGATGGTCACGGGATAGACCTGGACGGCGTTTTCGCCGCTTCCGTACGTCTGGACGGCCTGTCCTTTCAGCGAAAGCGTCGCGCAGTTCGTGTCCGCCACGCGCAGATACACCGTGAAGCCGTCGTTGGCGGACGAGTTGCCGCCGGGGATGTATATCGACGGCAGATGCGTCCCCGTCGTTTCCGTCATGCCGCTGTATATTTCGCGCCAGATCGGAGTTTCGCCGGCGTCGTTGTCGTAGTACGAATCGAAATCGACGGTGTTCAGGTATATCCCGGCCTTTTCAAGGTTGATGTCGCGGATTTCATCCCGGTATCTGCTTGGAGGATTCGATATGCTCTCCGGGCCGAAACAGAAATCCACCGGGGTTTTGCTTTCGGCATCGACAATCTGCCAAAGGTTGTCGTTGTAGAGTTTGTATGTCGGATTCCCCTCGGCGGGCGCCTCGGTGCCGTCGGCGGCGGCCAGTTTCAGCGGCATCGCAAGGTCGCCGGCCCTGGTCTTGTAGGTGACGTGCATCACCGTGTATTCCCATGCGGAACCGGGATCGGGCTCGAGCGTGAACGTCGCTTCACGGAGGCGTCCGTTGACGATGATGCCCAGTTTGAGGGGGCTGTTCGCCGCATCGTATTCCTTGTCGCCGGACCCGATGTACTGTATTGTCCAGCTGTTCGTCCAGGCCTCGTCAAGACGGCCGTGGCTGTCGGCGGCGGGCTTGTTCAAAAGCAGGATGTCGAAGTTTATCTCTTCGCCCAGGCGCACGGGATCGTCCGGATTGGGGAACGTGTGCTGGTCGGTCGGAACGGCGTAGATGCTTCGTATCGCGCCGTCCGCGTATGATGCGGCGGGGACTGCCGCCGCGATTGCGGCGGCGACTGCCGCGCGTGCGAAATTTCCGATGAGGGTTGCGATCGTTTTTTTCATGACCGATCTCCTTTCTAAAGTTTGGCGCCGGCGGCGGACGCCGCCGCTCCGGCACGCGCCGGGGCGCCCTTGGAGCCTATGCGTTCTTTCCAGATCGCGCCGGCGCGCGCGTCTGCGGCGGAATCGCCGCCGCGCGCGTCCATGCCGCCTTGAAGCTGTCTGCGCACGAGTTCGCGTTCCCGCCTGACATATTCGTCGTCGCGCTTTTTCAATTCGTCGAGTTCTTTGCAGAGCGGCAGCCATCCCGGGTATTTCCGGGGATTGCCGTCGAGTTCCGCCTGGACTGCGGACATCGGCGAGCCCGGCGGCAGCGCCGCGCGCGCCTTTTCCACGAATTCCTCGGCCATGTCGCGCTTGATCGCAAGCTGCATGCGGGTTTCGCGCTCGCGCTCTTTGGAAAGCGCCGCGAATTCCGCCGCGAATTCCGGCGACGAAAGTTTCTCGACCGGCCCGGCCTCTTGCACGGGCTTCCCGGCGGCAGGCCGGGCATCTCCGGGCGCCGGTTTTTGCGCGTCTTCCGGCTTTTCGCCGCGCCGGCATCCGCACAAGACGGTGGAGACGGCAAGGGCGAAAGCAACCGCAAGCCTTGCGCAGACAAGGCTTTGGAGCGCGTTTTTCGTGCGTTCAAACATCGTTTTCACCGTTCAAGGGCACAATTAGCCCAAAGACGAAAGCATTTTACCACCGTTCCATTTCGCGGGCAAGACAAAACAGGGGAAAATATGCAATGCCCTGCGCATTGCATGAATGAATCGCGCGGCTATTGGACGATCGTGCCGGAATCGAGGCGGAGGACCGTGCCGCAGCGCGACGCAGCCTCGGCGGAATGCGTGACCATCACAAGCGACATCGTGCCGCTTTCCGAAAGCTCGAAAAGAAGATCCATTATCTCCGCGCCGGTGAGACTGTCGAGATTTCCGGTAGGCTCGTCGGCAAGTATGAGTTCCGGATTGCACATCAGCGCGCGCGCAAGCGCCACGCGCTGCTGCTCGCCGCCGGAAAGTTCCGACGGCATGTGCCGGACGCGGCCGGAAAGCCCCACCCTGTCGAGAAGATCCAGCGCGCGGGCGCGCGCTCCGGAACGCGCGATCCCGCCGGCCGCGAGCGACGGCAGAAGCACGTTTTCCACGATATCGAGATCCGGCAGCAGATGGTACGACTGGAACACGAAACCTATCTTCCGGGCGCGCAGACGCTGACGCCTGCGCCCCGCAAGGAACCCGCCGAAAAGCGGAACCCCGTCCACAAACACGTTTCCGGAGTCGGGCGCGTCCAGCCCGCCGAGAATGTTGAGAAGCGTGGTCTTGCCCGCGCCGCTGCGTCCGACTATCGCGACGCGGCTGCCGGCTTCCACGGAAAACGACACGCCTTTGAGAATCCTGAGCGGAGATTTGCCCCGCCCGCGATAGGTTTTTTCAAGACCGCGCGCTTCAAGAACAGTCATGACCGCAGCGCCTCCACCGGGTTCTTGCGCGCGGCGGCGGTCGCGGGAACGAGCGAAGCGAGGACGCCGCACCCGAAAACGCAGCACACCACCCACGCGACGTCCGACGGGACGAGCCGCCAGGGTATCTCGGAAAGCTTGTATATCTCGGCGGGGAAAACCTCCACGCCGGCGCCGGAAAGGAACGACACCATCGACTGCAGATTCGCAAGAACCGCCCACGCCGAGAGCAGACCAAGAACCGTCCCCGCCGCGCACTGCACCAGGCCGTGCACGACGAATGCGCCGGTTATCTTGCGCGCCGGGAAGCCGAGCGCCTTCAACAGACCAATTTCCGGCGCCTTCTGCACGGTCAGCACGAGCAGCGTGTTCATCACGCAGAACACGGCGACAACCGTGATGAACATCAGAAGAAGAGCCATCATGTTTTTCTCGACCGCGAGCGCGTTGAAAAGCTGGCGGTCGAGTTCCTGCCACGTGCGGACTTCAAGTCCGCGCCGCCCCGCAACCTTGCGTATCTCTTCCACGATCCGGCCGAAACGGGCGGGATCCATGGCGACGGCGGGCGTAGTCTTCACGTTTACCGACATCACGCCGTCGTCGATGCCGAGAAGTTCGCGCATGTTGGCAAGCGACGTAAGCGCGTATTCGCCGTCGTAGTCGCCGTGTCCCAGGTTGAACACGCCTTCCACGCGGTATTTGAGCGGCAGATATATCTCGTCGCGGTTCACAAGCGTCTTCGGGGAATACACCGTGGCGTGCCCCAGAGGAAGCCCGAAGTACGGCGAACCGCCGTTGAGCGGCGTGCGGACGCCGAGTTTCTTCGCAAGGCCCGAACCCAGAACGAGCGTTTCGCCTTCAAGATCGCACGTGCCGTCGATCCGCACGGAAGATTGCGCGGCGCCGCCGGCCGCCGACGGGAAAAACGCGGAACGCACCCGGTCTCCGTCTATTCCCAGCAGGACAGGCGCGTCCACAAGGGACGATCCGCCCGACACGCGGCGCTCAAGCAGGACGCGCGCGGCGATCACCGGAGCGACGGACTTCACGCCTTCGATCTTCTCGATCTCCGCGACAAGCGGAGCCTCGTTCCTGACAAGCGGCGTCCCCGCGCGGGGCGATACCGTCACATGCGGCTTGAACTCGAGAATCATCTCCTGCCACTTGTCGCCGAAGCCGGTCATCACGGCGCGGACGATGATCACGATCGCCACGCCGAGCTGCACCCCGAGGACGGAAACAAAAGTTATGACGGACGCGAGCGACCTGCGCGGGCGCAGGTACTTGAGGGCGAGAAAAACGGAAAACGGCATGGCGGAGCGAATCAGATGTCCGCCCCCACGACATCTACCGCCACGTCGTCCGCCTCCTTGGCGGCCTGCTCCGCCGCCGCCTCGATCGCCGTCTCCTTGACGGTGGACGCGGTGGTGGGCAGATAGCGGTAGTACACCATCAGCTGGAGCGCGCAGAGGCAGGTGTCCATGACGGGCCGGGTCGACCAATGGTCGCTGTTCATCCAGTAGCCGATCTGCTGCTCCTTGCCTCTCGTGTCCTTGATCTTCTGGGAGCATATCCGCTGCGCCTTGGGATACAGCGCCTTCATCTGCCCGTTCCAGGCTTTCCAAAGCTCGAAATTCTCGGCGGACGCGTTCGGCTGCATTCCCGCCTGGAACTTGCACTGCGTGGCGTAGTACATGTAGTACTGCGGCGCGTTCCAAGACTTGGCATAGTGCGAATTCGGCGGCTTGGACGTGGAAAATTCAGGCTGCCAGGTCTTCATCAGCTTCAGCGTGGCGAACACGCACGGATCGTTGCGGTAGCCGAGAAGCTGCATCGCGAGGCATCCGACCGGAGAGAGGTAATAGCGGCGCGAGTTGCCCGGGCGGTACGTGAAGCAGGCTTCCTTCCTGTTCCAGTTGCGGGTGCGCAGGCAGTGCATCGCCTTGCTTATGCATTCTTCAAGCCCGTCGGGATGTATGCCGGCGAGTTTCGCGGCCTTCATCGCCTGGATCGCCCACCCGCCGAGCGATATGTCTTCCGTGCCGGATCTGCTCAATTTGTACTCCCAGCCGCCGTGCGCGGTCTGCGAAGCTATTATGCGCTTGATTCCCTGCTCGGCGACTTCCTTCATTTCTGGGTTTTTCATCATGCCGTACGCTTCGGAAAGCGCGTATGTCGCGATGAGAAAGGCATACTCGTGCTCGTCGGCCCCGCGGAACTTGAACGTTCCGTGCCCGTCGGTGTGCGCCTGCTTCATCAAGTATTCGATCGAGCGCCGCACCGTGTCGCCGAACTCCGCCGATCCCGTGGTCTCGCCGTGCGCGAGGAACGTCAAAAGCGCGAACGCGGTGTTGGCGAGCACGCATCCGTTCGGATTCTTGACGCCTTTGTCCTTGCCGGTCATGGTCGGGTGCCCGGGGTTCACATGCCACGCGCCGTCCTTGGCCTGCGTGTATTTCAGCCAGCGCAGGGCGCGCAGCACCGCGGCTTCCGTGAGCGGATCGCCGTAGGCCGCGCCGCCCCGCGTCATTTCGCCGCGCCGGCCCGCATCGCGCGCTCCGGCCATGGACGAAAGCTTCACGGGCGACTTGATCATCTGCACCGCATCATTCGGCGAAGGCTGGACAGACGCCACGGACGCGGCGTTCGGATTGACCACGGTGGAAGGCGTGCCGACCGTTTCCACGTCGATCGGGATGTCGTCCGTCACCACCGGCTCCTTTGGCGGCTCCGGCGGCGTTTCGGGAGGCGTCTCCTCGACGATGTCTTCGTTCTGCTCGGGCGGGAGCGCCGCTATCTGGAACGTCTGCTGTTCGGGCTTCTTCGCGAAAATCGCGATCAAAAGCCCCGTCAGCACGAGAAGGCCCACGATGAGGAACGCAAGGACCGGAGCGAGCTGGCGCTGGAGTTCGATCGCGGCTATCTTGTATTCCTTGGTCTCGTGCGGCATGCCGAGGCCCTTGAACATCTTGCGCAGGCGCGTAAAATATCCGTCCTCGCGGAAACGCTCCATTTCTTCGTCGATGACCGCCTTCAATTCATCTTCCGACATCGCCATGACATTCCTCCTTCCGTCCGGTACGCCGTCACTGCGGCGAAACATTGTTGTTGAACGACATCACGTTCACGTTTCTGAGACCCAGACGCGTGCACGTGTTCAGGACGTCGAGCAGCAGGGAATGCGGCGCGCCGTTCGCGCACGAAACCACGATGATCTGGTCCTTGTCGACGTTCTTGAGCTTGTCGCGGAGTCCGCGCGTGGCGTGGAACATTATGGCATCGTCGTCCACGCGCCCCTGCGGAAGGCCGCGCTTGGCGCAGTAGGCCGCGTATTTCGCCTCCAGGCCGGGCTTCAGAACGAGCAGATCTCCGTCGCGCACGTATTTTTCGCGCATCCGTCCGGCGTCCTGGAACTGTTCTCTCACAAGATCGCGCGGATCGACTTCGCGCGTGGCGCCCACTTCGGCGGAGCCGAATGTCATGTGCGCGTATTTCTTGTCCGAGGCGTGGACGGGGCCGAGGTCGATCTTGACGGGCTGCGGAGCCGTTTCGTCCGCCTTTCCGTTGTTGGGCGCCGGCGCGTTCGCCAGAAGCATGGAGTAGATGTCCTCCTGCTTCAGCGTGACCACGAAGAAAATCATCAGCTGGAACACGACGTCGATCATCGGCGTCATGTCCAGTTTCGGATCGTCCTGTTCCTTGCGTTTGCTTTTCAGAGCCATTGCGAGCGCCTCACTTCTTTTCGGTCTTGCGGCGTCCGACGGCAACGAACGTCATTTTCCACAGTCCGTTGGCCGTGAAGGTCTGCATCACGATGGACACGTTCTTGTGCACGGTCTCGCCGTCCGCGCGGATGAGGCACGGGAAGTCGGAGCCGTATCTGCGCACCCAGTCCTTTATGAAGCCGTTGAGCTTCTCCGGGGTGAGCGTCATGTCGTGGTACGATATGCGCCCGTCCTTCGCCACGTCTATCGTGAGGTAGTGGAGGCCCTTGGGGAGGTTGTCGTCGTTTATCTCGACGCCCGCCCTGCCGTCCGCCAGAGCGACGGTCTTGTCGCGGTCGTCCGACATCTTCAGGGTCACCACGAAAAATATGATCAGCTGGAACACGACGTCGATCATCGGCGTCATGTCGAGTTCAGCCTGAGCCTGGGATCTTTTCTTGCCCATCGCCGTTGTTCCCTCCGGGGGTTTCCCGCGGCCCCGGCCTTACTGCGCGTATTCCTCGGTCTGCTCGACCTCTACGCCGCGCAGCCCCTTGATGAGTTCCATCGTGAGCGCAGTCATGCGCAGGATGATGCGGTTGGCATTGTTGCGGATCGCGTAGAACGCCGTGATTGAGGGGATGGCGATAAC
>Ga0256407_10014121_pt1 | contig 10563 bp, 8 predicted proteins | sample RumenRJG_04DNA_FD_193489 | JGI IMG/M metagenome (GOLD analysis project Ga0256407, IMG submission 193489) | Bovine rumen microbial communities from Lethbridge, Alberta, Canada - RJG_04 | ecosystem: Host-associated > Mammals > Digestive system > Stomach > Rumen | place: Canada: Alberta | collected... | reverse complement strand
CCACTAACAATGATAATAAAGTTGTTATATTTGGATAAAAGTCTGCTTGAGCCGATGTATGTTGAAAGGCATAAGCACGGTTCTTAGGAGAGGGGATTAGAGCAATCTAATCCTTTTATCCGACAATGCCTTTACTATTCATATTAATAATTATTATTTTCTTGTATTCATTTTCTTTACCTGGATCTTTTTCGGGAATAAGTACACTTTTTACTCCAAATTGGAATGCATTATATGATATTAGGGTCTGGTTAGCTGCTTTTGCACAAATTATCTTCACGTTAAGCATAGGTCAGGCAATGGTATATACATATGCCTCTTATCTGTCTGAAAATACAAAATTGATAGATCATGTGTTAATTGTTGTTGCATCCAATTCTTTTTATGAAATTTTCGTTGCCTTGGGGGTTTTTTCGATTCTTGGATACATGTCTTTAATGTCATCCGTTCCAATTAATGAATTAATCACAAGCGGTCCTAGTTTAATATTTGTTGTTTTTCCACAGATTTTCAATGTAATGGATCCGGTAGGACTTGTTTTAGCCCCATTATTGTTTTTATCAATATTATTTGCGGGATTTACATCTTCATTCGCTTTATTCGAACCGTTGCTTTCATCTATTATATCAAAGTTTAATTTGTCACGTAAAAAGGGAGTAACGATATTGGCTTGTGTTGCCTGCATATTCTCATTGCTTTTTGCAACAAGTATTGGAAGTTATTTGCTTGAACTAGTTGATTTATTTCTAAATGAATTTGCGATATTGATACTGATTGGTGTTCAATCAATAATTTTTGGATGGTTTTATGGTTTGGATAAGGTGATACCTGTCTTAAATGAATATTCCACATTCAAAGTTGGAAAAAAATGGAAATTCGCCATTAAATATGTGCTTCCGATTATTATAATTGTTATCTGGATTTATGGTATTATTAATCTATTTTCTGATGCAACACTTTTTGAACTAATTGTTGATTTAATTATTACGTTTGTTGTTTTGGGTCTTTCTGTATTTTTTACAAAAGTCAATATTCATCAATAATGATAAATATCTCTAATGACATATTAAATATAGAATATTAATTAGGGGTTTAAAATGGATTTTTTGAATAATTTTGATTTAAAGAATATATTTAATGAGTATAAAGATATGCTTTTTAAATCAAAAAAATATTGGTTAATTTATCTGGTTTTAATTTTCGTGCTGGGTTTATCAACAATTAATAAAAAAAATTTTATACATCCCCAATTTGTAATATTGACATTTATTCTAGTGGCTATTTTAGGTATTTTTTGCATTGTTTTTTACTTTTTACATGATAGTGATGAAGAACTTTACAAAGTTGGATTTGTTATAATTTTATGTTTTGGTATTGTCTGTGCTTTAATTGTACCTATCTGTGATGTCAGTGATGAAACTGAACATTTTACTCGGGCTGAAATTACATCCAGAGGTATTCTTATTCCTCACTGGACAGGTGAAGATTTAGGGGTTAGTGGATTATTCAACCGTACTGGAGGACAAACATACAGTACCGAACGTAATGACGGTGCAGGATTTTATACAATAAACTCGACGAAATTTTTCTCGAAAAATTTGGGTTTTACAGTATTTGAAACAGATGATGATACGGATAAGATTAGTCACACATTATATCTTACGGAATCCGCATTTGAACAGAACCCGTTTTTTGGTTATCTGCCTCAGGCTTTGGGTATTGTGATAGCTAAATTTCTGGATTTGAATGTAATTTGGATGTTGTGGCTTGCAAGAATTTGCAATCTTTTATTTTATGCCGGTGTCATTTCATTTGCTATTAAAAAGACTCCTGTTTTAAAGCTTCCTTTGCTTGTAATTGCATGTATTCCTATTTGTATTTATCAGGCTGCTTCGGTCAGTATTGACTGTATGATTATCTCTTTGGGACTTCTTGCAATTTCATATTTTATTTATATGTGCTATGCCAAGGAAAAATCCATAACGGTTAAAGAAATAGCCATATTTACTGTAATCTGTATACTTTTAGGCCTTTGTAAGTTAACTTATCTTGCATTCATATTTTTATTATTATTAGTTCCATTTAAAAATTATGAAAAAGAAACGAAAAGTGTTCTTCCGATTATATTCGTTTCATTTATTGCAGCGGCCGTCATCGGTCTTTTATGGAGCAGATATTCAACTCCTACATTATTGCATTCATGGAGAGGATCACGCAATTTAGTTAATTCAACTTTACAGATCGAATATTTAAAAAATAATCCTAAACATACTTTAGATTTCTTTAAAATTATATTTACTAGAGATTTAAGACATTTGGCTAATGGAGTATTCAGTTTCTTTGGTGCTCGTCAAGTAATTGACCATTATACTGACAAGTATATTATCATAACTCTTTCCGTACTTTCATTTTTAGCAGTGACCTTGCTTGCTTATCCACAAAAGATTAAGTTTGAGTTAAAGACAAGATTAGGTTCATTCGCTATGATTCTTGTGATATATGTCTCAACATGTTTTATTCAATTATTAACTTGGGCATTCATTGGCAGATTTAATTTAGGGTTAAGCATAAGATATTTCATTCCTTTGCTTGCTTTAATCCCTATTGCCCTTTGGATTGATTATAGTCCTATTGACAAAAAGACTTATGATAAGTATGCAATTGTTTTGATAGTAGCCTTTTTAGCATTAATGATTATTTCTTTTTCAACTAAGTATTATTGGATATTTTAAACATAGTTTTAAATAAGTTAAAAAAGATATTATTTAGTAATCAAAATTATAATGTGTAATTATGAAAACTGCAATTTTAATTCCTTGTTATAATGAGTCAGCAACTATTGAAAAAGTTGTTTGTGATTTCAAAAGATTAATGCCACATGCGGATATATATGTTTATGATAACAATTCAACTGATGGTTCTGATCAGATAGCTAAAGATAATGGGGCTATTGTAAGATATGAATATAAACAAGGAAAAGGAAACGTTGTAAGGTCAATGTTTAGAGATATTAATGCTGATTGTTATATTATGGTTGATGGTGATGATACTTATCCTGCGGAATCAGCTTTGGAATTTGAAAAACTTGTTTTGGAGAAAAATGTGGATATGGTTATTGGAGACAGGTTGTCATCCACATATTTCGAGGAAAATGATCGTCCTTTCCATAATGTCGGTAATAAAATGGTCAGATGGTTAATTAATGTATTCTTTTCAAGTGATTTGAAAGATATCATGACTGGAATGAGGGCATTTAGTTTTGATTTTGTAAAATCATTTCCAATTATATCTAAAGAATTTGAAATAGAAACTGAAATGAGTGTTTTTGCATTGATGAATAATTTTTCAATTGAAGAAATTCCTATTGATTATCGTGATCGTGTTGAAGGAAGTGAATCTAAATTAAATACTTATAGGGATGGATATAAAGTATTAAGAATGATTTTCACATTGGTTCGTAATCAACGACCATTATTTTTCTTTACAACTGCATCCTTAATTCTTTTGATTATTGCAGCAATTTATTTCTTCCCAATTTTATTTAAATATTTTAGCTCAGGATATGTTTTAAGAATACCTACATTAATTGTTATTTCAACGGTTGTTATTGTTGCTGCTTTAACATTTTTCACTGGTGCTATTTTACATGTTATTAAAAGACAGAATGATGCACAACTTGAAAATCATTTAACATTAGTTAGGTTAAATAAAAAAGATGACTAAATTCTTGGTTTTAGCATGGACTTTCAAGAGTATAAGGATATTTTTTTAAATTCAAAAAAATATTTCTTAATATATTTGATACTGATTAGTGTAATGGGCATATCAACCTTGTCCAATGCAAATTTTCAAAATCCTACTTTTGAAATAATTATTTTTGTTCTTGTTGCTGTTTTAGGAATTTTCTGCATTCTTTTTTATTTCTCACATAATGATGAGAATGAACTGCATAAGGTGGCTTTTGTTGTAATTTTATGTTTTGGTATTTTTTGTGCGCTGATTGTTCCTATCTGTGATGTCAGTGATGAATCGGAACATCTCACACGGGCAGAAATCACATCTCAGGGTGTTCTTGTTCCAGTTTGGAATGGTGGTGATTCAGGAATCGATAGACTATACAATCACACGGATGAGGGCAAGTATAGTCGTGCTCTAAATGATGGTGTTGGTTTTAAAACTATTAAAAGCATGTTATTTTTCAGTGATAATCGTGGAAAAACAGTCTTTGAAGTAAGTGGAGACACGGATAAAATTGATTATACTCCTTTTATTGACGGATCTGCTTTTGAACAGAATCCTTTTTTTGGTTATCTTCCTCAGGCTATCGGTATTGTTATAGCTAAATTATTGGATTTGAATGTAATATGGATATTATGGCTTGGAAGAATTTCTAACTTAATTTGTTATGCTGCCTTAATTTCTCTGGCCATTCGAAAAACACCTATCTTTAAAATGCCTTTGCTTGCCGTTTCGTGCATTCCAATTGCGATTTATCAGGCGGCATCCATCAGTATTGATTCAATGATAATTGGATTGGGTATTCTTGCTATAGCTTATTTTCTTTATATGGTTCAATCGAAAGAAAAGTCTCTTGAAATAAAAGATATTATTTTATTTTCTCTAATCTGTTTATTGCTGGGACTTTGTAAGTTAACTTATCTTGCATTTATATTTTTATTATTAATTGTTCCTAGAAGGAATTTTAATTTTTCAAATGTTATTTTAAGTTATTTATCTTCGATATCTATTGTCAGTATAATTGGAGTGTTATGGAGTAGATATTCAACTCCTGCGTTAATGCATTCGTGGAGATCTAAACTTAATTATATGAATTCCTCCGCTCAAATTGATTATATGATGCACCATCCCGTTTTTGTAAAAAATTTTTTAACTCAAATTTTTACAATAGATTTGGGGAGTATGATGTATGGAGTTTTCAATTTCTTTTATGCAGCATCTGCTTATCATTATTCAGATAGATATTATCTTATTGTGGCTCTGATATTGTTGTTTTTAACGCTTATTTTAATCTTTTATCCTGAAAAAAATAAGTTTAGTTTAAAAACTAGAATCGGTTCATTATTGGTGTTGCTGATAGTCTATGTTGGAACTTGTTTTATTCAATTATTAACATGGGCAAGTGTTGGATATACTAATTTAGGTATTAATACAAGATATTTTGTTCCATTATTTGCATTATTCCCTATAATATTTAATTTTAAAGATTTTAATTGGGATAAATCTAAATTTAATAATTATTCGATGATTTTTATCATTGCGTTTATGGCGGCATTAATCTTGGCATTTACGACTAAATATTATTGAAGTTTTTTTTATCTTTAAATAATATAACATTTAAATTTAAATATTTAAAAGAATAAAATAAATATGAGATAAAAATTTTTAATAAGGGGAAAAAATATGGCTGTTTCTTTTGACTTAAATGCAACATTGAAAGATTATAAAAATATGCTATTCAAATCAAAGAAGTATTGTCTCATTTATATTGTTTTAATTTTTATTCTGGGGTTATCTACTGCGAATCAAAAGAATTTTATTCGTCCGGAATTTCTTATTTTAACATTTGTTTTAGTATCTGTTTTAGGTATTTTCTGCATCCTTTTTTATTTTTTGCATAATAAGGATGAAGAGCTTTATAAATTTGCATTTGTTGTAATTTTATGTTTTGGTATTGTTTGTGCATTGATTGTTCCTATCTGTGATGTCAGTGATGAAACTGAGCATCTTGCAAGGGCAGAAATAACCTCTCAGGGTGTTATTATTCCTCATTGGACTGGGGAGGATAAGGGTGTTGATGCATTGTTTAATCATACAGAAGGAGAGAGAATAAGCAGTGTTAAAAATTCGGGTGTAGGATATGAATCCATAAGTGCTCTGAATTTCTTCTCAAAGAATTTGGGATTGACGGTTTTTGATACAACCCATGATACGGATAAAATCAATTTCACCCATCATATTATTGATTCAGCATTTGAGCAAAATCCATTTTTCGGTTATCTTCCTCAGGCTATTGGTATATTTTTAGCTAAATTTTTTGATTTGAATGTTATTTGGTTGATGTGGCTTGCAAGAATTTGTAATCTTTTATTTTATGCTGGCGTAATTTCTCTTGCTGTTCGCAAAATTCCGGTTTTAAAAATTCCTTTGCTTGCTGTTGCCTGTATTCCAATATCTATATATCAGGCTGCATCGATTAGTATTGATTCAATGATTATTTGTTTAGGTCTTCTTGCTGTTTCTTATTTTGTTTATATGTGCAAATCGCCTAAGGATTCTTTATCACAAAAGGATATAGGAATTTTTGCCATTATCTGTCTACTTTTAGGTCTTTGTAAGTTACCTTATTTGGCATTTGTTTTCTTATTATTCTTTGTTCCATCTAAAAACTTTAAAATGGATAGGAAAAATGTTTATTTAACTATAATTATTGCTATTATCATAGTTTCTGTTATTGGACTAATGTGGAGTAGGTATTCTGCTCCAAAATTATTGCATTCTTGGAGATCATCCCGTAATCTTATTAATTCTACAATGCAGCTTAATTATGTTTTAAGTCATCCAGCCAGTATTTCTAAATTTTTCTACAATATATTTTTCTTAGATTTACCTGTTATACTGGTGGGAGTATTTAATTTCTTTGGTGCTCTTCAGTTTAGTCATTATATTGATAAATACTATTTGGTTACATTTTCAATAGTAGTATATTTGGCTTTGACTTTACTTGCTTATCCTAGAAATGTGGAATTTGAGTTAAAAACAAGATTAGGCTCTGCATTTATTATTCTTGTTGTTTATGTTGGAACTTGCTTTATCCAATTATTGACCTGGGCAAGTGTTGGTTATAATAATCTGGGTATCAGTACAAGATATTTCATTCCTTTATTTGCTTTATTGCCTGTAGCTGTTTGGATTAAGAAAAATCCGATAGATAAGGATAAGTTTGATAAGTATGCGGTTATTTTAATGGTGGCATTTATGGCTACACTAATCATTTCATTTGCAACTAAATATTATGCCTTTGTTTAGTTGCAATATTTTTTTTATTATAACTTATAAGAAATAAATTGAAAAAATTGTTAATTGTAGTTATTTGAAATGTATATAATTTATAAATTTTTTATTTTTACATATTTCCTGTTTATATTTTGATTTCCAAAATTGAATAATTAATAAAAAAATCATGGAATTTATTAAATAAATAAAGGTAATATTTTTATATATTAAAATTATAAATAATATATACAATTAATTTTTATTGTTAGTTTATATCGGATTTTTGAGGGTATAAAAAAATAGCTTTATCATTATTAAGTTATGATGAGGATTAAAAATGTTTAATGATTATTATAAAGGCAAAAAAATCCTTGTAACTGGCGGTTCCGGGTCTATTGGTAAAAAAATCGTTAGGGAACTAATAAAGTATGACATTGAATCTATAAGGGTTTTGGATAATAATGAAACAGAATTGTTTAATTTAGACAATGAGTTAAATTCCAGTAAAGTCAAGATTTATATCGGCGATATTAAAGATGATCAACGTTTAAAAACTGTTTTTAAGGATATTGATATAGTTTTTCATGCTGCTGCATATAAACATGTTCCTTTATGTGAATATAATCCTCTTGATGCTATTAAAACAAATGTTTTGGGAACTCAAAATGTTATTGATATGGCAATATTGTCTGATGTAAAAAAAGTAATTTTAATAAGTACAGATAAGGCAGTTAACCCATCTAATGTAATGGGCGCTACTAAATTTTTAGCAGAAAGATTAATGATAGCATCTAATATTAATAGTGATGAATATGGAACCAAATTCTCATGTGTGAGGTTTGGAAATGTATTAAATTCCAGAGGATCTGTAATTCCGCTATTTAAAAATCAATTGATGCATGGTGGACCAATTACCCTCACTGATGAAGATATGACTAGATTTATAATGAGTATTCAACAGGCTGCTAAACTTATTTTACAGGCAGGATTCCTGTCAAAAGGCGGTGAAATATTTATTTTGAAAATGCCTGCATTTAAGCTATCTGATCTTGTTGATGCTATGGTTGAATATTATGCTCCTCAATATGGATATGATAAAGATGACATAGAAGTTGAAATCATAGGTAAAAGACCGGGTGAACAGTTATATGAAGAATTAATCACTCCCGATGAAATACTGAAGGTTTATGACAATGGAGATTTATTTATTATTCGTGATGAATTAAATGAAGACCATGAAGACTTTGTTTATAACTCTAATGAGATAGATCATTTGTCCAAAGAGGAAATTAAGGAAATTTTAATTAGAATGGATAAAATTGAGGTTTAAAAAATGAATATACCATTTTCACCCCCGGATATTACTCAAGATGAAATTGATGAAGTTATGGATACGTTGAAATCAGGATGGATTACTACCGGTCCTAAAACCAAAAAATTTGAAAGCAATATAACTGAATATTGTAATAGCAATAAAACTGTTTGTTTAAGCTCTGCTACTGCTTCACTTGAAATGACCTTAAGAGTATTGGGTATTGGAGAAGGTGATGAAGTAATATTGCCTGCATATACTTATACTGCAACTTGCAGTGCAGTTTGTCATGTCGGAGCAACTCCAATATTGATTGACAGTCAAAAAAATTGCGAAGAAATGGACTATGAATTGGTTGCAGAGGCCATTAACGAAAAAACTAAAGTAATTATTCCTGTTGACATTGCTGGAATCTTATGTGATTATGATACTATCTTTGAAATAGTTGAAAGCAAAAAAGATTTATTTACTCCAAATTCTGAATTGCAAGAGATTTTTAATAGAATCATTGTTGTATCAGACTGCGCTCATGGATTTGGAGCTATAAAAAATAATAAAAAAGCAGGAACATTTGCTGATTTTACCTGTTTTTCATTCCATGCAGTTAAAAATTTAACTACTGCTGAAGGCGGTGCTGTAACTTGGAAAAACCATCCTGGCCTGGATAATGAAGATTTATATAAAGAATATCAAATCTACTCATTGCATGGTCAAACCAAAGATGCATTCCATAAAACTAATGGATCATGGGAATATGATATTTTAATTCCGGGTTATAAATGTAATATGACTGATATACAGGCAAGTATTGGTCTTGTACAGTTAAACCGTTATGATTCTCTTTTAAAAAGAAGGCTTGAAATCATTGAAAAATATAATAATGCATTTAAAGATTATCCGATATTGTTACAAAAGCATATAACTGAAAATTCAAAATCATCAGGACATTTATATTTGATTAGAATTAATGATATTGGCCCGGAAGAGAGAAATGAAATTATACTAAAAATGGGTGAACGTGGAGTTAGTACTAATGTTCATTATAAACCTTTACCGTTATTAACTGCTTATAAAAATTTAGGCTTTGATATTAGCGATTATCCTAATGCATATAACTTATTTAAAAATGAAATATCATTACCTCTCTATTCCACATTAACTGATGAAGAAGTAGATTACATAATAGAAAATTTTCTTGAGGTTTTAAAAGAATATTAAGATTTATATCTTAAATTTTTCGAAGAATAATCAGATATTGCTCTTAATAAGGTATTCTATTTAAAAAATATTATATGTGATGAATTTTATAATGATAAATATGAATAAAAGAATTTTTATTTCTTTATTTTTACTTTTTGCTTTTTTATCATTAAGTGTAGTAAGTGCTAGCGATTTAAATGAAAGTCAAACACTTGAATCTAATGATGTAGAAATAACAGCTGCACAGGATTCTAATGTTTTGTCTTCACAAAATGAATTAAATGAATTGTCTGGTGCTTTTTTAATGATTGATAATGATGCCGATACTGAAAATGTTTATGTGGGCGAGTTGGTTACTTGGACTTTAACTGCAGATAATTTAGGTCCGCATATAGCTAAAAATACAAAAGTATATAACCAATTGCCAGAAGGTTTGCAGTATTTATACCATAGTTCAACTAAAGGAGTATTTGATCCTCAAACAGGTATTTGGGATATCGATGATTTAAAATCTGAAGATGGTCCTGTCTATTTGCATATCACATGCAAAGCAATTACTTCAGGTGAAAAAGTTAATAAGGCATGGATAACATCAGATACAAAAAATCTAAATATTGAACCTCTCCGGCTTGTAGAAGCCGGAGATTCTTAGGCCATGCCTATTTTTTCGTCAAAGCATTTCCATTCATAATAATATGTGGATTTTCCTTGACTATTAGGTATGAAATCTACTAAGCATAGCACCATTGAACCAGTGGCGCGTAGACCTTCGTCTAAAATGTTTTTTGCAGCATTTACATCTCTTTGATGTACTGCATGACAATGGGGACATTCCCATTCTTTTTCTTCACGACCTAAGTCGTGATTGATTTTTCCACAAACATGGCATTTTTTGCTCGATGGAAACCATTGATCGATTTGTACGAATTCACGACCATATAATTCTGCTTTGTATTTTATCATTTCTATGAGTTTTCCCCATCCGATTTCATGTATGCTTCGGCTTAAGTTACTTTTAAGCATTCCTCGAATGTTGA
>Ga0256407_10014120_pt1 | contig 10564 bp, 6 predicted proteins | sample RumenRJG_04DNA_FD_193489 | JGI IMG/M metagenome (GOLD analysis project Ga0256407, IMG submission 193489) | Bovine rumen microbial communities from Lethbridge, Alberta, Canada - RJG_04 | ecosystem: Host-associated > Mammals > Digestive system > Stomach > Rumen | place: Canada: Alberta | collected... | reverse complement strand
AAAAAAAAAAAAAAAAAAAAAAACAAAAAAAAAAAACAAAATCAAAAAGATTATAAAAATATTATTTACGAAAAAGATTGTGAATTAGTAAAATTAAAAAAATATTTAAAAAAATTAAATTTAGATATTTTAAGTAAGGAAAAAGAAAATTTTCAATTAAAAAAAGAAATAAATCAATTACAAAATATAATGAAAGAAGATTAAAAAATTATTATAAAATAAATTATATTTTTTTAACTAATATTGAATAATAATAATAAAATAATAAATTAAATTAATTTTTTTTCAACCAAAAAATAAAATAATAAAAAATGAATTCTACTTATGAAATGGAAAGATCACCTTCAAATGTATCAATGACAACAAATTGTGCAAGTTTAAATTCTTCAAATTTATTTTTTACCAAGAAAAAAAATTTGAAATATTCAGCAAGTTCAAATTCTTTATTAAATAAAAACTTATTTCAAGATTCAATATTTAATAATTCACTTAGAAATAATATAGAAAATAGAATTTCAAAACAAATGAAAAATAGAATAAAAAGTCCAATTAAACAAGAATTAAATAATTTAATAAGTTATAGTTATAAACCAAATGAAGAAAATAAAAAATTTAATAATATTAAATTAAATAGTCAAAGAAATAATTTTAATAGACAAAATATTATATATAATACTTCAGTTAATGATAAAAGAAATAAAAAAAATAAAGATAATAATCCAAAATTAACTTATGAATTTTTACCAGAATTAAATAATGATAATTTTAATGAGTATATTAATAATAAATCAATAAATAAACAAAATATAATAATGAATAATATTAATCAAAATAATAATAATCAAAATTTTGAAAATCCAAATCAACAAATTTATACCTCCAATTTAGATGATAATAATAATCCAATATATAATATAGCAAATGATGATTATAATATTAATCAAGATGATATAAATAATAATAGTCAAATTATTCAAAATATACCAAATAATAATTATAATTTAAATAGAAGTTTAGATTTACATAATGAATTACAAAAAGCAAATAATATGATTAATTTATTAAAACAAGAAAATGAAAGTTTAATATTACAAAGAGATTCTGCTTTAAATCATATTAAATCAATAGAAAATCAGAAAAATTTTAATGAAGAAACATTTAAAGAATTAGAAGATCAAATAAAATTATATAGAGAAAAATTAGATTTATCAAATCAAAATTTAACAAATTTAGATAATGAAAATTCACAATTAAGACATGTTATAAAAGATTTGAATGATGATTTAAATACAAAAGATAATTTAATTCAAAAATTAAATAATGATATTAAATTCATTAATGCAGAAAAAGATAAAATAATTAATGATTTAAATGATGAAATAGAACAACAAAAAAATTTTATGAAACAAAAAAAAGAAGAGTATGAAAGAAATAATAATATTTTAAATAATCAAATTAAAAATTTAGAAGATACAATTGCAGAAGAAAAATTAAATAATCAAAAATTACAAGTTTATATTAATAATATGAATAAAATAGATGAAAATACCAAAAAATTATTAGAATATTTATTTGACTTTTATAATAATATAAGAGAATTATTTATGTCAAAATGGAAAAAAGATATTTTATTAGATATAATCGAATTTGAAGGACCTGATGAATTTAATAAGAATAAATTGTTAATTTTATTAGATAAATTAAAACAATTTTTAGAAGATTTAAAAATGAAATTTGGGAAATGTTTTGCTTGTGATATAGCTTGTTGTACTTCTGAATATGATAGATTAAAATTTTTTAGAAAATATTATCCTGGAATTCCTAAAGATTTAAAGATTAAAAAATAAATTAATATATAAATTATTTTGTAAATAAATGCTTTTTTATAATTGCAATTTTATATTAAATATTAATTATTTTACTATTTAATTAAATTATTAAATCTTTTATCTTTATTATAGTTTGTAAAATAAATTTATTTATTATTAATATTTACTGCATTCATATATCAATTCAAAACTATAAAAATAAATATATATATGATATTATCTTTTTTTGAATAAAAAGTCAATATTTTTTATTTCAAAATAGCTATTTTTATTATAATGGTTAAATATTGATATTAAATAAATAATTTAAAAAAGATGATAATTATATATATTCATATTATCATTAATAAGAAGCAAGTTAAATATATATTTTATTTATTCAATACTATAAAACACATTATATTTTTTAATATTTTTGATATCAATTTATAAAATAAGGAATATATTTATCTCTATTTTTCTTAACATTAAAAAACAAAAGAATGCATAAAATGAACCAATTTTATCAAAAAATATCAAATTAAATTATATAAATAAAGAAAATATTCTTTAAAAAATAATTTTTAATCTATTAAATATATAGTGATAAATTTAGTGGTAATGTTAAAACTATTTAAACAATATATTAATCAAAAATTAGGAATGAATTATAATACAATAATATATCTTTTGAAATTATTATATTGTGTTAACTGAATTTGAAGAAGAAGAAATTGAAAAAAATAAATTAAAACAAAAATATAAATATTTTCTATAATAAAAATATGGAAATCGAAAATATAATAAGAAATATAAAAAGAAGTTTTAAAAACATATATATAAAAAAACTCAAATATTATCTTTATCAAAAAAAGAGAAATTGTATTAGTAAAGTTTTAATATTTGGTTGAAAAAGCAAATAATAATATAAAACAAATTCAAAAATTATAATATAAAAATAAAAATAGACAAAAAAGTTCTAGAAAGGAAAAAAGTCAAGATTAATCTTTCTATTAATAATATATGTATAATGAATTTTTAAAAGATCAGTTTTTTTATATATCCAAAATTAAAAAAAATAAAAAAAGAATAATTAATTGTACATATACTATTATTTTAAAATAAAAAAAATATAGAATTTGATAAAAAAATATATGAAGAGGAAGAAAAATTAGTGATCCTAAAATAGATTCAGCATTTTTTGAATAGTATTATGAATAGTATTTAATTTATCTTTTATTGTTGAATAAAGATAATATTAAACTATTTAAAAAAACTAAGGAATTATATAATAATAAAAATTTTGAACATCAATAGGATGGGATGAGAAATATAAAGAAAAAAAATAATATTTCTTTCGTTCAGAAAAATTTACTTTAAATTTTTGTTTCTAATATTAGAATTATTTATAATAAAATACTATATTTTTATTGTATTTAATTTTTTTTTATACATAATATATCAATTAAAATATATCAAATATCATTATATCAATGTTTATTATTTTATCCAAAAATTAATAAAAAATGAATTTCTTATTGAAAATGAATCAACAGTTCAACATTAATCAATAAAAATTAAATTTTGTTTCAAGACTTTAAATAAAAAGAATTAGCAACTCCTTCATCATTATATTTAATAAAAGATAATAAGATTAATTATTCTTATGAATATTTAAAATCAAAAACAATAAAAATGATTTATAATATGAAATTTTCTAATTCTTAAATCAACTAAATAAAATAAAAACTTTAATAATAATAATAGTTTTAATATTCAAAAAATTATTATTGAAAATATAAATATTAAAAATAAAAATTTTTAATTTTATTTAAAAAATACAATTATGGATATTGATTTTGAACCAATTTTTAATGATGTTATTTTTATTTTTGATAATACTTTTAAAAAATATAATGAAAATGATAATGCAAAATTTTGGAAATTTTATGATATTTCTAATAGAATAAAAAAATTGCTTCAAACAAATCAATTTTCAATATATGATGGCTATAATTTATTATTAATTAAAATTTTTATGTTATAAGGTAAGTATTTATTTATTTTTTTATTATTTGGTTATATCAATATATAATAATCTTTTTATTGATTAAAAAGTTATATTTAGTTTAAATTTTATTAAAAATTTTATTTTAATTAAATAAAATTCAATTTATCAATTAATCAAAAAAATCATTTTAAAAGCTGTTTTAAATATCTTTTAAATTATTAGTTATTCCTGACTTAAAATTTATTTTTATTCTTATTAATAAAAATATTTATTTTTTAATTTAAATGAATACATTTAGTCAAAAAGATTTTTTTGATTATTTAAGTTATATTGTAATTAAATAATTATATAATTTTAGGGTATTATTATAGAAAAATCGAAAAATACATTTAATTCTATTTTTCAATCAATTAATTTATCAAAAACTTCTATTACTAAATTACAATTATTTCAGCTTACATTATATAAATATTTAACTGAATTATCAAATGAAAATAGGTCATTAATATGTGAATCAATAATTTATAATTACTTATATCATAAATCAAATCTTGAAAATAAAATATTATATAAATTACCAATTATATACTCTAGAAAAGAAATTCAAATTATTTCTTTTTATTTTAAAAAATGGAAAAATAAAATCCTAAAAAGAAAAAATAAAATAGGAATAATAAATAATATATCACCAATAAAAAGAAAAAGGAATATTGATAAGAAATATATATTTAAAGATTTAGAAGAAAGTGAAAGTGATAAACAATATCAAATGATTTTAAATAATATTAATTCAAATATAGATTTTAATAAATTAAGTAGTAAAATTAGTAGTATTTCAAGTAATTCTTCTTCTCAATTAAAAAGCAAAAATAATACTAAAAGTTATTTGAATAATGTAAATATTAAAAAACAAAATACAAGAAATAAAACAAGTAAACCATTTAATAATAATCATAATTCAGATTATAAAAATAAAAATAAATCTAATAATATAAATAATTTTATTCAAAGACAAGAAAATTATACTCAATCAATAAATAAACAAAGAGAGAAATTATATAAAGATAATGAAGATGAATTTGATTTAATTTATACATTTAATCCAAAAATAAATAATAATCTAAAATATATTAGAAATAATTCAAATATATCAATTTATAATAGATTATATTTAGATAGTTTAGATAGGCAGAAAAAACAAGAAGAAATTGAAAATAATTTAATAAAAAAAAAATCAAATAATATATCATGTTCAAATCAAATTATTTTTGATGAATTATATTTAGAGCATAAATATAGAAATGAAAAACATAAAAAATTAATAAATAAAATAGATAATGAAACTGGAATCACATTTACTCCAGAAATTAATAAATTTAATAAAAAAATTTTTAAATTGAAATATAATAATAATAATAATAATTTGTCAAATAGTATTAAGTTAAATAATAGTGGAAGTATAAAGAAAATTAATAATATTAATAATAATAATAATAATAAAATAATATATAAAAGAAATTATAAAAATATTAATCAAGATAATAAAACATTTAATTTTATTTTTGAATATATTAAAGATAATCAAAATAAAATTAAAGAAAAAAATTATAAGGAAAATGAATATAAATAATTGTTTTATATATAATTTCATAATATATTTTTATTATAATGAAATTTATTTTTAATATTGAAAAAAAAATAAAAATATAATTTAAATTTAAAAATAAATTTAATGGTAACTATACAAAAAATAAATTCATATCATGGTTTAAATTCATGCCATTCATTTATATATGATAAAAATGATTTTTCAGGAATTCCTATAAATAAATCACATCATTTAAGGCATTTAAGTTTAAATGATTTATCATTTAATGATTATTCATTTAAAAAATTTAAAATTAGAAAAAGAAATAATTCAAATAAATTTTCTGATTTTACAAAAATATTTGAAAAGACCTTTACAATATCAGATAAAAATATTTTTGATGCTTTAAATTCAATAAAGGAAAAGAAAATTTATAATAAAGTTCAACCTGCTAATAATATAAATACTATTTCAAATCAAGAAAATAAAAGAAGTAAATCTACTTTAAATAAATATAAATCTGGTATTAATAGTACAATAAATATAAATTTGAATAATTCTAATAAAAATAAAATAATTCGACCTAAAGAATATGTTAATAAAAATTTTTATAAAGTCTTTGGTAAAAATAATGATAAAACTTACAGAATATTTCACCAAATTTCTCAAATAAAGAATAATTTAAGTCCTAAAATAATAAAAAGAAATTTAATAAATAGACCAAAAATTGAAGTTAGAAATTCAAAAATAATAAATGAATATATTAAAAATACTATTCCAATTCATAGAAAAATTAATAATTTATTGAAAACACATAAAAGAAATTTAAGTTATTTAGATATATATAATAATAATACAATATTAAATAATAATTCTTTTTTAACAAAAAATACTATTAAAAATTCTAATAATTATAAAAATGAAAATAATAAAAAAAGAGTAAATAGTAATACAAATTATATTAATTATAAAAATAATATTGTTCAATTTGCTTATATTGATTTGATTAATGATAATTATGATGAACCAAAAAAAGATATTGAAATATATAAAAAATCTTTTGAAAGGAATAAATCAAAAGATTTTATTGTTCAAAAATATTTAAATGTCTCAAAGAAAAAAAATGACTAATAATGATAAAGATATTTATATAAAATATTTAATAATAATTTTTTATAATTATAAGTTTTTGAATTTTCATTTGATAAAAAGAAAATATATTTTTTCATTTATTTTATCAAGAAAGATTTTAATAATTTCATTTTAAAATAATTTGACACAATTTAAATATAAAATAAATTATTAAATAAAAAATTAATTAAATATATATCAAAATAATTTTTTTAAAAATAAATAATTAAAATTAATAAATTTTATCAATAATGAAATTAATAATATGGAATTTGATATAAATCAAGAAATACAAGAAAAGGAAAATATAATAATAACTAAAATAGAAAATAATTTTTCATTAAAAAACATAAAAAGTAACATTAATGTAGAATCATTAAAATTCTTAATTGAATCAAATCAAATAAAAATCACAGAAGAAAAAAATTTAAAATATTTACTTTCATTAACTTTAAAAAATAAAAAAACAACATTAAATGATATAAATATTTTAAATTACATAAACACATTTTTAAATAAAGATAATATAAAAATATTTATTGATTACACTTTTCAATGCTGTGAATTAGGAAAACTACAATTTTTAAAAATTATGTTTGGAAAAGGAATAAATATTAATTCTCAAAATGAATATGGAGAAACATTTTTACATATTGCAATATCAAAAGGAGATAAAATGTTAATTTTATTTCTTTTAAAATATAATCCTAATAAAAATATTAAGACTTATAAAGATAAAATGACAGTTTATGATTATTCTATTGAACAAGGTGAAAAGTCTATTATTGATTTAATTAATGATAATAAAAATAATTATTATTTAGATAATGATTCAATAAATATTAATAATATGGAAAATATTAATAATGAAAATAATTGTTTTTATTTTAATGATTCAGTAATGGAAAATGTGGGAACTTTTCAAAGTGTCAAAAATGATATTTGTGAAGATAATATAGAATTAAATAATACATTAAATAAAAAAAATAATATTAGAAATACTGTTAATTCAAATTCAAATCCTAATAATGATGAAATTTTTTATGTTGATACTATTACAGAAAAAGATGGGTATTTTGAACAAATAAAAAAAATAGAAAATAAATCATTCTCTATTGATAATAATAATAATTATAATAATAATGATTATATGAATATAGAAGATAATGATTCAATTGATTCTATTTTAGCAAAAAATAATAATAAAAATAAAACTGATGAAAATGAAAATAAAAAAATGATATTTGAAGATTCATTAGAAGATTATAATATAATAGAAAATAATAATAATAAATTATATGAAAAACCAAATGATACTAATTACTTTATATCATGCTTAGATGATTTATCAAAACAAAAATTATATTCAACAGATACAAATATAATACCAAAGAACATTAAACAATCATCAGAAAATATAAATAGTCATACAAATATTACTTCAAATCTTTTAACAACTTTTACTGGAAATTCAGGTAATAATAATAATATAAATAGAAAAAATTTAGTTTTGCAAACAAAATATTCCAATAATAAAAATTATAAAAGAAATAATAATAAAATAAATTCTAATTCATATAATCAAAATGAATTATCTAAATTAAATGAACAATTTAAATCATATACAAATAGGGAAAATTATTTAAATCTTTTTGAAAGTAATGATTTTAAAGATAATAAAAATAATTCTGAAAGATTTTCAATAATATATAATAATTATATAGATAAAGAAAATCAATTAAAAAAAAATCATTTTGAAATAAATAATTTTTTATCAGAAATTGGTTTATCTATTGATTATTCAAAATATTTAATATTAAACGGATTTGATGATTTAAATCTTTTAATAGAACAAACAAAAAATGATATTGCAATAACAGATCAAAATTTAAAAGAAATCGGTTTTAAAAAACCAGGAACAAGGGCAAAATTTTTAATTCATTTAGAAGAAAAATCAAATTTATATGAATTTCAAATTAATAAAGAAATTGTATATTTTTCAAATAATATAAATGAAAATAAATTATATCGTCTATTATCTTCTATTAATTTAGAACAATATTTAAATAATTTTTTAATTAATGATTATACTAGTCCAGAATTAATTTATATTCAAATGATTAGTAGACAGCCTTTAACTGATAAAATTTTATTAAACGATATTGGAATTGAAAAAGTAGGCTATAGAATGAGATTAATTAATAAATTAAAAAATGAAAGTAATAATTTTATTTATAAAATTAAAAATGGAATTTTAAATAATAATAATTTTCATATTAAAAAAAGTTCTATAATTATTGAAAGTCAAAAAGGAAATAATAATGAACTTTGTAATTTATGTTTAATATTTTAGATAGTGTAAATTTTATGATATTGTTATGATTTTTATATTTATTCCTCAAATATATAAATATATATTCTTAATTTTTTAATCATCAAAAATAAATTATTTATTTATTATTTATTTAATAAACTTTAAATTTAAAACATGGAATTATATTATTTAAATTTAAAATAAAAAAAGAAAATAAAACAATAAACAAAATAAGTTATTAAATGGGATGTTGCACATTAAATTCTATAGTTGAAAAAGAAAATCAAGAAACAAAATTTTTAGAAATAGAAAAAAAATTAAATGAAGAAGAATATTTAAAATTGATTAAAGAGAATATAAAAAGAATTCAAATAATAATGAGTTCATATAATCAAACAGATGATATTGATGTTGAAGATGAGAAAGAAGAAAATGATAATCTAAATCAAATAAATAAAAAATATTTTAGATTTTATATTATTTATCAATTAATTTTAGGAAAAATTAGAAGTTTAATTGAAGATTATATTAATTATAAAAATAATAATAATATTAAAAAGAATAATAATATTGATTTTAATGGATTAATTTTTGATAGTGATTTAGCAAAAAATTATTTAGATTCTTTATTAAATGCAGAAAAAAACCATAATAGAAAAGAAATTCAACAATTAGAAAAAGATATGATAAAAAATATTTTTAGAGAAAAAAATTAAAATATTAACTTTTTAAAAGTCATTAATTATAAAAAAATAAATTAAAAATTATATAACATCATATTTTTAATATTCATCTTCTAATTCATAATTATCTTGATATCCTACATCACTTTTTGTTTTATTTGTACTTTTTCTTTTATCATTTCTAATATCAATTAATTGTTGATTTGATTTTTTATTATTACCATCTCTTTTATTAATTTCATTTATTTTTTGATTTGATTTGATTTTATTATCTTCTATTTTATTTACATCATCTTTAAATTCATCATTATCTTCATTTTCAGAAAATTTTTCTTCTTTTATTATATTCTCATTTTCTAATTCTTCATTTTCTTGATAATTATTTAATTGATTTTTATTTAAATTATTATTATTTGAATAATTATCTTCATTTTCTAATTCTTCATTATCTTCATTTTCAATATTTTTAAGTGATTTTATTGTAGTTTTTCTAATTGATTTTCTATTTTTATTATTTTTAATATTATTATTATTATTTTCATTAATTAAATTATCTAAATTTGATTTTGATGCAAATTTCTTTGTTGATTTACGTGATTCATTGTTTCTTAAATTATTATTATTTACATTTATATCATCTTCAAATTCTACATTATCTTCATTTTCAATGTTTTTAAATGATTTTATTGTTGTTTTTTTTGTTGATTTTCTATTTTTATTGTTTCTAATTATATTATTATTTATATTTTCATTATTATCAATATTTTGATTTTCATAATCATCAAATTCTTCATTATCTACATTTTCATTATTTATTATTTCTTTATTTTCTATTATTTCATATTCTTCTTCTTCTTCTTCTTCTTTTTGTTTTTCTGATTCTTCTTCTTCATTATTTTTTTCTTCTTCTTCTTTTATTAATTCATTTATTGATTTGTTATTTTTTTCCTCATTTAATATATCATCTATAAAGTTTTTTGCTATTTCTTGATTTTTTACTATTTCTGATTCATTTAAATCTTTATCATT
>Ga0256407_10014119_pt1 | contig 10565 bp, 10 predicted proteins | sample RumenRJG_04DNA_FD_193489 | JGI IMG/M metagenome (GOLD analysis project Ga0256407, IMG submission 193489) | Bovine rumen microbial communities from Lethbridge, Alberta, Canada - RJG_04 | ecosystem: Host-associated > Mammals > Digestive system > Stomach > Rumen | place: Canada: Alberta... | reverse complement strand
GTGCAAAGATACGCACAGCTCGACTATCCAAGGGGCAAAATTTTGGAGAATAGCCGGAACTTTGATGTAGTAATGGGGGTGAGGGTCATCCATCCGGACGGTAGCGTCTGCGAAATCGACACAGACCCCTATACACAACCTCTTGACGCGCGCGATGAGAAGCGCCCTGAAAAGATTTATATACCTGGTCTGGCACAGGGTGATATCATCGACTTCTTCACGTGGACTGCTCATAAGACATCCTCTTGCCATCCAGAACCCATGTTTGTCAAGTTCGACAATGAGTTTCCCGTTCTGTCATCAAAGGTTAATCTTGCTGTCGACAAAAAACTGTCCATACAGTACCGCTTCCTGGGAAATGTTCCTAAATTGTCGATGCGTAATGACAAGAAAGGCTTCGTCTGCCTGTCAGGCACGAAGGATAAGGAGGCATTGACCATCAGGGATACCATCCCTAAATTCATGTTTTACGTTCGCGACCCACAACTGCGTGTCAATGCTCCACAAAATACGCTCCACCGAGGCGTCCTTGAGAATCCGTCAATCGACGATGTGCTCAACACGACAGGTCGTATCTACCACAAGATATGCTCAAAGGAAGAGTCGCGGAAGTGGGCTACAGCCTATTGGAGCAAGGCCGATACGACTATCATCGGCCTCAAGGTCGACAACCTATGCCAAATGTACCCCTCACGCGCCTCATTGCGACAGCATCTCTATGAGATGGTGTTGTGCGATCCTTCCCATTCCGACTATTCCCGGTTGTCCAAGGCCAGTCTCATGGGCTTTAATAAGGAATACATGGAGAAACTGGCCTATGTGTTTGAGCGGGCGAAGGTTCCCTACCACATCGCCATGTCGACGCGGCCCGACCGGGAGGAGATTTCCGAGTTGATGGACGAGGAAAACATCGTGTGGGTGGTTGTTGGGGAAGATGGCAAATGTTTCATCCCTTTACAGGAGGAAGGGGTGGTCGAAACTATGGTTGGCAGGAGAGCAGCCACGACAGACTATGGCAAAATATTCACCATACAATAAAATATGATCAACAAATTACTATTACTCACAGGTTTGCTGGCAGTGGCTCTGTCAGTACAGGCACAAGAGAATTCGGGAGATGTCAGCTATTCCGAAACCAAAAGTTCAAAAACTGCTTTTCATACGTTGACGTTCGATGTGGGACCAGCATGGATTACCTCCAAGATGTACACACCGTCTGGTAAGTACACCTGGCGTACAGGATTGGAGCTGGGTGCCGAGTATTCCTGCGTCTTCTCAAAGGGATATGGTTTCGGCATCACCTATTTGCGCAACCATACCAACTATCCGGACGCAAATGTCGATCTTAACTATATTGGCCCGTCTTTCGTCTATGCAGGCAATTTCTCGGAGAAATGGAGAGCTATGGCCGAGATAGGATTGGGCTATGGCAATATCAATGATGGCTCTGGCTGGCAATCCGGATTCGGTACCAAATATACGGCAGGTGTGGAATATATGTTGTCGGATAAGCTCGGTGTCTGCGTGAAACTGAGAAATATGGCGGTGTATTTCGGTAAACAAGATAGTGATTATCCTGGCGATGATGACGACCTGAACGGAATTTCCCGCTTGGCCCTGCAGTTGGGGCTTTGTATACACCTTTAACCGCATGCCATGAAACCTATTTTCATCATCTGTTTGTTGTTCGCATCATCGTTGCTGTCAGTAGCCCAGGGTAGGTTCTGCAAAAGCTATGAGGATTACCAGGCGGATAGTTGGGTAGAACTGCCTTCCTTGGAGACCACGCACCGTGGATTTGGCCTCACTACGGGCGACAAGGCTATGGACAAGCAACTGAAAAGAGAGGCGTTGGTCATTCAGCGGAGCGACACGATGTATGTCAACCTTCGTCTTGTCTGGTGCGAGAAGATGCGCTTTGGCAATGGTCTTGCCGATGCCTATCCCCTTGTCGGAAAGAAAATACTGTTTGTCACCCGTCGCGTCGACCGTAAGTCATCCCACCGGCTAATGGTCTCGTACATGGCCTTCGGTCTCGTCGGTGAACTGATAACTACCTCGAAGGTGAAGAAGCGGGCATGCTATATACTGGATTCTCCTCGTAATGGCAAGTACACAGATGTGATGCTTTTGGGTGACGATGAGATGAGGAAACTCCTTGCTGATGACAAGGTCTTGCTTGATCGATATTTCATGGTGAAAGATCGGATGGAGCGAGAGACGGCTTCCAATATACTGCCTCTGTTGAGAGAAAAGGGACTGGTCAAATAACGGTTATGGACGATCGCGAACTTGCTTCCATGTACGATAAACATTACGCTGTGATGTTGAGTCTGGCCAAATCGTTGCTTGGCGACGAGGAGGAGAGTCGCGATGTGGTGGAGGAGGTCTTCGCCACGATTGTCCACAATGACACGACAATTCTCCCCGCTACGGAGAAACCTTATCTCCTGAGATGTGTAAGGAACCGATGTGTCAATATCATCAATAGGATGAGCACCCGCCAACGACTCTCAAAATTGGTTACCTTGGGTACGCTGGACGACATAAAAGACGAGGATAGCGAGAATGTCGAAAGACTGAGGCTGTTCATGTCACAATGGTTGAGCAAGCGTGCTATGACGATTCTCTATATGCGCTTCGCAGATGGCATGAAATATCATGAGATAGCAGAAGCACTCCACATCAGCGAATCTGCCGTATATAAATCTCTCTCACAGTCATTAATGACAATACGTCAACATTTCAAAGTAATATAGCCTTGATTTCCATGAGTGATGAAAAAGTGAGAACCTTGCTTGAGTTGCTTGATAATGTGGAGCAATACACAGATGTGGAGCTTGCACATATCTTTGCAGATAAAGATATGAGAGATGGGTATGAGACCCTTGTGATGGTGAGACAAGCCTGTCAGAATATGGAAAGACCCCAAATGAGACTAAAACAGCAATCTTCCGTATGGCTTATGGTTACTCCCTTCCTCTTCCTGCTTGTTGTGGCTGTCCTTGGCTATGCCGCTTATTATGTGGCAGGCCTTTCAAGTGGGGAGCCCTCTGCTCCCGTCACAGATACTGCCGTCATGTCGGTTCCTAAGGGAGAAATACCCGATAAGGAGCAGGCCATGCAAGAAAAGGTCGTTTTCGAGAACCAGACTTTGAAGGAGATTCTTGACAAACTGTCTGTCTACTATCATGTTGGTGTGAGATATGAGGAGGAAAGTCTGATGGACTTGCGCCTCTATTTCAATTGGAATCCCTCAGAGGATATCGGCAATGTGCTCATTATTTTATCCAATTTCGACCATATCAACTTGAATCTTGAAGATGATACCATCGTTGTTAGCAAGTAGGTTTACATATCAATTTGCTTGGTGAAACAATTTTATTCTTAAACTTTGTGGTACCATGCCATTTACATTATACAAACAGACTAATAGCTTTATGAGAAAAATGACATTTATTGTGGTGGCTTCTCTTATCACCACATTTAGTGCTTGGGCGCAACAGCCGGCGGGCACTTTTGCTGTCACACCAAAAGTGGGATTCTCCCTCAGTGATTTTTCGGGCAAGATGGCCTTGGCCATTGGATATGCAATAGACCGTTCCACACCAATATCAGAACCTCAAATGGTGGAGAATAATCACACACCTCTCGTTGGAGCAGTTGGCTTCAATGACAGAAAGAGCAAGATGGGACCCTTTGTTGGATTAGAGGTGCAATACCAGATAACTCCTGTTTTCGGTATCTCCCTTGGAACCTTTTATACCCGGCAAGGGGCTAAATACAAGACGAAAGGGTTCGAAGTAAACGGCACCGATGGTGTGATGTTGAGAATCAACGACGACATCAATGTCAATCTTCATGGCATCTCCATACCGTTGCTTGCCAATGCATATATTTGGAAAGGACTTTCCTTGAAAGCGGGTATCCAACCCGAGTTCTTTCTCAGTAAAAAGGTAGATGCCGACGTTACGCTCTCCTATGATGGAACGACCATTCATGCTTATCCCAACTTCAATGACGACTTCAAGTCTTTTGCCTTGTCCATTCCTGTGGGTATCGCTTACGAGTACAGGAATTTTGTTGCCGACCTCAGGTATAGTTTTGGCGTGACAGATGTGAATGACGTAAAGGATATAGGTAAGAACAGCTTCTCCGATACCGCGCATAATAGAGTCTTGAGCTTCACCCTTGGATACAAGTTCCTGTGGTGAGTTCTGGCGCATGCCGCATGGCCATGTTACATTTGCGATATTATCAGATACAACCCCGATGATGGGTTTCGGCATTTCTTCGTATTTTTGCAGGCAACTAATATCAACTATTTATGACAACCTGCAAATCCTTTCTTCTGCCGATGAGAGCCATGGCGGCCGCTGTTGCCATGGCTGCCACCCTGGGCATCCAGGCCCAGGTGAAATCTTACCCTACACCGGCTTCCACCGTCTGTAATCCCGACGGCACCGTCACCTTCCTTTACAAGAACGATAAAGCCCGGAAAGTGGAGGTCGACGTGCAGTTCGCCGGCCGGCATGCCATGACGCGCGACAACAATTCCGGGATGTGGACCGTCACTCTTGGTCCTGCCGCCCCCGATATGTATCCCTATCATTTCGAGGTCGATGGCGTGAGTGTGATGGACCCCCTCTGCGAGCAGTATTTCCCCAATGAGGGCTTCAAGAACAGTCTGCTCGAGGTTCCCGTCAAGAACCCACTGCCACACGACATCCGCGACGTGCCCCATGGCGTGGTGGAGTACATCCATTACTACTCCGAGAGTCTGGGCGCCACCAACAACGCCATCGTCTATCTGCCACCCTCATACAGCAAGGATAAGAGCAAGAGTTATCCGGTGTTCTACCTCATCAGCGGCACCACCGATACCGAGGAGGTGTACTACAAGGTGGGACGTATGAACTACATCCTCGACAACCTCGTGGCCGAGGGGGCCGCCAAGGAGATGATCATCGTGCTGCCCTATGGTAATCCTTACAAACTGCTGCCGCCACAGAAGACGGGCCAGATGCCGATGATGGGCTTCGGCAACGATGTGTTCAGCAACGACCTCATCAACGACCTGATGCCCTATGTGGAGCGCCACTACCGCACCATCAACGACCGCGACCACCGCGCCATCGGTGGATTCTCAAGGGGTGGTAACCAGGGACTGGCCAATGGCCTGAGCCACCTCGACAAGTTCTCCTACCTGTGTTCCTACAGCTCGTTCACCCAGACCAATATCCCTGGTGTCTACGACAATGCCGCCGACACCAACGCCAAGATCCACCTCTTCTGGTTGGGTATTGGCACCGACGACTTCCTCTATGGCACAGGGCGCGACTACATGGAGTTCCTCGACAAGAAGGGCATCCGCACGGTGAAGGAGTTCACCAACGACAAGTTCGGACATACCTGGATGAACGCGAAGTTCTTCCTCGACAAGACTTTCCGCCTGCTTTTCAATCCCGAGGCATCGGAGAAAGCCATGAGTCAGGGCAAACCGGCCCCTGCCGCTACGGGCAAGGAAGAGCCGTTCACGCCTGGCGTGATGGCCCGCCTGTTCCCCAAACCCATCGTCTCGCCAGAGTTTGCTCCTGAGTCAGTGACCTTCCGTCTCAAGGCTCCAGAGGCACAGGCCGTGGCCTTGGAGCGCGAGGGACAGTCGCCTGTCTCCATGACAAAGGATGCCGATGGCGTGTGGAGCGTGACCATCGACAGCAAGAATGCCGAGGTGTTCAAGTATTGCTTCGTGATGGACGGCACGCGCGTGGCCGACCCCAATGACATGTACCTGTCGCCCGACAAGGGGTTCAAGTACAGCGTCTGCAACAATCCCTACAATGCCTATAGCCTCACCACGATGGGCAACATCAGCCATGGCCGTGTGGCTTACGACCTCAACCGCATGATTGGATGCTATCTGCCCGACACGGATTGGAAGAACATCAAGAATGTCGTTCTCCTCCGCTCTGGCGCCGACGACACCATCGAGAGCTGGTTCAAGGTGGGTGGGGCCGACGCCATTGCCGACAAACTGATTGCCGAAGGGAAGACTGCCCCCTGCTTGATCCTGACAGGCGTCAACGATGCCAAAGATTTGCAACTAGGCAAGAATGTGAAGGTGCACGTTCTCCAGGCCATAGATTATGCCACCTGGCAGGAGCGCCGCGAGGCCCTGGCCGGTTTGCTGAGTAAAATCAAGTAAGGCAGGTCCACACGATTCCCCGTATTTTTGAATCCAAATCTAATTGACTAAAGACAATATGAAGAAACTATTGATGATCATTTTCGCCGGTCTGCTGCTCGCAGCACCGACGTTCGCCCAGCAGAAGAGCGCTGCCCGTTTCAACCAGTACGAGTGGGATTTCGGTCGTATAGAGGCTGTCGACGGGGCCGTCTGCCACACCTTCACCTTCCGCAACATCTCGAAGACGCCTGTCCTCATCGCACGCACCATCCCCTCGTGCGAGTGCATCCAGGCCATCTGCCCCGACAAGGCCATCGCACCGGGGGCTGAGGGCAAGGTGATGGTGGTTCTCGCTCCTGCCACCCAGCAGGGGAAGACCAACCGCAGCGTGGAACTGGTAGACAACTTCGGCAACACGCTCGGCTCGCTGACGGTGAAGGCCGACGTGAGCCATGCCGCCGTGGCCGCTCCCGGCCACCGCTATCCCTACCTCGACACCAACCTCTCTAACGAGGAGCGCGTCGAGAACCTCATCTCGCTGCTCACCCCCGAGGAGAAAGTGGGACTGATGATGAACAAGTCGATCTCCATCGACCGGCTCAACATCCCTTCCTACAACTGGTGGAGCGAGGCTTGCCACGGTGTGCGCCAGGGAGGCTACACCGTCTATCCCCAGCCCATCGGCATGGCCGCCTCGTTCGACTCGAAACTCTTCTACGATGTGTTCAGCACCGTTTCCGATGAGGCCCGCGCCAACTGGAACCGCTCCGACCACAATGTGTTCAACGTGCCCATGGGTGCCATCTACTATCCTGGCAATCCCGAACTTACTTTCTGGTGCCCCAATGTGAACATCTTCCGCGACCCGCGGTGGGGCAGGGGACAGGAGACCTGCGGCGAAGACCCCTATATGAATGCCGTACTGGGTGTGCAGACGGTGCTCGGCATGCAGGGCAACGACCCCAAATACTTCAAGACCCATGCCTGCGCCAAGCACTATGCCGTGCATAGCGGTCCCGAACCGTTGCGCCACAGGTACAATGCGTCGGTGTCGATGCGCGACCTTTGGGAGACCTACCTGCCTGCTTTCAAGGCTTTGGTGAAGAAAGGCAACGTGCGCGAGGTGATGTGTGCCTACAACCGCTACGAGGGCGTGCCCTGCTGCACCAGCGACCGCCTGTTGGTGGATATCCTGCGTCGCAAGTGGGGCTACGAAGCCATCGTGCTCACCGACTGCGATGCCATCAACAACTTCTACAACAGAGGACAGCATGAGACACACCCCGACCCGCTGTCGGCCTCTGTCGACGCCGTGCTCAACGGCACCGACCTCGAGTGTGGCAAGGTGTTTATGGTGCTCACCGAGGCGCTCCAGAAGGGTCTCATCAAGGAGTCGACGCTCGACTTCCACCTGCGCAAGACGCTCCTTGGCCGCTTCGAACTGGGAATGTTCGACCCCGCCGAGATGCTGCCCTGGGCCAACCTGAAGCCTGAGGTGATCAGCAGCGAGTCAAACGATGCCCTCGCCACCCAGGCGGCCCGAGAGTCGATGGTGCTGCTCAAGAACGAAGGTGCCCTTCCACTGTCTGAGCAGTTGCGCACCATCGCCGTCGTAGGTCCGAATGCCGACGACACCTCGATGCTCAACGGAAACTATGGCGGTACGCCCACAGAGGCCCATACCCACTCGCTCCTTGAGGGTATCAAGGCTGCCGTTCCCGGTGCACGTGTCATCTACCATAAAGCCTGCGAACTGGCCGACGAGTATACCACGGTGCATCACCTGCAGGACTTCAACGACGGCAAGGGTGTCTTCGTGGAGTTCTACAACAACAAGAATCTTGAGGGAGATCCAGTGAAGACCGACTACTACAAGGAACTCAACTTCTCCACCTTTGGCGCTTGGGGCTTTGCCGAGGGCGTCGACAAAGACAACCTCTCGGTGCGCCTCTCCGGTCAGTACAAGGCCACTTTCACCGGCGAGATGAAATACACCCTCATGACCGACAATGGCTATGTGCTCAAGGTGAATGGCGAGGTGGTGGAGGAAGCCCAGCCCGGTGGACAAAGGGGTGGATTCTTCCGTCGGAATGTGGAATACAAGTCGTTCAACGTGAAGCAGGGCGAGACCTACGACCTGGTCATCGAATACAAGCGTGGTAACGGCAACTTCGCTATGCTCAGAGGCGATATCTGTGAACGTAATCTCGTGGAATACAGTGCCCTCGCCAATGAGGTGAAGGGTGCCGACGCCATCATCGTCATCGGCGGTATCTCCGCACAGATGGAAGGCGAGGGTGGCGACAAGGCCGACATCGAACTGCCCAAGGTGCAGCAGCGCCTTATCGAGGCCATGCACGGCACGGGCAAGCCCGTGGTCTATGTCAACTGCTCGGGCTCGGCCATCGCTTTTGCCTCCATTGAGAAGCAGTGCGACGCCATCCTCCAGGCTTGGTATCCCGGACAGGGTGGTGCCAAGGCGCTTGCCGATGTGCTCTTCGGCGACTACAATCCCAGTGGCAAGTTGCCTGTGACGTTCTATGCCTCCAACAACGACCTGCCCGACTTCCTCGACTATAGCATGGAGAACCGCACATACCGCTATTTCCGCGGCACACCGCTCTATGCCTTTGGATATGGACTGTCGTACACGTCGTTCGCTTATGGCAAGGGAAAACTGTCGAAGAAGTCGATGAAAGCCAATGGCTCCGTCACCATCACTGTGCCGGTGACCAATACCGGCAACCGTGCCGGTGAGGAAATTGTCGAGGTCTACGTCAAGGCGCTCGACTATCCCGAGGCTCCCATCAAGTCGCTCAAGGGATTCCAGCGCCTCAGTCTCTCACCAGGCGAGACGGGCAAGGCTGTCATCACGCTCGATGGCGAGGCCTTCGAGTATTATGATGCTTCCATCGATGAACTCTCCACACGCCGTGGCCGCTATCAGATTCTCTATGGCTCGTCGTCGCTCGACAAAGACCTCCAAAGCCTCGACTTTGTGGTGAAGTAACTCCAGCATCTATTGCGACAAAAATGGCGTCTCCCATATCGGAGACGCCATTTTTGTCATTGGCAACTTCATATAGCGTGATTCCCAATCCGCTCACCTTGCACTATCTTTTTCACTACGTGATGAAGATAGGTTTCGGTTCGGGAATACAAACAAAAATCGGAGTTTTTGTTTGGTATTCCGCTCACCTTGCACTATCTTTGCCCCCAAGTATGAAAATCCTTGGAAATATCATTTGGCTTGTTTTCGGTGGCATAGAGATCGCCATCGAGTACGTTATAGGCAGTCTGGCGATGATGATCACCATTATCGGCATCCCCTTTGGACTGCAGTCGCTGAAACTGGGAATGCTTGCCTTGTGGCCCTTTGGCTCAAGAGTGGTGAAGAAACCCACCAGCGGATGCCTTAACACCTTGATGAACATCATCTGGTTCTTCGTGGGAGGGGTGTGGATCTGGCTCACCCATATCTTCTTCGGACTGCTCTTGTGCATCACCATCATCGGCATCCCCTTCGGCAAGCAGCATTTCAAACTGGCTGATATCGCCCTCACACCCTTCGGCCGTGAGATTGTGGATGCTTGAGGGTGAGGCTCTTCTCAGACAATAGTTCTGGCAGTTTGCTGTGACATAAAAAAAGCAAAGCAAGAACAGTGTCTTGCTTTGCTCCATTTGTATTTGTTTAAACTCCTAGACTTCAGGCCTTAGTTCCCCTGTGCCAACAGAGAGTACCCCATCTCCTTGATGTCCTTGCCATACTTGGCGGTGATTTCCATTTCGGCCTTTTTCAGACTTCCGATCTGGCTGTCGATACTCTTCATCTTGTGTTCGAGACAAAGCACCTCGGAGAGTCCTTGGGGAGCAGAGTAACCCATGCTGGGAACCATGCCGTAGTCTTTGTTGCGCCTGTTCTTTGCCTTGTTGAGTTGGGCGGAAAGCTTTTCCATCTTCTTCTCCAGCTTCACTTTCTTCCCATCAATCTTCTCAAGTTGCTTCATTGCGTTCTGCACTTCCTTCAGATGGGCGGTGTTGGTTTCCATACCCTTCTGTATTTGGTCAACCTGGGCGGTGATAGTGGAATGATAGTAGAGACTGCTTGTCTTTATCTGGTCATTTGCACAGAAGTAACCTACTCCTAATACTACTAATGTTGTGACCATGAAGGCGGTGATGTCCTTCTTCTTGTTCTGGAAAAATTTATTCTTTTTCATAATCTTTATTTTTTTTGTTATTATTATTTTGTTAAGTTCCGCAAGTTCCTAACTTGCCAGTTTTAATTGATAAAGTTCAATGAAATGACTGATTTTGTCCGACCTATTCACGAGCATGTCAAGGATATGTTCATCCTCGATATTAAAGCACTCTGCGA
>Ga0256407_10014117_pt1 | contig 10565 bp, 1 predicted proteins | sample RumenRJG_04DNA_FD_193489 | JGI IMG/M metagenome (GOLD analysis project Ga0256407, IMG submission 193489) | Bovine rumen microbial communities from Lethbridge, Alberta, Canada - RJG_04 | ecosystem: Host-associated > Mammals > Digestive system > Stomach > Rumen | place: Canada: Alberta | collected... | reverse complement strand
GGGCCCAATCCCCAATCCCCAATCCCCAATCCCCAATCCCCAATCCCCATTTTTAGAAATGATAAATATATTAATTATTTTAAAATATTTTACTAATAAAAAATAAATTTATCTATTATTAAAAATTATTATATAAAAATGGCAGATAATCCATTAAAAGCAAAATTAGAAGAGTTGCACAGTAATATAAAAGAGAGTTGGACAAGAGATTGTGACCGAGTAGAATCTTATATTGCTTTGAATGATATGCTAAAAGAAATAGCAACCAAAGACAGTATAGAAGAATATTTCTCCAATGACGAAGCTGTTATAACATTTTTCCTTGGAGATTTTATCAAAGAAGTATTATACTACATTTTAAAAGCGTATACAATATACGGAGAAAATGGAGATGAAATAGGTCTCGAATCACTTATTAATATATATAATTTATTCTTAAAGTTCCACAAAAATAAAAAATATAGTGCTGTGTTTGAATTAATCAGAGGTATTTTCAATCATGATTCATTGAAGCACAACTTTTTCGAATCTTCATATAGAGACGATAAAGATTCAATAAAAAAATATGACTATACTAAATTTAATTCCGAATATAATTCTGAATTTATTAGTAATAGTACTCAAGATAAGAAATTCGCTGTAGGGGATATAGTCGATATTCCGATAGAATATGAACAATCTCGTTTAATCGATAAAAATTGTTGGATTCGAGCCAAAATCCAATCAGTATCAGATAAAGAATACACAGTGGAATTTTATGATGGTAAAACAACGAAAGAAAAAAAAATAAACTTCTCGGATTTAAATATCTTTCCATGTGGAACAAAAACAGCCGATTGGGATTGGAGATCTAATTTAAAACAGTGGGATTTAATTGACTGTTATGATCGAAGTAAATGGTATCCTTCAACTATAACATCTATTATGAAAGAAAAAGATGTAAATGGTGTTAATTATTTAGTTTATCATGTAGGATTTAGAATTTATCCAGAACACTTCAATAATTTAGAAGATCCTGAAGATATCGCCAAGAATCATATTAATGTATGGAAAAGTGACCAAGAATTAGAAACTGATTCTAGTGGGGAAAAATATTATGGAGATAGAGAGGGGTTTGATGAAAATATTCCTTTGTTTTCAAAAAGAATACAAAAATTCAATACTTTTTCTAAATTACAATTGAAATATTTAAATTATAGTTATAGCGCCTCCGGAACAAATTTTGGATTTAATTCGGAATCTGATAGACCTAATCCACTTAAATTAATGAATGATAATTTATATTCAGATACCGAATTAAACATTGATCAATTTTTCAAATATGAAAGAGACGGGAAAAAAAATATAATTATAGGTAAAACGGGAAATTTTTCATGCTTCTTCGCTTTATTCTTAAAAAAAATTGAGAAAGAAAATGGTTTTGAACAAATGATGGATATACTCAAAGCAAAACCAGATTCTGAAGAAATTTACACTGTATTTTATATTTTATATCACTGTTTTAATTATATTCATATTGATTTCTTCAAAGAAAATGCTCCCATATTAAAAAATGTCGTTCTTGAATTCGTGAATAATTTAGACGATAAAGAAATGAAAAAAATTCCGAAAGATTTTAGAAATATCATCACTGATTTATTCGAGAAAATAAATTCGGCTAAATTAGAGTCAAATCCTGATAAAAAAGAAGATGAATTAGAAAAAAATGACATCGAAGATTTCTTTTATGAAATAACACTAAGTTTATCTCTTAAAGAAATAAAAACAAATACTTTTAATCTGAGATTAAATGGTATTAAAGATTTGGATGAATTCATTGAAAAAAATAAAAATAATAAAAATATGAGAGATAAAATAATTGATTTAATAAAAAAGAATGAATTAATTCAAGAAATATTCGGAGCGAATTATCATAGTCAAATAATTAATAAATCAAAAGAAATTGTAAAATTACTTTTATTAGAAAATCAATTAAACAAGGATGATATCGAACTTATATGGAATTGCACAAAACGTGGTGATTTAGAAGCAAAAATAACAATTTTAAAATTATTATCTGAATTAGCCGATAATTTAAAAGATGATTATGTTGAAATGTTATTAAGTAATATAAAGGCAACAACCGATGGTAAAAAGATAAACAATGAAGAATTAGAATTGGTATATAAATTATCTCTCAAAGATGATGACAATAAAAAAAATATTTTAATTTGTTGCGAATATTTATGTAATTGTTTATTATCTTCCCCAAACCCCAAAATCAGTGGTAGTCCCATACTAGATAAATTACTCAACATTGCTCAAAAGGATGATATTTATTTAAAAAAAATTTTGGAAATATGTGAAGATTGTATAAAAAAGAACGACAAAGCCATTTTGAGTTATTCAATTTTATTTGAGATTATGGATAAAATAAATAGAGAAACTAATGAATGTATACAAAATTTAATAAAAGATCAATATCTATTACACTTATTCGAAGATAATTTCAGATTATATAATAAACAAGCTAACGAAATCATGGAAAAAAATAATATTCCTTCAACAGATGCTAAATCCCGAGATAAATATGTAATTAACGGATTCACACATTCCGATAACATAAATAAAAGAATTGAAACATTGGGAAATTTAGTTAAATATGTATATAGAGATTTTGACTATATATCATTTTTAAAAGAAATATTAATCACTAATGCAGTAAGTCCTAATGATAAATTAATATTTTATCAATTTGTTAAAAGTTTTATAACGAATGATAGTGCTGCTGGTGGAGAAGAAAATGAAGAAGAAAAAATGGCAGTTAAACAAAAATTATTTGATTTAATATCTAAAAATGATGAAAATGAAGTCACTTTAGAAGAAATGAATTTATTCGTTTCACTCTTTTTCGAATTAAACAAAGATAAAATCTTATATCAAGAAACCCAACACGATGATGATAATGACAATGATAATAATTCCAAAAATAAAATTAAAATAAAAATATTATCTTTGGAAAAAATAGAAGATTTAAAAGGTCTAGATAAATTATGGGATATGACATTCAAAATAAAATCAGAAAAAATTTTATCCCAAGCAATAAATGTCTTATTCAAAATATACGAAACAAATTTCTTACCAAATTTACTCGAAAAATGTAAAGAACTAATGCTTGGAGAAAATTCGAATTCTCAAATTTTTGAAAAATGTATCAAATTATTGAAATTAATCATTATCGAATCAGAAAAAAAGAATTTCATAAAACCAAAAAGTCATTTATCTCTTTTAAAAAATTGCTTCGTTAATTTACCTCTTGAAATAAAATCTAAACCATGTGCGGATGATTATGAAAAAATTATTTTGTTCGGAAATACTACAATGAATGATTTAAAATTACTAGTTGGAAATTTATATAAAAGTTCTCCTAAATGCATTGATATATCGATAAATGATGATTATTTTGAAAAAATAAAAAAATGTGAAAATTGTGAGGATAAAGAACTTTTTAAGAAAAAAGAATTAGATGAAAGTTATAATAATATTTCATTATATCAACTATTACAAATCAAAAATAAATTACTCTCAGATATAAAGCCAAGTGATAAAATAGTATTTGAATATCAAGAAAAGCCACTTCGTGAAGAACTATTAATAGATGGGAAAATGAATCCAAAATTAGAACAAATATTGAAAGAATGGTACGACCAATTTACAGAAGGAGAAAAAAAAATGACAACAAAAGGAATTGCCAAATTTGTTCAGGGCGTAAGCGAATATGAAGAAGAAGTAAGCGAAAATGAGAGTAAAGTTACAGGCTTTCTTGAGAGTAATGATAAGGATAATAAAGGTTATGTAAGTGAAGAAGAATTTATCCAATTTTATCAAACTGCATTAGAAAATAAAAAAACTACAACAGTTTGGAAAAATTTGAAAAATATGGGAATAAGAAAAGATTTGAGGAAAAAAGATGAGCCGTTTGAAATTATATATAATGAAAATGAAAAATTGCCCAGATATCAATTAGGAAATGATATTGATTTTATTAATAAAATGATTAAACAATATTATAAAAACCCTGAAAATAATTATGTCTTGTTAGATTTTTTGATGTTTATAACTACTAATCAAAATATTTATAATGATGTTCTTAATATGTTTAATTCAAATGAAGCTGGAGAAAATAATAATGAAGATAATTTAGTAAATAAAATATTAAAAGAAGATAATAAATATGTCGAATTAAATTATGTTTTTATTATAATAGAAAGTATTTTACAAGATTTAGAAATTAATTTATATCTTCAAAATTCGCATAATGAGGAAGAAATAACTTTTGAAGAAAAGGAATATAAATTATTCAAAGAGAATTATGAACCATTTGATAAAGAAGAAAATAAAGAAAAAAAATTAAATTTCTTAAGAAATTTGATAAAATCAGAAAATTTCAATAAAATATTAAAATGTGTCAATGATTTACTGATAAAAATTGAACAAACTGAAAACGAAAATAAAGTATATGAAATATTATTTGACTGTTGTTTCAGAGGAATAAAAATTATAAATTTAATAAATGTGATATATAAAATAAATAAAAATAGTAATATTTCTTCTGAAGGATATAACCTAAACAGTTTCAAAGAATTAAAAGATATTTATATATATGATTTAGGCTATTCAGATTTATCCAATTTATTAAAAGATTTTGATTATCAAAGCGAATTAAATAAAGTATCATATTCAGAAATAGTTAAAAATATTTTTAATTTAATCAGCAAAGGAAATAAAATAGAAAAATCAAATACTAATTTTGATAAAGTTTATCTTAATTTATTATTGGATTTATTATCAACGAATTCTGAATTATTTAATGAATATAATAATGATGAACAAAAGAAACAACAAATGATTTCCATATTTAAAAAACTTTTCTCTGATAAAGATAAAGAAAAATCTCAATTTTTCATAAAATATATAGATGAAAAACTAAAATCTTCAATCGAAGAACAAAATTATAATAATAATTATATAAAATTTTTATACAAATTATGTAATTCACTTTTGAATAGTTTAATAACAGATCAATCAAAAACAGAAAATCAGGAAGAAAATAAAAACTTAGAAAAAGCAGAAGCATTCACACCGCAGCCTGAATTTTTCGATTTATATAATGATTTAAATAAAATTGTAGAAACTTTAGTTAAAGAAAATAAAATTGCTCAAAATGAAAAAGATGATGAAAATGAGTCTTTTTCAAATAAAGTATATGATTTGTTAATGAAAGAATTAATCGAGGATAATAATAAAGATGAAGAAAATACCAAAAATAAAAGAATATTAAATTTCTTAAAATTATTAGAAATTTCTGTTGGCGGTGACGAAGATAAAATAAATGAAATTTTATTAGAAAAAGATAAAACAAAAAATTTATCATTATTCGACATAATATATAAAAAATATTTATCCATTTTGAATAATAAACCAGGAGATAACAAAAATGATGAAAGTAATGAATTAATATCAAAATCAGAAGAAACAACGAATATGAACAATGATGAAGATGATAAATTTATTCTTTTAGAAGAAATCAAGAGAGCAAAAGAAGAAGATAATTCATCAACCGAAGAACTTAACAAATATTACAGTGAAATAGTTTGTCAAGCATTAAATTATTCCAAAGATCAAACAAATATTCCCAAATTAATATCATTAATAAACATTTTAAAAAAGCTCACCAAAAAAGACAAAAACGGTAACGACTCCGATTCAGACGATAGAGATTTTAACAGCATAAATGCCTATTCTTATTACCAACATCACTCATCCAAAAAACAATGTGATCATGTCGGTCTTAAAAACTTAGGATGTATTTGTTATATGAATTCAACAATGCAGCAAATGTATATGGTACCCACATTCCGTCGCGCTATAATGTGGTCAGATGATGGCAAGGCCCCCAACCCGTCTTCCAATTATAGATATTCATGTGACGATGATAATTTATTACATCAATTACAAGAAATGTATACATATTTAACTTACAGTGAAAAAATGGATTATAATCCAAAAGGATTTTGTTATAGTTGCAAAGATCTCGACGGAAATCCGGTTAATATCGCTGCGCAACAAGATAGTCAAGAATTTCTTAATAATTTTTGCGATAAAATAGAAAATAGTTTAAAGCCGACTAAATTTAAACATATCGTTGCTGATGTTTTCACCGGGAAAACATGCTCGAGTGTCTTATGTGATAAATGTAAACATATATCAAATAGATTCGAAGATTTTTATACTTTGACATTAGAAGTAAAAAATCTCAATAATTTAAATGATTCTTTACATAAATTAATTGTACCAGAAATCATTGATGATTTTAAATGCTCTAATTGTAATCAGAATGTTAGAATTAGTAAAATAACTTCATTGAATAAATTACCGAATGTTTTAATTATACATCTGAAAAGATTTTATTTAGATTATGAAACATGTCATACTACTAAAATTAATTCGAAAATGGAATTTCCTAGAAAATTAAATTTAAAAGAATTTTGTATCGAAGAAATTACTAAAAATTATACGATATCAAAAGAAGACTCAAATGATGACATATATGAAAAAGAAAATGATTATTATCAATATGAATTAAAAGGAATAAATATTCATACAGGTAGTGCTGATGGTGGACATTATTTCAGTTATATTGATTCATTTAGAGAAGGAGAAGGAAATATTATGGCCCAACCTCAAAATGGAAAAGATAATTGGCTTACTTTTAATGATTCATCCGTGTCTAAATTTGACACTGATAAAATAAGTAGCGAATGCTTTGGAGGAAATACTGAAGGATATTCTTTCGAAAATTGCCAAAATGCTTATTTATTAATCTATGAAAGAAGAAAAAAAGAACCTATAAGAATATTATTAAACGAAAATGAGAAAAAAAATGTCGAAAATAATGCAAATAATATTATTAAAATAAACAAAGAAAACCAAAATCAAATATTTAAAGAATATGATTTAAGTCGTTTAGGTAATACTTTAGACGAAAAAACTTTATACGAGAAAGTATTTTACGATGAAGACAAACAAGAATATTATAAATATATACCTTATTATAATATCCCAAAATACGCTCCAAAAAAATATTACAACGAGGTAATGAAAGACAATAACAAAAAGACCGAAAATAAAACAGATAATAAATTAAATAAACAATTATTAAAAAAATACAAAAATATATTATTAACAAAATCGAAAGAGGTCGATTTCAGAAAAGACGAAATAAAAACAGATTCAGATAAACAATGTGTTCTTTCAATTCTTTTAGGAGATTATATGCAAAAGATAAAATCGAATAATTCATTTGATGATAATGACACAAGAGAAATAAACGAAGGATTTATTTTCTTAAAAGAAAGATTAGTCGATCCAATAATAAGCGAAGATGCTGATATTAATTTATTACAAATAATAAATGAACATTTAGGTGATGAAGATAATTGTTCTAAATTATTTTGTAATTCGAATGGTTATTTCTCAAGTGATAAGCCGTTATTAACAAATGAAAATTGTGAAAAATATGTTGAAATTTTAGAAAAATTAATAAATATATTTAATAATAAAAGTTCTTATATGAATTACAGAGAAGAACTAGACAAAATATTAAAAACCCTTATGTATTTAATAAAAACTTCAAAAACAAAAAAAGGAAATTATTTATCAAGCTCAAATGATATGGATGATGACGATGAAAATGAAAACGATTCAGACAAGAACGATAGAGAGGGTATAATATATGTATATAAATTATTATATAAATTAGCAAAAGAACATGAGGATTTATGTAAGGTATTTATTAGTCGTGATATCGTCGAAAAAATTATTAATAAATTACCTGAACATATAAAGCCAATAAGAAATATAATTTGCGATGTTGTTTTATATTCCTTAAAACAATTAGAAGAATATAATAAAAAATATTTCAATTTAGCCGAGGATGAAAAAGAAGGAAAAATAAGTGTAAATACTTCAGGTTTATTTAGTCGTCATTATATAAAAAGTAATCAAACTACAATATTATATAATGAACGTCCCGAAATTTTAAAAATATTATTTACTATAATAGGGCAAAATAATAGCGATAATATTTCGGAAATAAAAGAATTTAGCGAACAAATATTTAAAAAATATGAAAATGACCCTGAAAAATTATATCCTTTATTAGATATCATTTCTTCCCAAATTCAAATTAATGATCGCTTCACATATGATAGATTTACAACCATAGTCGGATATCCATCTTTAGTTGTAAGACCTATTCCCAAAGAAGAAGACGAAGATAATGAGAATAATTCATATAGATCAAATTCCGATAATGAAAATGATAATAAAGATTCGGATAAAGAAGAAGAAAATAAGAAAGCTAAAGCAAATAAAAAAGTGAAACAAAAATGGCCTTTGTTTGGCGAAAGATTAATCGATGGAAATATTAATAAAGAAATATACGAATATATTTTATCAAATCATAATTATAGTTATAAATGTCTTTTGGCTATATTATTCCCGAGTGAATATCGTCTTTTAGACGAGAATGATAAAAATATAAAAATATCCGAAGAAAAAAAGAATGAAGTTTTATTAGATATGATTAAAAGTATTTTCAATGAAAGAAATAACTATCCATTATTTAAATATTTATATTTAATACCCGCTCGTAGTTTATTACACAAAAATTTATATTCCGAAATAATTTCTTATTTAGATATAAATAATATTGTTCCAGCGCCATTTGACTTAGAAAAAATGAAAGAAAAAGAAACGAAATACAAAGAATTCGTCGAGAAAGAAGTAAAAGGTATAATCGATGCTGCGGTAAAAAGAGACGAGAACCCCGAAGAATCAAGAAGATATAATTATTACAGAGGTGATAGTGACGAAAATGATTATGATGATGATATATATGAAGGAATGTTCTTTGAATGTAATGATAAAAATATGAAATTCTTCACTGGATTCATTGCTGATAGTATTCCTGGAGAAATAATTAGAGAAGAAATCTTCGGAATTGCACAAAATTCACAACTTGCTATGTATAGAATACATTATTATACTAAATATTATCAGATAGATGAACTCAGAGATAGATTATTAAATCCAGAGAAATATAAAAAAGATGATGATGAAGATAAAAAATCGGTGAAATCTAATGATAGTAAATCTTCAAAGAAATCGAAATTATCTTCGTCTTCATCAAGGTCGAAATCTGTTTCCAGTAAAAAATCTAAAGATGAAGGAAATAAAGAAGATGATAAAGATAATGAAAATAAGGAGGAAAATAATGATAATGAAAATAAAGAAGATAAAAAGTCTGATCAAGAGGAAAATAAGCCAGATGAAGAAGAGAAAAAGTCTGAAGAAGAAGAGAGAAAACCTGAAGAGGAGGATAATAAGCCTGAAGAAGATGAGAGAAAACCTGAAGATGAAGAGAAAAAAGAAGAAGAAAAAAAATCTGAGGAAGAAGGAAATAAGCCTGAAGAAGAAGTAAATAAGCCTGAAGAGGAGAAAAAACCTGATGATGAAGAGAAAAAAGAAGAAGAAAAAAAACCTGAGGAAGAAGAAAAAAAACCTGAAGAAGAAGAGAATAAACCCGAAGAAGAAGAGAATAAACCAAACGAGGAAGATAAAAAGTCCCAAGAAGAAAAAAATAAATCCGAGGAAGAAGAAGAAAAAAGAGAAGAAAAAGATAAAAAATCCGATGAAGAAGAAAAGAAATCAGAAGATGAGGATAAAAAATCCGAAAATTCTCGAAAGAAATCCGACTCAGAAGAAGAAAAGCCCCACAATCGTAAAAGTTCATCAAGTAGTAAAAATAATTCTCCTCATAAAAGCAAAAAAAGTGAAGAAAAAGAAGAAAAAGAAGAAAAAGAAGAAAAAGAAGAAGAATATACCAATTCAGAAATTGATAAAGAATTAGAAAACAGATCAAACGCTGAAAAATTCGACATATCTGAAAAGAATGAAAATGCCTTCTTATATACTTTATATAAGAAACATCATGATATATTTATTTTAGAAGATAAAGAAAAAAAAGATAGAAATAATGTCAAGAATCTTTTGACAAGATATGTATTTTCTTTTATGAAAGGAGATGACAAAAAATATTTTAATGCGAAAGTTAAACCACAAAATTCAATAAAAAGCCAAGCAAAAAAAAATTGCTTTTTAATTGGTAAAATTAATGATTCGGTAGAGCCTGGGCAAGCAACTGGATTCTGGAATATGCAAAGATTTAGAGAAAATTTAAAATTTATCTCGAAAGATGATATTATCATTAGCATTGGATTCCAAGGAAGTGATTAAATAAATAAATAATCAAATTTAAAAAGAGTCTTCTCTGACTCTTAATATTAATGGTTAAATTTATTAAATTTAAAAAATAATAAAAGAATTTTATTATAAATAATTTTTATTTGGAATATTCATTAAAAAGAAAAAATGGGGATTGGGGATTGGGGATTGGGGATTGGGGATTGGGGATTGGGCCCAATCCCCAATCCCCAATCCCCAATCCCCAATCCCCAATCCCC
>Ga0256407_10014115_pt1 | contig 10566 bp, 16 predicted proteins | sample RumenRJG_04DNA_FD_193489 | JGI IMG/M metagenome (GOLD analysis project Ga0256407, IMG submission 193489) | Bovine rumen microbial communities from Lethbridge, Alberta, Canada - RJG_04 | ecosystem: Host-associated > Mammals > Digestive system > Stomach > Rumen | place: Canada: Alberta... | reverse complement strand
TTAATATAAAAAATAAATATGTTAACGCAATTAAACATCAAATAAAAAATTATAAATAGAAAAAATAAAGAAATAAGACAATATAATTAAAAATTCAATATTGAGTTTCTTAAATTAACAGGGTTGGTAGCTTTCAATAAAATTTATTAATAACCTGGGATAATAATTAATTAATGAGGTTTTTAAAATGAAGAGAGAAAATGTAATAATTATAATTTTAATAGCTTTTATTATTATAATTGGAGGTGTAATTCTAGTAATGGGTTTTAGTGATTTCTCACTTCCTCATAATAATGTCAATACTACTTCTAATCACACACATACTAATAATTCATCAAATGTAACTCATAATGTTAATGATGTTCAAAATAGTGATTCTTCCAGTTCTCAAGGTTCTGGTAGTAGTGCCTCTAGTTCTCAAGGTTCTGGTAGTAGTTCTTCTAGTTCTTCTAGTTCTTCCAGTTCTTCCAGTTCTTCTTCAGACTCTTTTGTTCCCGGTCAAGCACCAGGTACAGAAAATAACGGGGATTTTGATTAATATAATATTTTAATCCTTTTTACTTTTTTTATATATTTTTTTTGTATTGGATGCGCATTGTCTCTTTTTGTACTATAAATGATAATCTTTTTATTATATTTTAAATAAATATTATATTATCGCATTGGAGGATTATTATGAATAAAAGTGATTTGGAAAGAGATTATTACATGCTTAAGGGTCCACTTGCAAAACAAGGTTATGATTGGTGGTGGCATTCACTTACTGCATATAATAAGGAAACTGGGGAAGCAAAACCATTTTTTATTGAATATTTTGTCTGTAACCCTGCATTAGCTGAGGATAAACCTGTATTAGGTCAAGATCCTGAAAACAAAAAATTAGGTAAAAAACCTTCTTATTTTATGATGAAAGTAGGAACTTGGGGTAAAGATGCTAAACAAATACATAACTTTTACTCAATGAAAGATTTTCAATGTCCTGATAATGAATTAGATATTCGTGTGGGAGACTGTTCACTATCTGAAACTCATATGTCTGGTTCATGTACGGTAACACCTGAAGATGCTGAAAATCATCCAGAATTTATGTGTGATGCTGGAGATATGAGGTGGGATTTGGATATTGATAAACAAATTGCTTTCAATGTTGGTTATGGTGCAAACGGATTATTTAGAAAATTAAACTCTTTTGAAATGTTTTGGCATGCTGAAGGAATTAAAACTCAATACAGTGGAAGTATTTGGCTGGATGGTGTTGAATATGAAGTTATTCCTGAAAAATCATATGGTTATGCTGATAAAAACTGGGGAGGAGACTTTACTTCACCATGGCTTTGGATTTCATCTTGTAATTTAACTAGTCTTAAAACAGGTAAAAAATTAAATAATTCTGCATTTGAAGCAGGTGGTGGAAGACCAAAAGCTTTTGGAATATCCATTCCTCGTAAATTATTAATAGGTTTTTATTATGAGGGAACGATGTATGAATACAATTTTGCAAGGTTTTGGAACATGGTTAAAATTGATTTTGATTTTGAAGAGGGGGACGATGTCCACACTTGGCATGTAAATGCATCTAATAAGAATTCACGTATGGAATTGGTATTGTACTGTAAACGTGATGAAATGTTACTTATTAATTATGAAGCTCCAAATGGTAAAAAACTTCACAATCGCTTATGGAACGGTGGAAACGGTTGGGGTGAAATCAAATTATATAAAAAAGATGGTACATTAATTGATCATGTAAAAATGGAAAATACTGGTTGTGAATACGGGGAGTATGATAAAGAATGATTTGGTCGGATATCCTAGCATTGATTATTGTATATATTTATGTAGCAGCCATATTTGTAATATCCGAATTGGTTTTAAAAACTAAACCTGAGGTTTCACGTAAATTTTTACATATTATGGTAGGTAATATGATTTTTGCCATGCCATTTTTCTCTGATCCTTGGGTAATGGTCTGGTTTTTAACTCTCCCAATCACAATAGCATTATTCTTCTTAACCGAATACTCACCTATTAAAATTCAAAATAGCGTAACGGAATCTGGCCATGCATTAGGATTATTCTTTTATGCAGGTATTTGGACAATTTTAATTGCAATATTTGCAAATCACATATGGATTGTTGCTTTAGCGATTGTTCCGATGGTTTATGGTGACGGTTTTGCAGCGTTAATAGGTCAAAAATTCGGTAAGGTTAAATATAAGGTATTTGGTGGTGAAAAATCTCTTGAAGGATCACTTACAATGTTTGTTGTGACAACTGTAATGAGTGTATTTGTATGGATGGTTTTCTCAACAATCGGGTATCCAATGCCTAACTTTAATTTATTTGCTATTTTAGGAATTTCTGCTGTTGCAACTATTTGTGAAGCCTTAAGTTATGGTGGAATTGATAATTTAACTGTTCCGGCTTTGACTTCAATTTTATATTATTTGGTAACTATTACAATATAGTTACTTTTCACTTTCTATTTTTTGCATTTCAAATGTGTATTTTTGCATCTTAGCAAGAGTGATAATTAATCCTTTATATATTATTAATCTAACTATTATTAACGAAATACACAGAGGTTATGTAAATGAATGGATATGAAAGAGCAGCTGAAAGAGTTGACAGAAAACTTAAATTTTATAGAAATTTTATTTGTTATATTACTGTAAATGCATTTTTAATAATTCTCAATGCAGTATATACTCCTGAATTCTGGTGGGCAGTATTTCCTGCATTTTTCTGGGGTATTGGTATTGTTAAAGACTTTTTAAAAGCATTTGTATTTGCAAATCTCTATACTGAAGAGTATAGGGAAAGAAAAATCGCTCAAGAAATGGAGAAAATGAAAACATGAAAGTAAATTTGTTCTTTTCAAAGGATGTTGAAGAGCCACATGCGGATATTCACACAAACGAGTTAACAGACAATATACAAAAAGCAATTAATCTTTTGGAAGATGAATCAAAAAAACGACATGTTTGCAGTTAAAAAAGGAAAAGATATTACTTTTTTAGAATATGGTGAAATTTTCATGATTCGTGTTGAAGATAAATCCGTTAAAGTTTATACTCAAGATGATGAATATGTGGTAAAAAAAGCATTATATCAAGTTGAAGAGTCTCTGGACGAGTCTTTTGTTCGTATATCGAAAACTACTGTTATTAATATTAAAAAAATTGACCGTGTTGCACCTTCCTTAAAAGGTATGATGTTTATAATGATGAAGAATGGTTTGAAGGATAATATTTCAAGAAAATATTTGCCTGAATTTAAAGAGGCTTTAGGTTTGTAGGTGTTAATTATGAAAATCACTGTTTTAATTGAAAGACTTGCATTAGGTGCATTTGTCGGTTGTTTTATCGTTTCATTAATTGAAGTATTAATAGCATTTCAGTCAGGACCGCAAAATGTTGTTTTTTCAGGTTATGATGTAATTAATGCATTTTTCGGATCAATTGTAATTGGATGGGCATTTTCTTTAAGTGGTTTAATCTATGATAAGGAAGATTTGTCTTTGCCTTTACAGGTAATGTTCCAAATGGGAATCGGGTTTATAGTATTGTTTAGTGTAGCTATTTATTTGGGTTGGCTACCGCTGACTTTTGGTATTGGTGTAATAATTGAGTGGATTATTATTGCAATTATCTTTGCATCAGTATTCTGGTTAGGTTTTTATATTTATTACTATTTGGAAGCTCGAGAAATAAATCAGAAATTACAATAAAAGAGAAGTTTAGGGAGTTTAACCCTATATCTCTTTAATATACATACAATGGGTGAGTAATATGAATTAGTGTATTGTTAATATAATAACAATAGTGAATTCACAATTAAAACTATTGTTATATTTATTATTTAAATGTTTTCACTGTTTTATTAATATTATATTACAGGAGATTTTTAACTAATTTAGTGCCCAAATCATATGCTGAGTCTAAATCTTTTGGAAATTGCTCTTTAAGAGTTTTAGCTTTCTTTTTTTCATCAAACATATAATTTTCATATAATGAGTAATCTTTAAACTGATATGTGTCATAAACTTTCAATGAATATGGCTTTCCAAATGTATATTCAAGATAATTTTCAGTATTCTTAAAAACAGCATTTTCATATATTTCATCGGCAACTTCTTTTTTAACATTCATGGAATATATTATTGCATTAGGTTTTTTACTGGCCAATGATTCCCGTCCATAAACTAGTTTGGAAAACATTAAACGTTCTAAAAAGCTTCTCATCTCACCAGTAACGTCTCCAAAATAGATTGGTGTTGCAAACACTATTCCATCACATTCATGTATTTTAGGAAGCAGTTCACGCAAATCATCTTTGATTGGGCATTCACCGTAATATTTTCCGCCAATTTTTTTGCAGTGAAAACAGGATTTACATCCTTTATAATCCAAGTCGTATAGTCTTATGGTGTTTATATTAATCTCATTAATGTTATTTTTTGTTAATTCGTCGTTAATTCCATCATTAACTTTCTTCAGTAATTTGCTTGTATTGTTTTTCTTTCTTGGTCCACCATTAATCAAATAGAAATCCATTTAATCACCTTCAAATCCACATTCGCTACAGGTATTTGTTTGAAAGTGTATTACTCCACCACATTTCGGACACATCCACCTTTCACGATCCTGCACCATCATTTTTCCAATACCTGTGGTTTTAATTCTTTTAGCACTATCCAGTGTATTAAGGTCATGCCGTTTAACATATTTTTTTGAATGTTTTTTCATTAAAGGACATGGAAATTCACTGCATCGACCACAATAACTTAAATTCTTACTGTCAAAGCAAGTTTTAATTTTACATTTCAAACTAGCTTTGTTTTTACCACCATCACCAATTAAACAACCAACACATGGGTTTTGGTATCTTTCACAACTAATACAGTTTACTCCGCAGGGAGCAAGCAATTTAGAATCAATATTATCCGGCATTTTCATAATTTCTCTCTCACGAAAATATTATATTAATCTATAAATAAATATTTTTTCATTGAAATTAAATTTAATCTTTGATTGAAATGTCATTAATTATTCATCCCGAAGTAGAAAAATTGAAAGAGCGGCTAAGTCAGTTGATTTTTGAATATGATTATCTTATTAACCAAATTTGCCCGAAAATTGAAATAGAATATGTTCTTGAATTTGGTTTGTTTGAGTATGAACTGTATAAACTTGAACTTAAAATTGACAAGTTAAAACGAAAAATTCAATTGATTCAAATAGAACTCAACCATGAAAATGAAATTGATTTAAATAAAATAGATGAAATACTTGCCCGTGAATTTGAAGAATATGAAAAACAGTTGCAAGCCCAAATTGATGAAATCAAATCTCTTGAAGATGTTAAAACTAAAGAATTATCTGATGAAGAATTTAAAAAACTCAAAAAATTATATAAACACCTTATTAAAAAACTCCATCCGGATTTAAATCCTAATCAAACATTTTTTGAATATAGTTTATTTTTAAGTACGGTTAAACATTTTGAAAATGGTGATTTAAAAGGTTTGGAATCTATTTTAGCAATACTTCCCGAAGAAGAGACCGAAGAAATATCTGAAATAGATAATTTGAAAAATTTGATTGAAGAGTATGAAAAAAGGATATGTGATGTAAAAAAAGATTATCCTTATAATAAAAAAGGATTGCTGGATGATAAGAAATCCGGCAATGAATATAAGCAAATGATTATAGAACTGATTGATGACAGAAAAGATAAGATAAGAGAACTTGAAAATAAAATTGATGAATTGATTTAAATGTCTAATATTCAAAAACCCGACACAGAAATAACTGATATTATTGGTTTCATTCAAAAAGGAGGCAATGTTAAGCCTTTTTTAAAAGATATATTTTTAATTACGGTACATGTTGCAGGACTGGATTATATTGATAATATTGATGAAATATTTCCTAAAATTAAAGTTGGCGATAAATTAGGATTATTCCGCGAAGCAGCAAATGAATATGACAAACATGCTATTTTGGTTAAATACCATGGTGAAAAAATAGGTTATGTACCTAAAAAGGATAATTATGTTTTATCTAAATTGATGGATGGTGGAAAACACCTGTATGGTGTTGTTGACAGTATTGGTGTTGATGAGGTATATGAAAACCATCAATTTAAATTCATTAATTTCAAAATCTTTCTAAATGACTGTTAAAAATATTTTTAAAAACTTGAAATCTTAATTAACATCTTATCTTTCAAATTGTAAATGTAGCTTTATTACTATAGTTAACTACCTAAAATGTGTTTATATGCCGTAGAATATTTCAAATAGAATGAATAAAATTATATAAAGCATTTTCTCTTATAATCATATTGACCTTTCACAATATCCAACTCAACTTGTCTCATGTGTTAATATTTTCATTAGAAAATAAATTTGAAATCCTTAAGTCTTATGAATGTGTTCCTAAAAACATTAACTTTATAAGTAGTTAAAACAAATATTTTATTACTGTTAAAATTTTAGCAGTTTGCTTTTTTTGGGATTAGTTCCCATTGGATGTGGCTTTATAGCTGAACAAAAAAAGGTGAAATTTATGTATAAATATATTAGAGATGCTTGGAAAAATCCAGATGAGTCTTACGTACGTGAACTCATGTGGCAAAGAGCTCCACAATGGAGACGTCAAAAAGTAGTACAAAGAATCGACAGACCTACTAGATTAGATAGGGCTAGAAGTTTAGGTTACAGAGCTAAAAAAGGTTTTGTTTTAGTAAGAACCAGAGTAAGACGTGGTGGAAGAAGGAAATCACGTTTCAAAGGTGGTCGTAAACCTAAAAGAATGGGTGTAAACAAAATTACTCAAGCAAAATCTATTCAAAGAATTGCTGAAGAAAGAGTAGGTAAAAAATATCCTAACTTAGAAGTATTAAACTCTTACTGGGTATGGTCTGATGGTAGATATAAATACTACGAAGTTATTTTAGTAGATCCACAAAGTCCTTCTATCATTAACGATAAAAAAATCAATTGGATTTGCTCCAAAAAACACACTAACAGAGCTTTAAGAGGCTTAACTAGTGCTGGTAATAAAGGACGTGGAATAAAATCTAAAGGAAAAGGTAGTGAACAAGCAAGAAGAAGAGATTTATAATCTCCTCCTCTTTACTACTCTTTAGATAAAATGATACATAACATTAAATTTAGAGTCTTTGTTTATGAAAACGAAGATGTTGATGAACTATCACAAGCTATTTTAAATATTTTGCCTGAGGCTGAAATCGAAGCAGAGGAAGCTGAAGGTTTAACAGAAGATAAAATAATAATTTTATCTGGTATTGTTTCTAAAAAAAGATACACCAAAGCTTTTTTTAATTTACTTTTGGAATCTGTAGATTTGGATAAATTGAATGATGATTTGGAACGTAAAATTGACGAAAAGGGAAATTGGTTTTTAAGATTTGATAAAGCCGATGCAATTGATGAAAAATTAACAGTTAAAGACTCAGGCGATTCAATTCATCTCAAAATAAAAATTGCTGCTTATCCTGCTCGTAAGGAAATTGCCGTTGAAAAAGTTCGTGAAGCAATTTTAAGCTGATTAATATGGATTTTCAAGAAATAATTGTTTATTTTAAAGAAATTCATTATGAAAATTTTTTTGCTAATGAAATAAAAAAATAAGAAAAAATCAAGCAAGAAAATTGAAAGTTTATAATTTAAAATAATAATTATTTCAAAAAGTTTAGTAAATTACTATAATGTAAAAAATTGAATTGTAATTAATAATTTCTGCCGACACGTAATCTAAGATTATCTTAAATATTTTCCCACAGAATAGGGAAAACTCATATGATTTAGAAAACTCCTACAAAAATCGGAAAGTTTATATTCTTTTAACCTCATATATTATATAAAACTTTTGTTTTAATATTAAAGATATTAATATATTGAATTTAATTAATTGATTAATTTTAATCCTTTTAAATTAAAAATAAATAAAATGGACTAAATAATTCATGAAAACTAGTTAAAATTTAAATCACACAAGGTTTTTGAAGAGATAAAAATAGGTGATAAAATGAGAATAGCAATTGTATCTGGAAAAGATGAAGGACCAACAAAATTAAATGCTTTTGACAATGCTTTGAGCAATGCTGGAATAGGGGATGTGAACCTAATTAAAGTATCCAGTATGCTTTCAGGAAATACTGAGATATGTGACTTACCAAAACTTAAAGCAGGAGCAATGGTAAACTGCGTATTATCAGAAATTACTTCAGATAATCCTGGTGATGAAATTACTGTAGTTGTAGGAGTTGCTATTGGAGAGGAATTGGGCTGTGTTGTTGAAACAAGCGGAATAAATAAAGATTTAAATGATCTAATTAAAGAAGCCGAAAAAATGGTTAAATATATGATGGAAAAAAGAAAAGTTGAAATTAAGGATTTGATTATTGAATATTCCACTACACAAGTTAAAAGCATTGCATCTTGTGTCGCATCAGTTGTTTATCTAAATGATGACATTGAAGAGTAATAATTATTATTAAACTAACTAAAGATTCTCAAATATTTTTATATTCATTAACAAGTATGTTACTATCAATAAGACTTTAAATATTAGTGATTAGATGAATTATATTATTCTTGCTATTCTTTTTATTCTATCTGGTTTTTTCATGAAGTATTCGGATGACTTATATGATGTTAGCCATAATCTGATTTTTTCGACATTTTTTGGTATTTTATGTGCTATTGCATCTGTTACAGCTACACTTTACAATAGTGATGCAGCCTATATTTTCATTTCTATACTGGTAGGTAATTTCATAGTTTTAAAAGTAGATGGAATTCATCATATAATCTCTTTGATTGTTTTTTTAGCAGTACTGTTAGCTGTAGGAATTCCTGATTTGGAAGTAGTTATTTTGCTGATTTGTATTTTAGCTGCTATAAGTGATGAAATAGGGCATGATCTAATTCCAAATATGACTGAAGACAGGTTTTTAAATTTATTTTTTGAATACCGATTTGTGATGAAGATTGTAATATTCTTGCTTGCTGTTTGTGGTGTATTTGATATTTGGGCATTTGTTTGCTTTATTTTGTTTGAACTGTCCTATGTAGGAGCAGAAATTGTTTTTAATAGATTCAATTTAAAAAGAATTCATGGCTGATAAAAAAGTAATGTCATAGATATCAGATTCGAAGAATGTATTTTGCACAGTATTTTAATGTCCATGTGAACTGCTTGGAGACTGTGAAGTCAAAGAATAAACAGTCCAACCATTACCTATATGATACTTAATAATGCGTTTGATTAAATTAAAAGTATATTCTAAACTATGAGTTTAATGAACTTTTTTTCTCATTATATCAAAAGGCACTAATAATTAATTCAATTTTAAATTCTATATGTAGGTGAAGTGATTCTAAATGGGATGAAAAAATGATGATATCCAAAGTGAAGCTGACGAGGCCGAAGAGGAAAGTATATTTAAAAATCAAACTTGCTTCAACTCCAGCATATATTTTTCCAAAGCAATTTTCAAATTTTGGCAATGAAAGAATAATGTTCCACTACAAAGGGTGCTGTTTTTATATTATCAGTTTTCAAATAATTCTGCTACTTTTTCTAGTTCGCTGCTGATTTCGATATGTTGTGGACATACTTTTTCACATGCACCGCAGCCAACACATTCTGATGCTTTTGCATACCTTTCAGCATAATTATTATAATACAAAAAGTTCAGCATCTGGTCTACATTTGAGCTCATCTCATCATTGTAAATAGAGAAATATTTTGATATTGGAATTTCCTTTTTGCAGTAGTCTGCACAGTAATCACAAAAAGTACAAGGTATTGCAGTTGAATCGTTGATTATTTCACGCACTTGAGCAATAATGTCTAATTGATTATTTTCAAGTCCTTTGAAATTTTTTACAATAGCAATGTTTTCTTTCACATGTTTTTCTTCATTCATTCCGCTCAATACCAATTCGACAGATTTCAAATTCAATACATAAGACATGGCCCAATTTACAGGAGATTCGCCATTATAATTTTTAAATAATTCCTTTGCCTTATCTGGAACGTTTATCAGATTTCCACCTTTTAAAGGCTCCATTACAAATACATCCAATCCATAGTCTTTAACAAGTTCATAACATTCTTTTGCCTGAACTGCTTTGTTCAACCAATCCACATAATTTATCTGAAGTTGAACGAATTCAATTTCGGGATTTTCATCCAATACCTGCTTTAAAACATCAACAGTGTCGTGATGACTAATTCCAAGATGATTTATCAATCCTTGGCTTTTTGCATCATTTACAAAGTCAAACACTTTAACTTTATTGTGCAAGAATTCTCCGGCTTCTTTAAGCTGGGGGATGAATTGCACATTTTAGTGGGTTAGTGTCTATATTTTTTTTTATGTGGATGGGGTGGTGAGATTAGTTTTCAAATGCTCTCGGATAAATGCCATATAATATGTAGGTTTATAATATGTAATATAGAAAGATAGGGAAAAACTTCAATAAGTTAATTTTTTTCCTTTCTTTTTTAAAACACGGTTTCATAATAA
>Ga0256407_10014114_pt1 | contig 10566 bp, 8 predicted proteins | sample RumenRJG_04DNA_FD_193489 | JGI IMG/M metagenome (GOLD analysis project Ga0256407, IMG submission 193489) | Bovine rumen microbial communities from Lethbridge, Alberta, Canada - RJG_04 | ecosystem: Host-associated > Mammals > Digestive system > Stomach > Rumen | place: Canada: Alberta | collected... | reverse complement strand
CCCCAAAAAGAAATAGAAAAACCTGACATATCTAAATTCATAAATATGGAAACAGCAAAATCCCTACAGAATATGGGTTATTCAAAAAACGTATCAGAAAAAGCATGTCTCTTTTCTCAAAGTAACATAGACAAAGCATTAGATTGGATAATGGAGCATCAAAATGATCCAGATTTTGAAGAAGAGGCAAAAATAGAAGTTAACCCAGAACAACCACAAGGTCCCCCCCTTGATCCAGAGGAGGCAAAAGCAAAAGCAAGAGAATTACAAGAAAAAATGAGAAAAATACATGAAGAGAAACAAAAACAAATTGAAGAAGAACATGAAAAAATGAGAATTCATAATACTAAAGAAATGCTTAAGGCTCAAAGAGCTGAAGAAGAAAGACAAGCTCAAATTTTTTTAAGACAAAAAAAAAAAGAAGATGAAGAAAAGGAAAAAGCTAGAAGGGAAGTTTTAGAACAAATTGCTAGAGATAAAGCTGAAAGAGCAGGGAAAAAATATGTTCCTGGACAATATGAACAAGAACAAAAAGTTTATAGTAAGGAAGAAAATGTTAATTATTATTTAAAAACTATTAAAACTGTTTATAATCCTTTTAGACATGGAGATACTCTTAAAAATTGTTTTAGTACTATGAGAGTTATCTTAAATAATATTATTAAAAATCCTGGAGAGGAGAAATTTACTAAAGTTAAATTAAGTAATCCTAATGTTCATGAAAGAATTGGGAAAATTAATATTGCTTTGAAATGCTTAGAAGAATTAGGTTTTGTTACTGAAGGGGAGTTTATGATTGCTAAAAATATTGATAAAGATTTATATATGAAAACTATAAAAATTTTAGAACAGGAGTTGGAAAAATTATAATATGATCAATGTTATGTTTTTTATTTATAAAATTTTATATTAAAATTATTAAGATTAAGTTAAAAAAGAATATTATAGTAATTTTAAATTATTATTTTTTTCTGTTTTTTAAATATTAGAATTAAATATGATATTAATTGCTTATTTATTTATGAAAAATAATGGATTTAAATATTAACAATATATTATATAAAAATGAAATTAATAAGGATATGAATATATTTATAAATTTCAATTTGATAGTAAATTATGGAAAATTTCAAAACTATTCATTATTATTATTCATTTAATTTAATTCTCACACTCTTAAATAGATAATTAATAAAAAATTAAATTTAATTAATAAAATTATATTAAAAATTATTTTTTTTAAATTTTTGAATAGAATATTAAATCAAAAATAAAATTTTATAAATCAAATAAAATTAAATGGGTTTATCATTTTTAAATAAAAAAATTTGGCATCCAGGTTCTTTTTCAAACATAGAAAAAGTATGGATAGCAGAGCAAAAACATAAAGAATTAGAAAGAAAAGCAATAGAAAATGCAAAAAAAGTAAAAGAAGAAAAAGCAATAGAAGAATTAAAAAAAATTCAAGTAGAACATGGATTAATTCCAGCATCTCATTTAAATAGATTAGATTTTATGTATCAAGGACCAGAAAATTCATCAAAAATTAATACTGCTGAAGAATTTTTATTAGGTAAACCATTAAATAATGAAAGTGAAGCCAATAAAAGACATTTTACTCCTATTTTTCAAGAAAGTTATACTAATCCTCAAAATGAAGCTTTTACTAAATTACATGAAGATCCTCTTTTTAATATTATGAAAGAAGAAATGAAACAAAGAAAAGAAATTGAAAGTAATCCTTATAAAATTAAAATGTTGTTGAAAGATATTGAAAAAAAAGAAAAGAAAGATATGAAAGAAAAAAAAGAAAAAAAAGAAAAAAGAGATAAAAGAGATAAAAGAGAAAAAGATAAAGAAAAAAAATATAATTATTATTTAGATGAAGATGAAAAAGAAGAATATTATAAAAAGAAAAAAAATAGAAGAGATGAAAAAGAAAGAAAACATCGTCATCATCATCATACTCATAAAAGAAAAAAAAGTGAATCATATTAAAGAAAAATCTAAATAAAAATTATTGAATATGATAAAATAAATTAAATTATAATTTATAAATTATAATATTATAAATCATAATGTCATAATATTATTTTTAATAAAAAATACTTAATAATCACCTAAATTATTAGCAATAGAAGAAAAATTAATTTTTCCACTCGCAAAACATATTTTAGAAATTTGTCTAAATCTCTTTAGCATTGCTCTATAATTAACAGAAGAAATTTTTCCTTTAATTTCATCTAAAAAGAAATTTTGATATTCATTTAAAGAAAACATATTTTTCCATTTATAATCATTTAACCCTTTATCAGTTAAATTAACTTTAATATCTTCATTAGGATCTTCATCATTATATCTATCTTCAGTATCTAAAATTTTTTCTACTTCTCTTTCCATAACAGAAGTTCTTATTTGATTTATTTTTTGTATATAATCAAAAAATTCAGTTGTTAAATCTCCTCTTATTGGTTTTAATCTTCTTTCTGCTCTTGATTGAATTTTTAAATAATCATCAAATGTCATTTCTTCATCATAATCATCTAATACACTTTTACCTTTTTGATTCACACCTAATTCTTCTAATATAGATTTTCTTTTTACTTTTTTAAATTTTACATAATATTTTTTTTTTTTTTTTTTTTTTGGATTTTTTGTATTCATTTTTTTTATTATTGGTAAAACCATATTTTTCTTTTTATTATTTGTATTTTTTGGTTTTGGAGGTTCATATTTGTATTTTTCTAATATTTCATTTGATTGAATTAATCTTGCTTTTATTAAATCTTTTCTTTTATTTATATCATTTTCAGTTCTATATAAAATTTGTTCTAATTTCGATTGATTATGTTCAGTTCTATCAGTAGATTCCATTATAAAAAATTTTATTTATTTTTATAACATAAAATTTTTATATATATTCTTTTTTTAATTATTAATAATCTCTATATTGTTTTTTATAATTGATATAATCATATTCTCAATTATTCATTTTATCATCATTTGGTATATAATCATAATAATTTTCACCATCATCACAAGAATTATTTTCAATATCACCATTATATGCTTCTTCTGAAATACTTCTTTCTTCTTCTTGATAAGTATTTTTAGAATTATTTTCATTATTACTATCATATTCATATTCATTTAATTCTTCTTTTTTTTTTAATTCATCATAATCATATTCATTCATATATTTATTATTTTTTTCTAACAATTCTCTTATTGAATTTGATATTATGTTTTTATTTTTATAATTTGTGTTGATGAAATTATTATTATTTATTTTATATGATTTATGAATTTTAAATTTTTCTAATTTTTTATTTTCTTTTTTTGATATTTCATTATTATTTAATTTTCTTATTAAATTAAATTTTGTAGTCATTTTATCAATTTGATTTGTAATAATTTGACTTTTAATTTGATTAGTACAATAAGAAGGAATAATACTAGGATAATAATTATTAAATAAATTTTTAGAAATTTTAGATGAAGAAATATCACCAAAACTTTTTAATTTTCTTTTTTCTATATCATTATATTTTAATTGTGAATAATCATATTTTGTATCTAAATTAATCCTTTCCATCATTTGTACAATTGAATTTGTTTTCTTTTTTTTTTCTATTTTTTCAAAGTCTTCTACTTTTTCTATGTTTCTAATTCTTTTTTTATTTTTTGATGATATATTATTATCATTTAAATTTATATTAGATTTAATTAGTTTAATTTTATGTTGTAAATTATATCTTCCCTTTGAATTTTTTCTTTTATTCTGTTTTTCTTTTGTTTTTTTTTCTAAAGTTTTTTTTTCATTTAAATTAAGTTCAAATTCAATTTCATTATTAAACATAATAATTTAAAGTTAATTTTTTTATTGTACCAATTGATTAAAATAATTATATATTTATCAATGAAAATAATATCAGGAGATGAATTTGGAATTTTAAGATTGAATTCAACAAAAAGAAAAAAAGTAATTGATAAATATGGTGAATTAAATAAAAATAATGAAATTATAAAAATATATAAATCACCTTTAGAAGATAATAATGAAAATTTTCATTTATTTATAACATCAAAATATGAAACATATACATTAAATTGGAATTTAAAAAAGAAAATATCATCAATACAAAATAAAGAAGATAAAAATATATGTTCAACAATAAAAAATTTAGACTCAAACATAATAATAAATGGAAATGAAAGAGGAGAAATAACAATATTAAATTTTAAAGAATACAAACATACATCAACAACAAAAACAATTCCAATACCAAATCCAAATCCAAATTTATATATAAAATTATCAAATATAGAAAACAGTACCTTTAATTCAGAAAGTATATATATCATGTATGAAAATACACCATTATTATTATATAATATAGAAAAAGATAAAATTGAATTTAAAGGAAAAAATTTACCTCATGATGAATTAGGTTTAAGAATTCCAATTTATGATACATCATTATTTGAAGTTAAAAATAATAATAGATTAATTTATGTTAGTACAGGATATGGTGAAATAAGATTATATGATTTAAGAGCGAGTCCAAAACCAAGTTTAAATAAAAAAATATCTAAATATAAAATTAATATTATTACAAGTTCTAAATATAATAATAATAATAATATTATTTTTGGTGATTGTAGAGGTAATTGTTCAATGTTAGATATTAGAAAAAGTTTTCATATTTGTAAAAATTTTAAAGGAAATACTGGAAGTATTAAAGATATTATTTGTATTGATGATAAAGATATTGCTATTGTTGGAGGATATGATAGATTTGTTAAATGGTATGATTATGCTCATAATATTGATGAGAGGATTTTTGTTAAACATAAAGTTAATTGTTTATGTTTAATTGATGTTGAAAATGATAAAAGTTTTCAAGAAGATGATGAGGAAGATGAAGAAGAAGAAATATTGGATAGTGAATTTGAAAAAGAAAGTAATGAAAATGAAGATAATGAAAATGAAGAAAATGAAAAAGAAAGTAATGAAAATGAAGATAATGAAAATGAAGATAATGAAAATGAAGATAATGAAAATGAAGATAATGAAAATGAAGATGATGAAAATGAAGTAAATGAAGAAGGAGATGAGGAAGAATATAATGAAAAAGTTGATGAAGAAGAAGAAGAAAAACCAAAAGAAAAAAAATTTTTAAATAAAAAAATAAAGAAAAATAAATAATTGATTTAAATTGAAAAATATAAAAATATAAATTAATGAAAATAACTAATGAATTATATAAACATAATGAAAAAAAATGAAATTGATTATCATAACAAATATAATAAAATAAATGGAATAATGCAATTTAACTTTTTGAATATTTCAGAAAAAATAAAAGTTCAAATTCAATTTCTTGAACATAGTTTTATAATAAAAATCATTAAAACAACAATTAGACAAGACATAATTGATAAAATATTTAATCCAATAAAAAAAATAGCGAATTGTTATATAATAAATTATACTTTAATAAAAGATATTTTTATTTCTGAATCAATTATAAAACTTTTTATTAATAATTTAAAAACTCTTTCTATAATTTCAATTACATTAAGTAAATTAGAAACAAATGGTAAAATATTTAATTCAAAAATTTCAATTGAAGGATTAAAAATTTTAATATATAAAATTAAATATTCTATAATACGTGAAATGAAATATTTAAAAGATTTAATTTCTACAATGATTGATTTATTAGATGATTGTTCAAATGAAAAAAAAAGTTCAAATCCAATTGTTGAAGAAATTTTATTTCAATCCTATATTATTGGAAGAGAATTTTATGATAAATATATGATAGAATTAAAAAAAAATATGAAAATAAAAGAAACAATACAAAAAAATGTTTTAGAACAAATTGAAATTTTTCAAAAAGAAGAAATTTCTCCATATTATTCTGATTTAAATGATTTTTCATTAAATAATATTAATATAGAAAGTAATAATCCAACTTGTGAAATTTCTAATAATAATTCAACTGTTGAAAATGGGAATAATAATATAAATAATAATAGTAATACATATGATTTAATGATGAATCAATTTAAAACAAAAACTACTAAAAATATTTCTGAAAGTATAAAATTATTTTTTATTATTTTACAAAATGATTGTAATGATTTAGATAAATGTGATTATTTAAGACAAAAAACAATATCATTTCATGCAAATAATTTACAAAAAACTTATTTTAATCAAAATTTATTATATCAGTTAAATAAAATTCCAACATTTAATCCATATATAAGTAATAATTTTGAAGAGCAAAAATCAAGTAAAACTGGAAAAAATATTATGAAAAAAAATATTAAAAATGATAATAATTTAGAAGAGATCATTAAAAAATGTTGTAAAAAACATTCATTTTTACCTCCTAATGATGGTTTTAATATATTTTTTAATACTACTGAAATAATTCAAAGAAAATTTTTTGAATTATTTTTTAATGAATTTATAGGTGATATTTTTGAATTTCAAAGAGATAATGATAATATAATAAAATTAGATTCATTATATCAAATATTTGTATGTATTAGAAGATTAAAAAAAGTAATTTTTATGGAAAATAATAATCCAAATTTATAGATTTTAATATTATATTATTTGGAATAATAATTAAGTGTTTTAAATAATTTAAAATGTAATAATATAAAAGAAAACAATATCATTAAAAAAAATTAAATTATATTCAAAAATAATTAATAAAAAACAAAATATATTTTATTTATAAATAAAAAAATTAATTTAAAAAAAATGTTTGATGACTACGACGGTCCCCAATTACATTTTATAAATTCAAACGGTGAATCACAAAGTTCAAATCAAGAAAATAATTATACATCAAAAGACAACATAGAAAAATCTGAAATAGGTATAAACACAATAAAACCAGAAACTATAGAAGAATCAACTCAATTAAATATAAAAGATTTAATGCAAAATGAAAAAATAAAAAACTATGATGAAAAAAAATTAGAATCATTCTTATTAAATGCATATGAATTAATAAATGATGCACTTTTATTAAGAAAAGATGAAAGATTAGATTTATTAGATGATAATAATTTAAATGAATTATCATTTACATATAAATCATTATTAAAATTCCCATCATTAAAATCAGATGAACAAAAATATCAAATTTCAGATATGATATGGAATAAAAATGGTTCTGTATTAGGAGTTTCTTTTTTTATTGATGATAATCATATTGGTCCTTGTCCACATACAGGAAATATAATATTTTTTAAATTTGATGATTTATCATCATTTAATAATAATAATGAAAGTAAAATTTTAAAATCTTATTCATCTAAAATTGAATTAGAAACTAATTCATGTATTAAATGTATTGATTCTCATCCTTCAATTAGTAATTTATTTGTTGCTGGAAGTTATAATGGAGAAATTTATTTAATTAATTTAGGTTTATATGAAAGTGGGAAAGATATTATTGAATTTTCTTCTACTATTGATTCTACTTTTTATAAAGAATGTGTTATTTCTGTTAAATTTGTTAAATATGAAGATAATATTTATTATATTGTTTCTATTAGTGAAGATGGTAGAATTTTAGTTTGGAATCCAATTGATAAATTAAAGTATCCTGTTATTGGTTTTAATTTAAAGTTTAAAATTGATAAAACTACTTTACCTATTAATCCTACTTATTTTATTAATAATCCTTTTGAAAGTTTTGATTTTTTAATTGGGACTTATGATGGTAATATTTATAAAAGTAGTTTTAATAAACCTAATAGTGAAAGTGGTAGTCATCAAGATTATTTATTCCTAGAAAAAAATGGTGTAGTTTGGAGACAAAAAGTAAGAACATTTATATCAAATATGAAAGAAAAAGAATTAACAGAAATGAAAAATTTAATAGAAAAAATATGTTTAGATAGAGGAATAATAAATCTTGATATGGAAGAATTTTTAACATGTCGTCCTGATGTGACTAAAATATATAAAAATGCTTTAAAATCAAATTTTGAAAAACATTTTAGTTTCGTAACAAGTATAAGTCAAAATTTATTTATAAGAAATTTATTTATTACAACATCATATGATGGAAGTTTAAGATTATATCATGGAGATAATAAAGGAACTAAATTTTTTTATAGTCAAATGTGTGAAAATAATGATCCTCATAATAAAGATAATTTTATTTATTATACTTGTTCTACTTGGTCTCCTTATAAACCAAGTTTATTTTCTTATGGTAAATCAAATGGAGAAATTTCATTTGATGTTATTACTTCTAAAAATACTGTTAAAAATGTATTAAAAATGAATAGTAATGGATATCAATGTTCTGTTGTTAAAATTGTTTATAATCCTAATGAAAGTGAATTAAATAATATTATTGCTGTTGGGTATAATGATGGTATTGTTGAGTTAATTCAACTTTCTGATAGTTTTTCTAAAGTAGGGAATAGTGAAATTGAAACTTTGTTGAAAATTACTTCTAAATAAATTTTTTGTTTTTTAAATTATTGGTTTATTTTATATATTTTTTATAAAATATAAAAAAATATGAAAAAAAAGTATAAAAATGGTAAAAAAAAGAAAAGGAAAAAGGAAAAGCAAGTATTCTTTAAGAGAAAAATATGTAAAAAAAAAATATAGTGATAATTTTATATCAGATTTATCAACTTTGGATAAAACAGATTCATTAAGTATAATTAAAAAAGAAAGAAAAGAAGAAATAATATTAAAAGGGTATTTAATTTATAGAACTACATTTAATCAAATTGAAATTATAGGAAATTATATTTATAATAAAAATGAATATCCATTTGCATATTTATTAAATAAGGAAAATAATAATTTAGCTTATAAAATTCCAACTCATACAATTAATCCATCTAATGATGCTAATTTAAACAAAGAATTTTTACAAAAAGATAATTATTATTTAAATATTGGAATTAATAATATAACTCAAATATTAATTATTAAGAATATTGAAATAAATCAATTTATTACACCATTTTTTAGTGGGCAATATAAAGGATATTATATTAAAGATAATAAAACAATTGAAGAACAATTCTTTTTAAGTTTTTTAAATAATAATCTATCTATTCCACAAATTAAATTAATAGGATATGGAAATAATAATAATGGTGAATTTTTTTTAAATGGTTTTATCAATTTTTATAGAGATAAAGTTGAAATGATAACTAAAAATAAAAATAAACCATCAAAAATTGATATTGATTCAAATATTTATGGTGCTATATTTTTAGGCCAATTACAAATGACAAAAACTCAATTAATAGTATAAAAATTATAATAAATTAAATAAAAAACTTTAATTAATAAATCAATATAAAAAAATATTTCATTAAAAAAAATTCTTTCATAAGATAAATATTAAAATAATATTATAATATAAATCAAAAAAACATCAAATGAATAAAAATCCATAATTAATGTCCAGCAAGTTCAATAAGTAAATCTCTATAAGCACCAGAGCAATCACCTTTAATAGCATCAAGCATATCTTTCCCATACAATTGTTTATAATATTGTTTAATTTGTGGCATATCAATTTCATCTCTAGTGACTAAAATTCTAATAAGTAAATTATCATTAGTACCCCATCCTTTAATAGCTTTATTAACTCTAGTAGCAAAATATTCACTAGGAGAAATAATAGCATAAACAATAGAATGATACAATTCCTTAACATGACCAGAAAATTCTTTTTCAATAGCTTGTAAAATAGTATGTCCAGTTAATTTATGATATGCTTTAGAAATACCAACTAATTCCAAAGGAGAACTTAAAGTAAATATTTTATTAAAAACTTCTGAATCAGTTCCCCATTTTGCTTCACCAGCATCATATAATTCCTTAGCTTTAGCTTCACAATCTTCTTTATTAACATTATTATTTTCACTTCTATTACATTGTAATAATGAAATTAACAATCTTTGTAGATCACCACTAGTTTCCTTTTTAATAGTAGCTTCTAAATCTTTATTATATTTTTTCTTATATTCCTCTTTTATTTGTTTAAGTAACCAATTAGGTCTTGATGCAATAATTTCTATTAAAGTTCCTTCATCTGTTCCTATTCCTTTCATTGCTTTATGTAATTGTTCACAATCATATTCTACTGGAGTATAAAATAAAGCAATAACTGCATCTTCTAAATTTCCACTTAATTCTTTTTTTAAATCTGTTATTAAATCACGACCGTATGATGATTTATAACATTCTTTTATTGCTTGTCTTTGGGAGTTTGTTCTATTTGCTATTATTTGGATTATTGCTTTCTTATCACAACCCATTCCTTGAAAGGCTTTTTTTAAATCATCTGCATCTTGTTGAGGATTTGACATTTTTTTTTATTATTTTTTTTAAAAGATTTTTTCCTTTTTATAGCTGTTTTTAGGGTTTTTTTAGTTTATTTTTTTTTATTTAATTTTTACAGGAAAATTTTTATTTTTTATTCATTGAAATTTTCATTTTATTTCTATAAAATATATTATTTTTTTTTTTTTTTTTTTTTTTTTTTTTTTTTT
>Ga0256407_10014113_pt1 | contig 10568 bp, 8 predicted proteins | sample RumenRJG_04DNA_FD_193489 | JGI IMG/M metagenome (GOLD analysis project Ga0256407, IMG submission 193489) | Bovine rumen microbial communities from Lethbridge, Alberta, Canada - RJG_04 | ecosystem: Host-associated > Mammals > Digestive system > Stomach > Rumen | place: Canada: Alberta | collected... | reverse complement strand
GGGCACATAATAACTGTGCACAAAATACACGAAATCGCGCTCTTGCAGTCCTTCCATCAGTGGTGACCTGAGATGAGTCAGTTCATTCCATCCCATAGCGGGTATCTTGTCGTCATGGCACTGAGGTTGGAACCTTTTCACTGGCACGTCGAATATCCCCAGGCAGTCGGTATTTCCTTCCTCGGAATGGCGGCAGAGCAATTGCTGGCCAATGCAGATGCCGAGAACAGGCTGCCTCAGGTTTCTTATCACCTCGTCGAGCCGTCGGGCACGCAGGTAGGTCATGGCCCCTTGTGCCTCGCCCTGTCCAGGAAACAATACGCAGTCGGCTTGCTGCAGGAGCGTCGGGTCGTCGGTGAGAAGGGGAGCCACGCCAAGACGTCGCAATGCACTTATCACTGAGTAGATGTTGCCGGCATTATATTTCACTATCGCCACATTCATGTGCCACAGGGTTAGGGTTCAACTGAAAATGATGGTCTTGTTGTTGTATGTGAGGATTTTGCGCTCAATGTGCTTGGTGACGGCACGCGAGAGCACAATCTTCTCAAGGTCGCGACCTTTGAGCACAAGACTCTCCGGAGTGTCCTTGTGAGAAATTCTCACCACATCTTGCTCTATGATAGGACCGGCGTCAAGGTCGCTGGTCACGTAATGGCTGGTAGCACCAATAATCTTCACACCACGCTCCCAGGCCTGATGATAGGGCTTCGCACCTATGAAGGCAGGAAGAAAAGAGTGGTGGATGTTGATGATGTGATGGGGGTAACGGCCTATCATCAGGTCGCTGACAATCTGCATGTAACGGGCAAGAACGATGAACGTCACCTTTTCCTCCTCCAGCAACTTCAGCTCTTCCTGCTCCACCTCTTCTTTATTGGAGTGGTCTTTCTTGATTGACCAGACATAATAGGGAATGCCGAATTGCTCTGAAACCTCGCGCATGTCCTCGTGGTTGCTCACAATGCAGGGGATGTCGACATTCCATTCGCCGGCCTTGTATCGGGCAAGCAGATCGAAAAGGCAATGGCTCATCTTGCTCACGAATATCGCCATTCTTGGACGGATATCGCTGAAGTAGAGATTGAACGTCATGTCATAACGCTGGGCATACAGTACGTCGATATACTCCTTGATTTTCTCACGTGGGATGAGAAAGGATTCGAGTTCCCATTCAATACGCATGAAGAATCGGCCATCCTGGTGGTCGACATATTGGTCAAGGTAGACGATGTTGCCCTTGTTGTCGGTAATAAACTTCGTTACCTCCGAGATGATGCCTTGTTGGTCAGGGCAATGCAGAAGCAATATAGCGGTTGGTTTCATTACGTTTCCAAAAATATTTTGCAAAGGTAGTTATTTCCAACCATTTTCCACCATATTATTTATAAAAAATGGATTTTGCCTTACGATTTGGCGGCTTTATGCTGATTTTATGCATCAATGGTTCCTGCATCCAGCACTCAGGGATGTTTTTTGATGACGGCTATGAATGCCTCTGCATATTTTTCTCGCTTGTAGGTGCCAATACCAGGTATCATGCCAAACTCGCTCTCGTTTTGGGGCTTGCGGGCGGCAATGGCACTGAGCACCTTGTCGTTCATGATCACAAAAGCGGGCACTCCTTTCTCATCGGCTATTTGTTTCCGCAACTGCCTCAATTCGTCGAACAAAACGGGGTCGATGCCTTTCCCACCGCCCAGGACGGGGATGGTCAGCCTCAACTGCCTGTCTTTTTTTGTTGTGGAGGGCTGCTTTTTCAAAGTGTTGTCCACCATGTCCACTTTCCGCATTCCACGTATCACTTCCCAGCCAAAGGGCGTAATTTTCACGGCGTTGAACTTGTCGTATGCGATTTCTATATATCCCATTTGGAGTAATTGAAGGAAAAAGTCACGCCATTGACGCTCGTCGTATTCTGCACCCTTACCGAAAGTGGGCAAGTGGTCGTACCCATTCCGCCGAATGGTTTCAGTGACTCTTCCTCTGAGAATGTCGATGAGGGTCGACGAGGATCGGCTCTCCTGCGTGCGTGCGGCGGCACTCAGGGCTTTTTGAGCCACGATTGTCCCGTCAAAGGTCTGAGGTGGGTGGTTGCATACATCACAGTTGTTGCAGTTCTTGTCGTAGGGCTCGTTGAAGTAGTTGAGCAGGATGCGCCGGCGGCAAATCCTGGCCTCGGCATATTGTCGCATGAGCCTCAGTTTCTCAGTGTTGGTACGCCTGACTTCCTCGTCGGTGCCCGTCTGTATGAATTGTGACAGTTGAACAATGTCTTGAAGCGAATAGAAAAGGATGGTGTCGGCATGCAGCCCGTCACGCCCGGCCCTTCCTATCTCCTGGTAGAATCCCTCGATACTCTTGGGCATGTTGTAGTGGATAACCCATCGTATATTGCTTTTGTCTATACCCATCCCGAATGCAATGGTGGCACACACCACTTGGATGTCATCGTGACTGAAAGCCTCCTGTACGTTATCGCGGTCGCCGGAAGTCATTCCTGCATGGTAAGAAGCCGACTGTATGCCTGCCTTGCGTAGCTTTTGTGCCAGTTGCTCGGTGCTTTTCCTGCTGAGGCAGTAAACAATGCCCGGGGCATGGGGATGTTGACGGATGTAATTGATGATATAGGCATCTTTGTCGCGCCTCTCATAACCATGCATCACTCTCAGTGAGAGGTTGGGCCTGTCAAACGAACTGATAAAAATCCCTTCCGTGTCGTTCACCCGGAGATGCAGTTGGTTGATGATGTCGTTTCGGGTAAGTTTGTCGGCCGTCGCCGTCAATGCCATGACAGGCGTGTTGGGGAACTCGTCACGAAGAATGCCCAACTGGGAATACTCAGGCCTGAAATCATGCCCCCAATGACTGATACAATGTGCTTCGTCTATTGCAAAAAGTGACACTTTCATTTGTTGGCGAATGAAAGGAATTTCGACAATCAGCCTTTCGGGGGAGATGTAAAGCAATTTCAAGTCACCTCCCGCACACTGTCTTTTCACCATTTGCTGATACTCAATGGTGGAACTGCTGTTGAGCGTGGCCGACTGTATACCATTGGATTGCAACGACTCCACTTGGTCCTTCATCAAACTGATAAGGGGCGATACAATCACTGCGGTTCCCGGCATCGAAAGGGCTGGAATCTGATAGCATATGCTTTTGCCTCCACCTGTGGGCATAAGCACCAAACTGTCTTTTCCTCTGATTGTCCGCTCGATAATCTCCCGCTGCAGCGGACGAAATGTCTTATATCCGAAATAATGACCAAGTATTTCAGCAATATTCATTTTTTTTCTAGTAAATCTTTTTTGATTGTTCGATTTTACCGCAAAGTTATAAAAAAATCAAAATATACGGCGAAATATTTGTGATTTTAGTTATTTATTGATATATTTGCGATACGTAAAAACTAGATTTATTATTAACATAAAAAAACTAACTGGTAGATATGGCAAAATACAACATCACACAAAAAAAGGAAAAAGAGGCTGCTTATCGCAGTCTGGTCAGTCCACGTCTGATGGACGAGTTGAAAGAAAAGATTCTGGACATTATTTTGATTCAGAAGAAGTACAAGGACAAGGATTATTCAGCCAAGAAACTGGCAGAAGATTTGGGCACAAATACCAGATATATTTCTGCAGTGGTGAATGTTAGATTCCATATGAATTATACGTCTTTTGTAAACAAATATCGTATTGACGAAGCGATGACCTTACTCGTCGACAAACGCTATCAAGACCTCAACATGGAGGAGATCAGCAGTATGGTGGGGTTCTCGAACAGACAATCTTTCTATGCCTCGTTCTACAAAATCAATGGCCTGACACCACGCGAATACAAGATTCGCCATCTTGCTCAGCACCCCTCTTTGAAAGACCTCAAGCGCGAGGGCCGCAAAGGGAGAAAACTGATGTTAAAAATCGTATAGTCAATGGACGACGGTTTTTGTTACAAAGGAGAGCGGTTTGCCGACCTTCAAATGCTTCGATACAGACTCAATGGATTTGAGCAACTGACAATCAATCAAAAACTGCTGGTCTACTACCTATCTGAGGCCACTTTGTGGGGACGCGACATCACTTTCGACCAAATGGGAATATACAACATCCGAATCAGGAAACTGATGGAAGTTGTATATTCTTTTGTGAGTCAAGATAATTCTTGTGAGGCAGATCAACTTCGCACTTACATGAAGCGGATCTGGTTCTCAAATGGCATCTATCATCATTACGGTGGTGAGAAATTCACCCCTGGTTTTTCGGAGGATTTTCTTAGGGATATAATTATGAAAATTGATGAATCTTCTTTGCCGTTGCTGCCCAAACAGTCGGTAGAAGAGATGATGGCAGAATTGTTTCCTGTCATATTCAATCCCAATATCCTTCCGAAACGAGTGAACAAGGCCGATGGCGAGGATCTAGTCGTCACTTCTGCATGCCATTTCTACCAAGGAGTAACGCAGAATGAGGCAGAATCCTATTACAAGGCGATGAAAGACCCTTCCGACAAATGCCCTCCATCTTACGGACTGAATAGTTTGTTGACCAAGGAGGATGGCGAACTCAAGGAAATCGTATGGAAATACGATGGCATGTACGGACAGGCCATCCGCCATATTGTCTACTGGTTGGAAAAGGCCGCCGAGGTGGCAGAGAATGATGCGCAGCGCGAATGCATCCGGCTTCTGGTGAACTATTATAAAACTGGCGACCTGCGTGATTTCGACCGCTATTCCATTCATTGGGTGAACACGAATGACGGTGATATCGACTTCATCAACGGCTTTATTGAGGTTTACGGCGATCCTCTCGGACTCAAGGCCACATGGGAGGGCATCGTGGAATACAAAGACCTCGAGGCCACCAAGCGAACCCGCAAGATCAGTGACAACGCCCAGTGGTTTGAGGACCATTCTCCCGTAGACAGTCGTTTCAAAAAGCGTGTGGTGAAGGGCGTTACCGCAAATGTGGTGTGTGCTGCCATGCTCGGTGGCGAAGAATACCCATCTACCGCCATCGGCATCAATCTGCCCAATGCCGACTGGATTCGGGCCGAATATGGCAGCAAGAGCGTCACCATAGGCAATCTCACCGATGCATACAACAAGGCAGCCCATGGCAATGGATTCAAGGAGGAGTTTGTAGTCGACAATACCACACTGCAACTCATCGAGATGTATGGTGACCTTTGCGACGACCTGCATACCGACCTCCATGAGTGTCTTGGCCATGGTAGCGGTCAGATGCTACCTGGTACTGACCCCGATGCTCTTAAGGCCTATGGTAATACGATTGAGGAGGCAAGAGCCGACCTCTTCGGACTATACTACATCGCCGACCCCAAATTGGTGGAACTGGGTCTTCTTCCCGACAACGAAGCCTACAAGTCGCAGTACTATACCTATCTGATGAATGGCTTGATGACCCAACTCACACGCATCAAGCCTGGCGACCAGATAGAGGAAGCGCATATGCGCAACCGCGCACTGATAGCCCGATGGACCTATGACCATTCGGAGGGGGCACTGGCGCTCATCCATAAAGATGGCAAGACCTACCTCGTCGTTAACGACTACGAGAAACTGAGAACGCTTTTCGCCACTCTGCTCGCAGAAGTGCAACGAATCAAGAGTGAGGGCGATTTCGATGCTGCCCGGCAGATGGTGGAGACGTATGGCGTGAAGGTCGACCCCGTGCTGCATGAGGAGGTCCTCAGACGCTATGCAGCCCTCGACCTTGCCCCATATAAGGGATTCCTTAATCCGAGGCTATCCTTGGTCTATTCAGCAAATGGAGAAATCGAGGATGTGGAAGTAGACTATTCGGAAACCTATGAGAAACAGATGCTGAGGTATTCGAAAGACTACGCATCATTGTGACACACCTATCCATATCAAGCCATATGACAGAAACCAGTAATACCCAGGAAAAATTGAAGGAGATCAAGCGCTCTTTCAGGTTGTTGATGAATGGCGAGGCATCCAAATCGATGCGGGAGAAAGGCCTCGACTATCATTTGAACTGGGGCGTTGCCTTCACCGACCTCAAGCAGATGGCACAGGAATATGGCAAGGATTATTCGCTTGCCGTGGAGTTGTGGAAAGAGAACATCCGCGAGTGCAAGATCCTGGCCACGCTCATGATGCCCTGTGAGGAGATGGCTCCCGATTTGGCCGAGTTGTGGATGGAGCAGACCACAACACAGGAAATGGCCGAGATGCTAGCCTTCAACCTGTTCCAGCATCTTGATTTCGCTCCTATACTTGCCTTTCAGTGGATTTCCCACCCCTCACCATATTATCAGATTTGTGGATACTTGACCCTGTCGAGGAGAATAGCGAGAGACGGCGCTCCCGACGACCGGGGCTTGTGCGAACTTGTCGACCAGGCACACACGGCACTCGCCGATGATTCTGTAGCCGTCAGACATGCCGCTTACAACTGTCTGCAACGATTGGCCGACTTGGGAGATGAATATGCAAAGATGGTCAATTCTGCCTTGAAAGGCACTGGTATAGCGTTTTAAGCCTGGGACCGTAGCGGATATCCGAGGAAATTCCTTCGGTTGGGGGGAGGATAAAGAAAAATACAGCATTTCTCTTTGTCCTCCCCCCAATTTGTATTACCTTTGCAAGTGATTTTGACGATAAGCGACAAGCGGCACTCATGGATGAGAACATCTTAGTCAAGGTAAAACAGACACTGGCCAACTACTTGGAGGAAAACCATTTCAGGAAGACACCTGAGCGGTTTGCCATTCTTGAGGCTGTATATAAGATGAATGGGCATTTTACCTTGGAGGAATTGGGAGCGAGGATGGAGCAAGACAACTTCAGGGTGAGCCGTGCGACCCTCTATAATGCCATCAACCTGTTCCTCAAGTTGAGAATCGTTGTCAGGCATAATTTCCAGCAAGGCACCAAATATGAGGCCAGTTTCCATAACGACAACCATTGCCATCAGATATGCACCATCTGCGGCAAGGTGGATGAGGTGCCCACTGCCCATTTCATTGATGCCGTGAGTTCCATCAAGTTGAAACGCTTTCATCAGATGGGCTTTTCGCTATATATCTATGGCATTTGCAGCAAATGCCAGGCCAAGATAACAAGAAAGAAGACCAAAACAAACAAACCAAGAAATATTTCTAAGAAATGAACAATGGCAAAGTAGACGTCCTCCTCGGATTGCAATGGGGTGACGAAGGCAAAGGAAAAGTAGTCGATGTGATGACACCACAATACGATGTCATCGCACGCTTCCAAGGTGGTCCCAATGCAGGGCATACCCTGGAGTTCGAAGGAGAGAAATACGTTTTGAGAAGCATTCCTTCGGGCATTTTTCAAGGTGGTAAGGTCAATATCATCGGAAACGGTGTGGTTTTAGCCCCCGATTTGTTTATGGATGAGGCCAAGGATTTGGAGAAGAGTGGCCATCCCCTGAAAAACAGACTCCATATATCGAAGAAAGCCCATCTCATCATGCCCACCCATCGTCTGCTCGATGCCGCTCTTGAGGCAGCAAAGGGCAAAAGCAAGGTGGGTACCACAGGCAAGGGCATCGGTCCGACCTATACCGACAAGATTTCGCGTAACGGCTTGCGTGTAGGCGATATTTTCGACCATTTCGAGGAGAAATATGCTGCCCACAAGGCTCGCCACGAAGCCACACTCAAGTCGCTTGGCTTTGTCGATTACGATATCACGGATGTCGAGAAGAAGTGGATGGAGGGTATCGAGTATATCAAACAATTCCAGATTGTGGATAGCGAGCACGAAATCAACAACCTGCTCAAGCAAGGCAAGACCATCTTGTGCGAAGGTGCGCAGGGCACCATGCTGGATGTCGATTTCGGCAGTTATCCTTTCGTCACGTCATCCAATACCATTTGTGCGGGAGCATGTACGGGCCTTGGCATCGGGCCTAACAAAATAGGCGAGGTGTATGGCATTATGAAAGCCTATTGCACCAGAGTCGGAGCCGGACCGTTCCCCACCGAACTCTTCGACGAGACAGGCGCCCTCATCCGCCAATTGGGCCATGAGTATGGGGCCGTGACAGGTCGTGAGCGCCGTTGTGGATGGATTGACCTGGTGGCCCTGAGATACTCGATCATGGTGAATGGTGTCACTCAACTCATTATGATGAAGAGCGACGTGCTCGATGGGTTCGACACCATCAAGGCATGTGTGGCCTATAAACAAGACGGAAAGGAAATCGACTATTTCCCATACGATATAGAGAAAGGCATCGAACCTGTATACGTGGAACTGCCAGGCTGGAAGACCGACATGACGAAGATTTGCAGCGAGTCGGAATTCCCGGAGCAATTCAAGCAATATGTGGCTTTCCTGGAACAGCAACTCGATACGCCTATTAAAATCATCTCGGTAGGCCCCGACCGTGAACAAACCATAGTGAGACAATAATCATGGCACAAAAACCAAGTATACCCAAAGGCACGCGCGACTTCACGCCTGCCGAAATGGCCAAGCGCAACTATATCTTCAACACGATCCGTGAGGTGTTCGCCCTCTATGGTTTCCAACAGATAGAGACTCCCGCGCTTGAGCAAATGCAAACCCTGATGGGAAAATATGGTGAGGAAGGCGACAAATTGCTCTTCAAGATCCTTAATTCCGGCGATTATCTGGCCAAAGTGAAACCCGAGGATTTGCAAGACCCACAACTCCTGCCATTGGCAGCCAGAATGTGCGAGAAAGGACTGCGCTACGACCTGACCGTTCCGTTCGCTCGGTTCGTCGTCATGCATCGCGACCAACTGCAACTGCCTTTCAAGCGCTATCAGATACAACCCGTGTGGCGAGCCGACCGTCCTCAGAAAGGCCGCTATAGGGAATTCTATCAATGCGATGCCGACATCGTAGGCAGCGACTCCTTGCTCAACGAGGTGGAACTGATGCAGATTGTCGACACGGTATTCGCCCGTCTGGGCATCAGGGTGGCCATCAAAATCAATAACCGTAAAATCCTCAGCGGCATAGCCGAGGTGATAGGCGAGGCCGACAAGATTGTCGACATCACCGTGGCCATCGACAAGTTGGAGAAAATAGGTATCGACAACGTGAATGCCGAACTGGCTGCCAACGGTGTCGGTAGCGAGGCCATTGAGAAACTTCAGCCTATACTTCGTCTCTCTGGTGGCAACAACGAGAAGCTGGACGACATCTCGAAGGTGCTTGCTCAGTCGGAAGTGGGGATGAAGGGCGTGGAGGAAACTCGCGTGATCCTCAACACGCTGGCCAACTGCCAACTGGCCAATGTCGTGGAATTCGACCTTACACTGGCACGTGGACTGAACTATTATACCGGTGCCATTTTTGAGGTGAAGGCGCTCGATACGCCTATGGGTAGCATCACGGGCGGTGGACGGTACGACAACCTCACCGGTATCTTTGGCATGCCCGGACTGAGCGGCGTGGGCATCTCTTTTGGAGCAGACAGGATTTTCGACGTGCTCAACACGCTCGACCTTTACCCCAAAGACGCCATGGAGACCACGCAACTGCTCTTTGTCAACTTCGGTGAGAAAGAGACTGCCTATTGCTTGCCAATGGCAGCGAAATGTCGTGAGGCAGGCATCAGGTGCGAGGTGTTCCCCGACAAAGCCAAAATGAAGAAGCAAATGTCGTATGCCAATGCCAAGGCGATTCCGTTCGTGGCACTGGCTGGTGACAACGAGATGGCAGAAGGGAAAATCACCCTGAAGGACATGAACTCTGGCGAACAGCAAATGGTTGACCCACAACAACTCATCCAACTCGTAAGGAAATAGACCGCTCATCTTGTAAAAAAAACCGACTATGAAGCGTTTTCTCGTTATGCTCCTCTCCTTGCTGGTGCTGGTATCGCTTACTTCAGGCCGCAAACAAGTCACGGTGTTCATGATAGGCGACTCCACAATGGCCAACAAGTCGTACGACAACTCCAAGCCCGAAAGAGGGTGGGGGATGGCACTGCAAGGATTCTTCACCGATAATGTCGTGGTCGACAATCATGCCGTGAATGGCAGGTCGTCGAAGAGTTTTATCGACGAGGGCCGATGGCAGGTGGTGCTCGATAAAATCAAGCCAGGTGATTATGTCATCATTCAGTTTGGCCATAACGATGAGAAGCCGCAGGCCGACCGGCACACCGACCCTGGTTCCACTTTCGATGCTAACCTGAGGAGGTTTGTGGAGGAAACACGGGCCCGGGGTGGCCATCCCATTCTCATGAATAGCGTGGTGAGACGGAATTTCCAGCAGGTGGTTCCCCAAAATGATGACGATGAGAAACTGCGCGAGACGGTTTATACCGGAAAGAAGGCAGAGGAGGGCTCGGTGCTGGTAGATACTCATGGCGACTACATCATCGCTCCGCGGAATGTGGCTGTAGCTACCGCCACGCCATTCGTTGATGCCAACAAGGTCACTCACGACCTTGAGCAATCGCTCGGTCCAGAGGAGTCGAAACACCTTCACATGTGGTTCAAACCCGGTGAGAACCCTTCTCTCCCAAAAGGGCGTGAGGACAACACGCATTACTGCGTTTATGGCGCCC
>Ga0256407_10014111_pt1 | contig 10569 bp, 3 predicted proteins | sample RumenRJG_04DNA_FD_193489 | JGI IMG/M metagenome (GOLD analysis project Ga0256407, IMG submission 193489) | Bovine rumen microbial communities from Lethbridge, Alberta, Canada - RJG_04 | ecosystem: Host-associated > Mammals > Digestive system > Stomach > Rumen | place: Canada: Alberta | collected... | reverse complement strand
GAAATTGGGCAAAATCCCAAATCCCCAATCCCCAATGATATTTTAAAATATATATAATATTTTTATTTTTGAAAAAAAATTTAATTTGATAACAAAAATATTTTTAATAATAATAGTAATAAAAAATATAAATCTTCAATTAAAAAAATTTAAAATCCTTATTTTAAAATTTATTTAATTTTTCTATTTATTTATTATTTTACTTCAATTATAAAAAATAATTATACACTTTTTATTTTAGCAAAATATTACCTAAATCTTTTATATATATTTTACTTTTCAATTATTATTTATTTTAAAAAAATGAATATTTTTATTTAATTTAAATTTAAGTTTTTCATCCCCCATTTGTATCTTTTTAATATTATAACTATTTATCTCTTTATTATTATTTTTAGGGGTAATAATTTTATTTTTGTTAGGAGATATTGACTTGAATTTATTATTTATTCTAATATCTTTCTCACTGAAATTGATATCATTTCTATTAGAAGGACTTAACAATTTTTTTTTAATTTTATTTTTCTTTAAATTAAAAACTGGTCTTGTAGAATTTGAAAAAGATGAAACATTTTCTTTAAAATTTTTTTTTACTTTTATTCTTAATGAAAAATAATGTAATTTATTCTTTGAATCATTAAATAAATAATAATTCTTATTATCTAATTGAAGTATTTTATTTTTAAGATTATTATTAGTATTATTTAAAGAAATATGTTGAGAATTACCTTTTTTATGAATTATTATTTTTTTATTTTTTGGTAAATTATTTATTATTGGGAAATTTGATGGTGATTTGCTTGAATGAAAATTATTATAAATATTTTGATTAAATTTATTAAAAATATCTGAATTTATTGATGTAGAAATATTTATACTTGATTGTCTAAAACTTTTTATATTATTATTTTCTATTAATTTTTTTTTATGTAAGGAATTTTGAAAATTAAAATTTTTTTTTTTATTTGCAATTAAATTAATATAAAGTGGTGGTTTTTTTTTTAATATATTTTCATCTTTTTCATATTGTTCTATATTATTAATTATTTTATTAAATTGTTCAAATGTATTTTCTTTACTTATACTTATATCAATAATATTTTTTAAATTTCTTACATAAAATGAATCAGTTTGATTACAAATACTATTTATTGCACCATTAGTGAAAATTGTTTTATTTAAATTGTTTTCCTTTTTATTTTCCATATCTTCAATTTTCATTTTTTGAAGTTTATCAATCATTTTTTGTTTTTGTTGTATATTTTTATACATATATTTTGATGCAGATATTACAGTATAATTTGGAAAAATTTTTGAATATTGTTCATAAAAAGATAATATCTTGGATAATTTTTTTTTAATTTCATTTTTATGATAAAATCTCCTCACAAATTCATTTCCATCGTCGTTTAATAAAAATTCTTTAAATATTGCAGTATAACGAGATTCAAAATTAAAAACCAATTTGGTTAATTTTTTTTTTTATTATAAAATAAAAATCAATATTAATAGAATATTTTTGAATTAAATTATTCTTCATTTTTACCAAAATTTCCTTCATATAAATATTCTTCATTATAAAAACTAAGAAGAGAAAAAATTATTATTTAAAAAATTATATAAAAAAGATAATTTAATCAATAATAAGTAAATATTTTATTTAAACAATAAAAAAAAATGAATATATGAATTCAATTTATAATGAATTCTTTATTTAAAGAAAAAATTAATAAAACAATTTTTTCAAATTACACAAAAAAAATATATATGAAATATTTTACAATCAATGATTAAAATAATAGAATTAAAAATAAAAAAATAATTAATTAAAAAAATAATGTCAAATGAAGAACAGTTACAATACCCAACAACATTAGAATCATTTAAAAAAGAAAGAGAAAGATATCGTCCAAAAGATTTAATAGACTTTTCAATAGAATATTTTAAAGCTCTTCAAAATGGAACTCCTTTAAAATATAAAGATTTATCTGGTTTAGATAAATTTGTTTTAAATCCAGAATATGAAGAAATAGTACGTAGATTAGGAATTCCAGATGAAGATTTATATAGAGTTTTAAATAGAAGAAAGCATTTAACAGAAAAAGATATTTTATTAAAATTTAATGAAGAACTTTCATTATTTAATCAAATTATTGATTCAAGTTCTAATAATGATTTAAGTGAACAGGAAATGCATAATTATTTACAATTTAAAAAAGATACATTTAGAGATATTGAATTTTTTAGATTTATAGATGGATTAGAAAATGTTTCTTTAGATAATGATAGAAGAATTTATTTTACTAAATTTTTCAATTTAAATCAAGATGAAAAAAAAGCTGTTATTGATTTACTTTCATGTGATATTAAAATCATAAAAAATATTAAAATTAATGATTGGAAAGAATATTTAATTAAAATGGATAAATCCAGTAAACATACTTATGCTACTTATGATAATGTAAGTTATAAATTAGAAGAAAAGTGTAAAAAATTAGATAATGGTGAAGAAATTGATTTTAATCAAGCTGAAGAACTTTATAATAATTATTTTAATATATTAGAAAATATGATGGAATTAGATGAAAAAGAAATTTATAAAATTTTTATTTCAAAATATCAATTTCAAAGAATTATTTTATATTGTATGGTAAAAATTCATTGTAAAAAAGATGAAAGTTTAAAAGATTTATTTCAAAAAGTTGAAAAAATTTTTAATAAAAGTTTTGCTTATCTAACAAACATTGATTATTATGATTTTATTTTAAGTTGTTTTATTCCATTACTTAAAGACAGTGATAAAACTTCTCAAGAACATAGAGAAATGGAATCTTTTCTTAATCATTTAATGCCTCAAATTCCTTATATTTATAATATAAATTTTGAAGAAGAAAAAAGTTTATATTATAATATTGAATGTGTGAAATATTTTCTAAATAAAGAAAGTAAAATTAAAGATTTATCATTTAAAAAAATTCTAATTGAATTAATTAATATTTTTGCTAAAAAAGTAAATGATATAAAAAATGAATTAAATATACAACATCCTTTAGAAATAAGAACGATATTCCAAGATAAATTACAATTATTAAATTTACAATTAAATGAATTTTATCCAAATTTAATTGCATTTACAAATAAATTAATATCAATTGCAATTAAATATAATGTTAATAATGAAAATCCTCAATTAAAAGAATCAATGATTTCTGAATTTAAATATTATCCTCATATTGATCAAATTTTAATCACTAATTCAATGAAAATGATTAAAATGTTTGAAGCAGATGAAGTTAAACAAAAAGGGATAAATGATGTTATTGAAATATTAGTAAAATCTCTTTCAATTCAAGAAATGAATGAGGCTATTAAATATAATAAAATAAAAGAAGATGAAATTATTAAACCAATTGTTAAAGATTATTATAAAAAACTAATTAATACACCAAGATATGATTTTAATATTTTAAAATGTCTCAAATTTAAAGATCAAAATCAAATTGTTTCTTTGATTATTAAAAATAATAGAAATTTAGAAAACACTGCATTATTTTATGAAAAAGATAATATTCAACCATTTTTAGATATTAATTTTATGATTGAAGAAATATTCAATTTCCAAAATTTATATTTCAAATTAATTTTTGATAAAAATATGGATGGATTATTAAAAAATGATTTTGAAATTATTAAAAATAAATTCAAAAATAATTTTAAAAAAGAAAATGAATTTGTAGAATCATTGCCTGAAAATATAGAAAATAATAAAGAAATAATTGATACATTTAATGAATTTAATAGTTATCAACAAAAATTAATTCTAACATTTTTAAATTTTTCAGATAATATTGCTTGTGAAAATAAAAATATGAATAAAATTAAAATCTTATCAATAAATTATTTAACTCCAAAAATTGATTTTATAACAAAGAAAATTTTACAAGAAAATGATATTAAATCAAATATAATTTTCTTTGAATCAATATATGATGATTTGAGACATGTTAACTATCCTATTTATATATATATAAAATATGATAAAGATATAAATATATTCATTTCTTTTTCAAAAGAAGAACAGCAATTAATCCAAAAAATTGAACAAGCATTATTATTAAATCCAAAATATGAAATACCAAAATCTTTATCATTTAAAGAAATTTTAGAATGTAATGAAACTCAAAAAATTATGGAAGATTTATCAATTAATCATAAATTAATTAATGAATATATAAAATTATATAATCCTCAAGATTTAGATTCAATGCTTACTGATTTTACAATCTTTAATCCTGATGAAAGAAAAATTATTATAAAAGTTTTAGAAAAAAAAGAAGGAAATATTTCTAATTTAAAAGATTATGACCATAAAAATGATGATAAAAATAAATTCACTTTAAAAAAAGTTGTTATTGCAGAAACAGATTCAAAATTAATTGATTCAAATGAAGAATTTGGAAATGATATTAAAGTATATTATAGAATAAAATTACTCCATACTGAAAAAAAACTTTCTAGTTCAAAAAAAAGTTTTATTTCTTCAGTTTTAGATTTCCCATATGATCCAAATAATAATTATATAAGCCAAAGTTTTCTTTCTTTTGGTTCCAATGATAAAATAACAATTGTTGAAGATATTTTATGTAGAAATAAAATTACAAATTTTCAAACATTTTATTATGATATTATTGCATCAAATATTATGGAAGAATTATTAAATAAATATATAGATATTGCAAAAAGACATCAAGATAATGAAATATTTATGAATAAAATAAAAGATGAATTTATATTTTTAGTTAATTTTTTTGATCATTCAGTTTTGAAATTCATTTTAGAACTTAATACAATAGAGAATCAAACAATATATCAATTTACAAATAATTTTACAGATAAAGAAAGGAAATTAATATGTATATTTTTAGAATTATATAGTATAATAACACGAAATAATAGATATAACGATTTTAAAGATGAATTAATTAATTATTTAGAAGATTTAACATATACAGAAAGATTAGAGGATATAAATAAAAAATTAGATATGATTTTAAATAATGAAATAATTAAATATATGTTTATTATTACAGCAGAAGAAATAAAAGAAACAACATTTGAAATTGATTATATAATTGAAGAAATTTGTTCAAATAATGAAGAATCATTAACTCCTTTAGTAAAAAATTTATTCGAAACAATAAATTTACAAGAAAGAGAAATTTTAATTAAATCATTAAAATGTATTAAAGAACAAAATAATAGTGGATATATTGAAAATTATATTAAAGAATTAGAAGATATGAAAGATGCCCCTGAGCAAAGTTCAATATTTAATAATATTAGTGACTCATTTGAAGCAATTAAAAGAGTGCTTTCTGAGTGTAAAGATAAAAGTGATATTATAGGAAGTTTCCAAAAATTAAAAAATACTTTGAATTTAATTTGTTCAGATTTATTTAAATTTGTTGAGAATTGTAAAAGAGGATTCATTAGTATTAGAAAAATAAAAGCAATTGCACCAATTAAAGTAGAAATAATTAAAATTCTTTTAGATATAGAAAATATGTTTAGCAAAAATGATAATTTAATAAGAGCTATTGATTTATTAAGAGAATTAAAAATAAATTAGACTATTTAATAAATTATATTTTTTAAGGAGTTATTAAAATATATTTTTTAAAAATTAATTGTTTTATATAAGTAATTTTTTTTCTAAATATATGCAATTCTATCTTTGCAAACAATAGTAAAAACTTCAGGAATTTTATCAATAGCTTTTTTAACATCTTGCTCAGTAAATTTATATTTTTGTGGTAATTCCTTTTTTATTTTATCTCTTAATATATCATAATCAACTTTAACTACTTCTTTATCTGTATTATCATCAACATAACGATATACTTTAACTAATAAATCTTCTCCTAAATCTTTTTCTAAATCCTTTCTAATAATTTCAAGTTCTTGAAATTCACTTTCATATAATTTAGAATTATCCTCATTTTCATTTGTTTTATTATTTGAAGTATCTTTTTTTAAATTTTCAACTCCATCTAAATTTAATCTATTTTCATTATCTTCATTTATCATTGAATTTGATGAAGTATCTATATTTAAATTATCTCCATTATTATCACTATCTTCTCCTTTATCATGATAAACATTATTTAAATTATTTAACATTCTATTTTGATTATATTGATCTTCATTCATTTTATTTATATCAAAATTACTTAATAATAAATTGAGATCATCATTTGGAGTTTTATCATTATTTTCATTAAATAATTGATTTGGATTATATAATTTTTTCTTTTCTTCATTTTTTTTTTGAAGTTCTTCTTGTTTTTCAGGCCACATTACACCACTTTCATTAAATTTTTTTTTTGCTTTATCAATTTCTTCTCTTTTCTCATTTATTAAATTTTTTAAATCTTGATTTACATTTTTTTCTGATTTTGATGATTTAACAATTGATGAATTTTTCTTATTTTTAAAAAAATTTTGAATTTGTTCATTTTTTTTAACAGAATCATTATTAGTTTGTGCTCTATTAATATTATTATCATTTTTCTGCAACTCTTTTTCCTCTTTAAAATCTTTTTTAATTTGTGGTTTTTTTTCTTTATAAAGTTTAACAATAGATTTACTAAATTCTTTATTATAATCAATTTCATTTAAATAATTTTTAATTCTATTTTTAATAATAGGCAATTTTAAAATTTGATCAACTGAAGGTCTTTTATCAGGATCAACATTTAATAATTGAGAAATTAAATTTCTTAAATCTGCAGTATATCTTTGAGGAGGAGGAGCATAATTTCCTTTAATAATTTTTAAAGTTAACATAGGAAGAGAATTAGCATCAAAAGGCATTTTTAAAGCCATCATTTCATATAATAAAACACCCAAAGACCAAATATCACTTTTAAAAGAATATGGTTTATTATTTACTATTTCAGGACTTAAATAATAAGGTGTTCCTATCATTGTTTTTGCTTTTTGCCAAGTACAATTTAAATTTTTTGCTATTCCAAAATCTCCTAATTTAACTAAACCTGTTTTTGTTAAAAAAATATTTTGTGATTTTAAATCTCTGTGAATTATATGTTTTCCATGAATGTGTTTTATTGCCAAACAAATTTGAGTAAAATAATCTAATATTTGACTTTCTTTAAAATATTCTTTTCTTTGGTTTTTTATTGCTAATGATAAGTCACCACCATCTGCATATTCTGTTACTATATTTAATGTTTTTAATGGTTTATTTGCTATGAAAACTTCTTTAAATTTTATTATATTTGGATGGTCTAATTTTTCTAAAATTTTTGCCTCATTTAATGTATCTTGTTTGTCTTTTTCGTTCATATTTTGAATATTTATTTGCTTTATAACACATTGAGAATTATCTGTTTTATCTGTACAAAGGAATGCCTTTCCATATGATCCTTCTCCAAGTAATTTTATTATTTTATAAGAGGGTTTACTCATTTATATTTTTGATTTTTTTTAATTTTTTTATTTTTGCTAGTTTTAATTTAATTTTTTTTCTTTTTTAAATGATTTAAATATTTTAAATTATTTTTAAACGTTTTAATCTTATTTAATTTTAAATATGGATAATAAAAAATGTGTAATTGTAGAACAGAAAGATCCAAAAAATAGAAAAAAAGTTGTAAGTAAACCAAAAGGGACAAGTACAAATAATTCAAATAAAAAACCAATTAATAATAAAAATAACAATCCACAATTGCAGAGTATAAATAAAAAAAAAGAAATAAAAAAAAATGAAATTCCAAAACAAATTATAAATCAAAATGAAAACAATTATGTACAAAATTTAGATATTAAAAATGAAAACCATGTTCAAACAATGCCATTAGAAAATATAAATAATATGAATTATTATAATAAACAAAATATTATAATCCCTTCAAAACCAAAAGTAGAACAAATAGATGAAAATGAAGGACCACATTTTAGTGAAGGTTTATTTTTATCAAAATTAGTAAAAAGTAGAATATATAATATAGATGAAATGTCAAAAGATCAAGAACAATTTAAATCTGATTTAAATTACCTATTAGAAAAATTAAATGAAATTCTTACTCAACATGGAGAATTATTATATAAAAAAGATGAAGAAGAAACAATGGCACAAATTGAACAATTAAATTATGTTGCTAATTTAAGAAGAAAAGATATTCAAACTTCAAAAAATCAAAATAAAATTTTCAAAGAACAATATGAATTATTAAATAATAAATATAAAGCAACTAATAGTGAAAAAATAGATGAAATTGAAGTAAAACTTGAAGAAATGAAATTAGAAAATCACAAATTAACAAAAGAAATAAGAGATGCTAAAAATAAACAAAATGTTAAAGCAAAAGTTTTAGAAAATTATTCCGCAAATATAAAATATCCAAGAGAAATTCAATCATATACTGAAGAAGTTAAAACATTAAGTAATAAAAAACATGATTATTATTTAAAATTAAATACTAATAAAAAATCTTTAGTTAATGTTTTAGGAGAATTTGAAAGAGCTGATAAATTATATAAAGATCTTCATGAAAATAAAAATTTATCAAATGCTAAAATTGAAGATGATTTAAATAAAATTAGAGAAGATTTAAATGGTACTGAAGAAGAAATTTTTACTAGAGCTGAAAATGGTGCTGCTAATATAATAAAACAAAATGAAAGAATATTACAAAATAAGGAAGTATTAAGAACACCAAAATTATTAAAACCAATTGACCCAAAAAATATAAAAAGTGGTTTAGTTAATCTTAATAATAAAATTAATCAACAAACAAATAGAATTAAAAATGATAGAATATCAATTGCAGCAAGAAGTAGAAGTAGAGAAGCAAATAGAATGATAATTAATAGAAATAATAATAATAATGTTAATAATAATGTCAATAATAATAATGATCTTATTGATGATGAAAAAGAAAAATTTTCTTCATATGAAAATACTTCTGATTATGAATATAAAAATATGCTTATAAAAAAAGAAAAATATTTTGATGTAAATTCAAAATTAGAAAGATCAATTAAAGAAGCCAAAAAAATGTATGAAAGAAAAGTAAAAGATTCATCAATTGGTTTAGATGAAAATATGAAAAAATTAAATGCATTATTACAAGAAAATGACTTATTACAAAAAGAAATTGATGATTTAAAGAAAATACAACAATTAAATGAAGATGAAGAGAAAATGAAAAAAGATGAAGAAGAAGAAAATGATACAAATAAAAAATTAAATAAAGAAAGTAATAAAAATAGTATGAAAGATATTAATCCACATCATTCAAATAATATAAGTGATACTAGAAATGATATTTTAAATGATTTAAATGTTTTAAATGGAGAAATTGATAATCAAAAAATATTAGAAGAAAATGTTGATAAAGAAAAAATGAATAATATTAAATTTGCAGATATTTCAAATATAGAAGATGATAAAAATGAAAAAATAGAACCTGATAGAAATAAAGTTATTGCAGATATTAAAAAAAAATATGGAGTTAAAATACATAAAAATGATAATGTTATTTTACAACAAAAAGATAATGAATTTGAAAATAATGAAGAAAAAGAATTAAATGCAGAGAGAGAATTTTTAAATGATGAAAATAATGTAAATAATAATGATGGAAATGAAGAATTAAATGAAAATGAAAATAATGAAATTAATAAAAAATTAAATAAAGAAAAAAAATATGAAGAAATTAATGAAAGTTATTTAAAAAATAAAAATATTAATAAAGGTGATATTATGATTGTGAATACTCCTATGGTAATTGAAAATGATATAATTAAAGGAAATGATATTGAAAATGATAAAAAAGAATTACCATCACAAAGAGTAAATGTAGAAATTCCAAATAATGAAAATAATGAAGTAAAAGAAAATGATAGTTTAGAAAATAAAAATGATAAAAATAATTTAAATGATAGTTTAGAAAATAATAATGAAGAAAATGAATTAAAAGATAGTTTAGAAAATAAAAATGGAGAAAATGAATTAAAAGATAGTTTAAATAATGAGGAAAAAGAAAATAATGAAAATGAAGAAGAAAAAAATGAAGTATTAAATAAGGAAAATAATGAAAAATTAAAAGAAAATGAAAATAAAAATACAAATCAAAATGAAGAAAATGAAAATAAGAATGAAACTGAAGAAAAAAAATTAAATGAAAAAATAAATGAAAATGAAGAAAATAAAGAAAAAGAAATTAATAAAGAAAATGATAATGAAGAAAATAAAAATGAAGAAAATAAAAATGAAGAAAATAAAGAAGAAGAAATTAATAAAGAAAATAAAAATGAAGAAAATAAAGAAGAAGAAATTAATAAAGAAAATAAAAATGAAGAAAATAAAGAAGAAGAAATTAATAAAGAAAATGATAATGAAGAAAATAAAGAAGAAGAAATCAATAAAGAAAATGATAATGAAGAAAATAAAAATGAAGAAAATAAAGAAGAAGAAATTAATAAAGAAAATAATAATGAAGAAAATAAAGAAGAAGAAAAAAAAAAAGAAAAAGAAAAAGAAGA
>Ga0256407_10014110_pt1 | contig 10570 bp, 7 predicted proteins | sample RumenRJG_04DNA_FD_193489 | JGI IMG/M metagenome (GOLD analysis project Ga0256407, IMG submission 193489) | Bovine rumen microbial communities from Lethbridge, Alberta, Canada - RJG_04 | ecosystem: Host-associated > Mammals > Digestive system > Stomach > Rumen | place: Canada: Alberta | collected... | reverse complement strand
AAAAAAAAAAAAAGTTTATCTTTAAAAATTCAAAAAAAAAAAATAAAAACAACTGAAGGAAATAATAGTACAAATTTAATTGCAACTAAAGATATTGATTCTATTAAAATACAATCAAAAAAAATAATTTCAGAAGAAAAATTAAAACTTAAAAGTAAAAATGAATTATCTAAAAAAATTTTAAATTGGGAAAAAGAAAAAATGAAAGAATTACAAAAAAAATGTATAAAATTATTAAGAAATATGGCACAAAAATATAAAAATTATTTATTATTAGAAAAAAAAAATAAATTAAAAAGACAAAAAACAATTACAATAAAATCTCCAATTTTTGAAAAAAAAAATAGAAAAAAACATAGTCATAGTAATTTTCATAAAAATTCAATTTCAAGTAAAGGAATAGTAAAACTTTCTAAATCAAGTTTTTTTTCTAAAACTTCTTTTCAAAGAAAATCAGAAAAAAAAAAAACAGATAATCCAAAAGTAAGATATGAAACAAATATTATTGATTTTCATGATAATGATTCTGATAAAGAAACTTATTTTCAATCAATTAAACAAGAAAAGAAAAAATTTTCAGATGATGAAGATTATATATTTTCTTCTTGTAATAATGAAATTGAACACAATATTCTTTGATTTAATTAAAACAATAATAATGATTATTTTTAATTTTCAAATATATAATTTTTTGTATTTATTAAAGAATTAATTTATAATATAAGTTAGATTTAAGATAATGATAGTAAATCAAAAAAATATATATTTTTTATTATATAATTATATTTCTTTGAATTATAATTTATATAAATGATTTATAATTAGAAAGTAAAAGAATATAAAGTAATTAAATTTAAAAAAAAAATTTGTTAAATATTACTTATATTTATTAAATAAATGAATTTTAACTTTATTTTTTATCAATTTGATTTATATTATTTAATTTGGATATATATTCATATAATTTTCCATTAATTTGACAAAGATAATTTCCCCACATAAATAAAAATTTTGTTCCTATTGATTCATCCATATATTTTGTGATAAATTTATTATAAATTTTTTTATTTATTTCACAATATAAAATATCTTTTGAATTTGGATTATTCATTTCAATTCCTGTAATATAATTTTCTTTTTTTAAAGTTAATTCAACTCCACCAATTAAATTTCCTTCATCAACTTCATAAATAAATGCATCTTCATATATTAATTTAATTGAACAAGAATATGGCATTTTTACAAATAAATAAATTTTATTTACTTCATCATTTATTTCACAAATTGATTTATTAGATTTTGAATTATAATGTAAAATTTTAATTCTTTTTTCAAATAAATTATCATATTCAATTCTTGAAAAACCAAATTTTTTAAATTCACTATCATAAACATAAGTATTATCATCGAAAAGTCTACTTGATGTTGTATCTTCTACTGTATTTGAAACTGAAATTAAAAATTGAAGTAAAATTGAAATTCCACTAACAATTGAAAATAAGAGAATAAACATTATATCTACAAAATATTTTGTTTCATTTGATATATTTATTGAACTAAATAAAAATAATAATGATAAATTTATTATTTTTCTTATTTTTTGATTTGTTCTATATATATTAAATGATATTAGGCATGAACCTAAACAATACATTAAATTTTTTGGAAAATTTTCAATTAAAAATAAACTAAATACCATTTATTAAAAATATATTTTTAAATCATAAAATATTTCAATTATTTTCAATTTATAATATATTATAATTAAATTGAAAATTTAATTATATATTAAATTTATTATATAATTATTTTTTTAATTTAAAAATTCATGTTTTAATGCATCTTTAGTACTGATTCTTTTTTTATAATCAAAATTTAACATTTTTTTTAATAAATCATGAAAATTTTCTTTATCAACATTATTAAATAAACAAATTAAACTTTCTTTTAAAATTTTATCTAAATTTTTACACATTTCAATTTGTTTATGATAAATTTTATTTCCATCTCTTCCTCTATAACCAAATAAACCAGTAGTAAATTTAGTTTTTCCATTAATAATAATTTTAGCTTTATAACTCATCCAAATAGGACAACCTAAACATAATTCTAATAAAGTAATTCCAACACTCCAAATATCAATTGAATTAATATATTTATTACTTTTACTTAATTCACTAAAAAATTTTTTTGAATTACTAGTTACTTCAGGACATAAATATTCAGGTGTATTTGAACTAATTGAAGTTATATTATTTAAATTAAATGAACTTCCATAATCAATTATTTTTATTTTTTTAATTGAAAAATTATTATTTAAATCTTCTAATTCAATTAATATATTTTCTGGTTTTATATCTGAATGAATAATCCCTTTATCATTTATATAATCAATTCCTTCAATAATTTTTCTTGTTAATAATTTAAATTGTGAAATATTTTCAAAAATATTTTTTAGAAATTTTCCTTTTTGAATATAATATATTCTTTCATTATTATAAAATTCACCTTTTATTTTAAAAGATAAATTCGAAAGTGATAAACCACATTTTTCAAAAAAAAGCCAAATATCATTATTATCTTCATAATAATCATAAATTTCAGGAATTATTTCATTTTTTTTTATATTTAATTCTTTTAAAATATTAATTTCATTTCTTGCAAAAGATAAACTATTTTCTAAATTAATTCCATTTTGAATTTTTTTTGAAGTTTGTTTTATTGCAATTTCATCAATAGTATCATTTAGATTATTATTAATAATATTTATATCTTGTTTTTTACATAACCAAACAATTCCACATCCTCCTTTTCCAATTAACTTTACTTTAGTAAATAGTTTTTTAATTCTATCACCATAAATTAATTTTTCATCTTTTGTTAATTCAATTATTTTATCATTTTCATAAGTAAAATATTCATTATTTTGTTCTTTAGTAATATTTATAAAATGTAAATTTAAAAAATTATTTGGATTTGATATTAGATTATTTTTATTTGAATGATTATTTATAATATTATTTATTCCTTTTGATTTATTTTCTAAATGAATTATATTATGATTATTTCCTATTTTTGATTTAACTTGAATTAAATTTTCACTTTTTGCAAATTTAGGATTCATATTCATTGTTTGATTATTATTTTTTAAATTATTTAAATCATATAATTCTCTATTATAATAAGAATTAATTATTCTATTACCTTTTGAAATAAAACTTAAAGCTTGAATTTTTGGTCTTTTTTTTTGAAATAATTTTGAACTATGATGATTAATTAAATAATATTTTTTATCTTTTATATTATCAGTATTGACTCTTGATTGTGAATTTGAATTTTGATTAATATTTCTATTTGTTTTTATATTTGATAATGAATTTTTAGTTGAACTTTTATTTGAATTTTCATCATTTGTATTTAATATTAAATTTAATTTACTTATACTTTTTTTTAATGAATTATTATGCAATTGTATTGAATTTGATGAAGAAACTCTTTTTATTATTCTATTTTGGGGTTTTGATTTAAAAATATAACGTTTGGTTTGTTCAATTGGTATTGGTATTATTTTTTTTGGTATAGGAACTGTTATTTTTTTATTTTTGATTTTTAAATTTTTTAATTTTAATCGATTCTTTTTTAATAATGAAGGTTGTTTTGAAAAATTCATTTTTTAATCGTATAAATGTTTATTAATTTTTGAAAAAAAAAATTAAAAAAACAAAAAAAAACAAATGTCATCTTCAAAAACATTGACAAATGATAATAATGAAATTATTGATAAAGAAAATTATAATCAGAATAAAACAATTGAAATAAAAAGAAATAAAACATCAATTTTTTATAAAGGAGGAACAATATTAAATATAACAATAAAAAATCCATCAATAGATAATGGTTATTGGGAAATAAAAAATTTTAGATTTAATAAAAAATTTGATTTAATTGGAAATGGAAGTTATGGAAATGTTTATTTAACTCATCATAGAATTGATAATAAACCATATGCAATAAAATTAATTGAAAAAAAAAAATTAAAAAAATTAAATTATCCAATTAAAATAATTTATAGAGAAATTTCATATCAAATTCAATTAAATCATCCAAATATTATTAGATTATATAGTTTTCATGAAGATGAAGATAATATTTATATGATATTAGAATATTCAAATAATGGAACTTTATTTTCAAAAATAAGAAAACAAAAATTTTTATTAGAAAGAGAATCATTTAAATATTTTATTGAAGTTGTAAATGCAGTTAATTTTTTACATAAAAATAATTTTATCCATCGTGATATTAAACCAGAAAATATTTTATTAAATGAAAATAATAATATTAAATTATGTGATTTTGGTTCATGTGTTCAAATACAAGAAAATGAAAAAAGAAATACAATTTGTGGTACTTTTGAATATATGAGTCCAGAATTACTTAAACAAGAAAAATATAATTTTAATGTTGATATTTGGGCTTTGGGTATTTTATTATTTGAAATGCTTCATGGGAAAAGTCCTTTTAAACCTAATGTAATGTTTAATAATAAAGATGATGAAAGAAAAGAAATTTTTAATAATGCTATTAATTCTAATTTTGAAATTGATAAAATGAAAAATTTATCTCCTGAATGTATTGATTTAATTAATATTTTATTAAGGAGAAAAGATTTTAATAATTATGAATTTAAAGTAAGTGATATTTATCAACATATTTGGGTAAAAAAATTTCAAAATGAAAATAAAAAAAAATTAATCATTCCTGAACAAAAAATAAAAAGAAATCATATTTTAGGAACAAAGGCTTTAAGTATTGATTTAGGCTCTAAAAAAAATATTAATGTTCCTATATTAAAAATATTATATAAAAATAATAATAATTTTATGGATAATAAAAATTCTGATTTAGAAATAAAATTAAATAATAAACCTATAATTATGAATAATGAAAATAAAAAAATACAAAACTCTAAAACTAAATTAATTTTAAAAAAAAATATTTCCAATTCTTATTTTAAAGAAATACATAATGATGTAAATAATATTAAAAAGTCAGATAGTCATATGGATATTAGAAGAGTCTTGTCAAATCAAACAGAAATAAAAAAAAAAATAATTTTAAAAAATGTAGAAAAAAAACAATCTTTTTGGGATTTTTTTTTTAATTAAAAATGTATTTTTATGAAGAATAAAAACATAAATTCTTAAAATTAAATATAAGAGTAAAATAAATAATTTATAAATATAAATATAAATTCACTAAAAAATATTAAATTATTTTTTAATATTTAAATGTCAAATTTAATAGGAGAAATTTTTGGTTGGATTGGTACAATATTATCAATAATATTTTATTTTGCTCCAATTTATCAATTCAATGAATTAATAAAAGGAAAAATTGATTATAAAAAAATACCATTTGTACTTTTAACAATGTCACTATTAACAATTATATTTTGGGTAATTTATGGAATTAATACAAAAAGTTATCAAATAATAATAACAAATTTAATAGGTGGAATAGCAACATTAATTTTTATATCAATATACTTAGTTTATTTTTCTAATAAAAATATGAAAAAAAGTTCAAAATATATTTGTAGTTTTATTATAATAAATATTATTCTTATTTTTATTGTTTTTAAATTTTTCAATAATGATATTATTGGTTTTTGTGCTATGATTTTTAATATTATGATGTTTGCTTCTCCTTGTTTGAAAATAATTCAAGTTTATCAAACTAAAGATTATAAATTTCTACCTATTAGTTCATCAATTGCTGCTTGTGCTTCTTCTACTTGTTGGACTATTTATGGTATTGGGATTAATGATTTTAAAATAATTGTTCCTAATGGACTTGGTCTTATTTTTTCTATTATACAAATTTTTGTATTTGTTATTTATTATAATATGGCAAAAAATCAAAAAAATAATATTATTCAAGATCTTATGGAAAATACTGATTCTGGGAAAGAAATTTTACAAATATAAAAAAATAAATTTTAAATATTAAAGTCAATATTTAATTCAGTAAAATAATTGTGTACATTTAACTGTTTTTTTTATTTATATAACTTAAAAATATTAATTTTTACGTTTAAATTTTTTTTATTTATAATTAAAGAAAAGAGGAAGAAACTATTAAATATGATTTATTTTTTATCATTAACAACAACATATATATATCAATTAATATAAAGATTAATTCCTCATATACTCATACGTATTAAAATTTATCGAACCTTAATAATATTTATTATTTATATTTATTATATTTTACTCTAAATAAATAATATTATCAAATGATTTACTTAATTTATTATTAACAAAAAAGTGTTTATTACTACTATTTTTTATATTTATAATATAATTACAAGATTTTTGAGAAATATTATTGTTATTTAAAATATTATCTTTATAAATTGAGCTATAATTATAAGAGAGTGATTTATTTTCTAAGGAATCAATATTTTTATCATCAAAAGAAGAAAATTTTGAAGAAACTGAATTTAAGTCACTATTGTTATAATAATTATAATAAAAAGAAGAATATTTATTTTCTGAATAACTTCTTATATTTGATTTTGAAATTGAATAAGACTTTTTTTCATTTTTATTTATTGTTTTATCTTCTGTTGTAAATAATTTAATTCTTGTAATATTTTGGTATGGACTTAAATTAGATATTTCTTCTCCATGTATATCAAATAATTTATAATTAAAATTATTATATTCTTTTGGGTTTTTTAATGAATTATTAAAATAATTTTGAAATATATCTTTATTTTGATTAGAATTAGAATTATTATCAATATTATTTATATTCTCATTATGATTTTTTATTTTATCTTTATTATAATTATGAATAAACCCTTTTATTTTTTGAATTAAACTTTTCTTTATAAAATAATTTTCTTTTAAAGTTTTATGATTAATATTAAATTTATTCTGAATAAAATTATTTTTAAGATTTTGATAAGTATTATTGGTTATTTCATTTATCAAATTTTTATTTTCCTGTTCAGAAATACTATTTAGATTATGATAAATATCATCTTTTTTATAAAAGAATAAATTAACTTTTTTATAATTACTTTCATCGGGATAAAAAGATTGATTAAGATCTTTATGAGTAATTAAAGATCTCATATGATTATCTAATTTCATTTTCTCTTTATATTTATTAAAATCATTTTTATATATAGGATAATAAGACTTAGCAAAATATTTTTTTTTATAATTTTCTTTATTGGAAGCTCTTTTACATTCAACCAATTTTCCCATAATAAAATGATTAATAGAATCTCTCATACAAAAATCAACAGATAAAGATGATTTAAAAACAATAAAACCTAATAAAAAAAAATTTTTAAAAAATATAAATTACTTCCTTTTTTATTATTATATTCATTTGAATAAATAACACAATTTTCTATATCTCCATATCTTTGGAAAGCATTAATTAAATCATTTTTATTAACTTGAGAGGGTAATCCTTCAATATAAATTTTTTTATTTTGAAATAAATGATTATTGAAATTTATTTTTAAATTATTATGACTTTTTCTTTTTATTTTTTTTTTTGATATTTCAGGGAAATTTTCATGACATTTAATTTCAATTCCTTTAATTATATGTGGTTGAGATAATAAATTTTCATTTATTTTTTCAATATTTGATAAAGTTATATAACCAAATACTTGAGATTTTTCTATAAATTTTATTATAAATTTTTTTTTATTTACTTGATTTTTTTTCAATTATAAAAACACAATCGAGGATATCACAATAATTTTTAAAATATGATATTATATCGTTTTTTTGAAGATTAGATTGCATTTTTTTACTTTTTGTTATATTTTCAGATATTCCTGTTAAAAATACTTTTCTAAATGTGGAAAATCTATTAAAAAATGTTTACTTTGTATTTGAGAGCATTTACAAAATTATTGTTTTATTTTGGTTTATTACATATTAAATTAATATGGATGATTTTTAATGAAAAATATTTTATTATAATCACAAAATATTAATCAATTTTTTTTATGGATAATATTAAAAATGTTAAATCAATAAAAAACAAAATTAAAAATAAATACTTTAATTAATATTATGTTATAATAGGTCATATGGTGATAAAATAAAATTTTTTTCATTCTAATTTGTAGAAGATATGTTTTTTTATAAATTATAATTAGGTAATAAAAGTTATTTGTTTTAATTTTTAATTCATAATCTTTTTCTTAAATCAAAAAGAACTTTTAATTTATATTATATTTAAAATCATCTTAATTTTTCAATCTCATTTTATTTTATTAAGATATTTTTATTTGTAATTTGTTTTATTAAGATTTATAAGAAAATTAAAAAATTTTATCAAAATATATGTTTTTTATATTTTTATATATTTCAATATTAATTACTTTAATTGGTTTTATTTCAAAATATTTTGATAATATTGAATCATAAATAGTTTATTTTAAAATAGCCACAAAAATTCAACTTTCAATATTAACTTTGAATTATCTCCACATAAATATTATTAAGAAATTTTTCAAAATAGAAATATTGAAGGTTTTAAAAAATAATGATATTTATTTATCAAGAAAAAAAGAATAAAAAAATAAAGAATTGTTATTTTTACTTTCTACAAATTTTTCAATTCTTTAAAAAAAAAATCTTTTTTACATTATAAATATTAATTAATTATATTGTTTTAAATTATTAAAATTTAATATTTAAATAACATATTAATATTTTATTTTATTTATTAAAATATTATCTTAATAATAATTAAAATTAAATGTAAAATTTAATTCCCATCATTAGTAAGATTTTGAGGGGAATCAATTCCATTAAGTAAACTATTGACTTTCCTATTATTTCTTCCAAAAATTCTTTCAAAATCATCATTATTATAATTAAAAGGAATATTAATTCTTTCTAAATAAAACTTCAATATTTTATAAAATTTAACCGCATTTACAAAATCCATATGTAATTCTTTAATATTAATATTCATATCATCATTTTTTTTATTCATAAAAGTTAAAATAATATTTTTATATCCTCTTATATTTTCATCATCTAAAATTTTAATACTTTTAAAATTATATAAATCATAATGATTTCCTATTCTTTTATAAAAATTATTTTGATTATTCTCTTTTAAAGTCATTTTTATCATATACATAAAATTTTCATCAAACATAACTAAATATTTAATTTCTTTAATTTCATTATTTTTCCCAAAAATAGAAAAAAAATTAGAAACTTTTTTAATTTTTGTAAAAGGAATAGCTGGTAAAGATTCAATATCAACAACAGTATTTTTTTGAAAAATAACATGTGATATATCAAAATAATTTTCTTTATCTTCATTATATTCAAAAGATAAAATATTATCAATATCATTTGAATCTGAATCTTCTTCATCATCTTCATCAAAAACAAAATTAACTTTTCCTTCTTCAGTTTTAATTGACATATTATCTTTTGGTTTTTCTTTATTTTTTGAATTCGAAGATAAGAAATTTGAATCATAATTAGTAAAATTATCTATTATATTATGTACAATACTTTCCATTTTATTTTTATTTAATTATATATTTAATTTTTATAAATATTTAATTTAAAAAATTAAAAAAAATCTTTTATTATTCTTTTAAAAAATAAATTATATAAATTAAATATATAAATTAAAATTTAAAAAACAACTATTTAAAAATGTCAAATTATAAATTTCAAAACGCAAGAGATTACTTATCAGATAATATTCAAAATGCCAATTATGCAAGAGAAAAAAAAGAATATATGAGAAAACAAGAATTAGAATCTGATAAAAGAGCAATGGCAAATTTAGCTCAACAATTAGAAGAAGAAAAACAAATGGAAAAGAATCGTAAAAGACAAATTCAAAATGCTCAATTTCAAGAATATTCAAATTATATGAAAAATAAATATCAAAATCATAATCCAAATTTAAATAATAGAGATAATAATTTACAAATAAAAATCGGAGGAGAAAATCGTTATTTAACAAGAAAAAATTATAATCAAGAAAATGAAAATTTATGTATTAATCCAACATCAATTCAACTTAAATCAAATAATCAAACAATAAATTATTCTGAACAAGGAAGAATAAATCAAAGAGGACAAAGTCATGGATATAATATAATAAGTAATGAACCATTTCAAAATATTCAAATTGAAAAAAAAAATATAAATCAACCATCAATAAATCAAAAAGAAGAAATTCCTACTAATAATAATAATAATAATAATATAAATTATCAACAAATGCAAAATTTAAATCAAAATATTCCTCAACAATATAATAATCCAAATCAAATGGAATTAAATAATAATATTAATAAAGGATATAATCAAAATATTCCTCAAAATAATATTCCACAAAATTATCCTAATCAAATGTATCAAAATCCAAATTTAGATATTTATTCAAATAATAATAATGATGATATTCCAAATAATCAATATCAAAAAATTGAAAGTTTAAATGATAATAATTTAATGCCTTCTCAACAAAATATTCCTCAAAATAATAG
>Ga0256407_10014108_pt1 | contig 10572 bp, 5 predicted proteins | sample RumenRJG_04DNA_FD_193489 | JGI IMG/M metagenome (GOLD analysis project Ga0256407, IMG submission 193489) | Bovine rumen microbial communities from Lethbridge, Alberta, Canada - RJG_04 | ecosystem: Host-associated > Mammals > Digestive system > Stomach > Rumen | place: Canada: Alberta | collected... | reverse complement strand
GAATATTTCAATTAAATTATCATTTTTAGCATTTTGAAGAATATTAAAACATTCTTCTGGATTTAAATTTTCTAAATGGTTAATAATAAAATCAAAAAGATCATCTGGTAAATATCCTTCGAATTCATTCAGTAAAGAAGGACATATATGAGAGAAAAGTGTATTATCAAAATTTTTTATATAATTTAGAATTTGGTCATAATTTACTCTATTATTTTTGCAAATTTTGATAATTTTTGAGAACAAACTCATATAAATTAGTTTTTCTTCTTCATTTAAATTATTGAAATCATTCATATACATTAAGAAATTATCTAAAAAATCTTTTGCAATGGATTGAGATATTATTGAATTAATATCAAAGCATTTTGAAAGTATATTAATATCATTCAGAGTTTTTACATTTCGAAAAATCTGATGAATTAAATATTTTATATTATTAAAACTAATTTTTTTGAACAAATTAATCAAATCATCATTTATTTCTGATATTATAAATTTTTTTGATAATTCATTTTCATTTGTAATATTTAAAGATAATCCTTCCTTTTCAAATATATAATAAAGTTTAATGATTTCTTTATCGTTTAAAGTATTAATTAATTTATTTCTATTATTTCTATCAATATATGCTTTATACAAAAAATTTATATTTTCTTTATATTTATTAATAATTGTTGAATTACTTATTCCCTTTATCTTTATAAAATCATATAGTTCTATTATTTTTTTTAAATTAGAATTTTGAATAAATAAATTTAAATAATTTTCCATAATTTTTTCTGTTAAAACAATAAAATTCTTATTATTTTTTTCAAGTTTAATTAATGTATTAAATATAAGCTGTAAATCATCATCAGGATAAATTCTAGGTAAATTTTTGTCATTATTTATTGTAAATAACTGAAATAATTTTTTAATAAATTCAATTTTTTCCTCTAAAACTAAAATATATGTTAGAAGATTTACTGATAATGATAAAATTTTTTCACATTCATCTTTTTTCTTTACAAATTTTAGAAAATATATTACTGTGTCTTTTTTAAAAATACCTATATTTTTTTTATTATTAAATAATAGTTCAATTAATTCTTTTTTATTTTCATGTTCTTCAAAATAATTTTTAAATTGAGAAAAATCACTATATCTATAAAAATATAAAGCAATTAAATCAAAAATATTCCCATTAACTCCTCTATTTTGAATCAAATTCTTATATTTATATTTAAATTTTCCAACAATATTATCAATAATATTTTTATAATATTTACTTGGAATATTTGTTCTGTGTTTATAAATAATTGTTTTCCCATTCATATATTCTAAAATATATTTGATATAATATGTTGTATAACATTCTCTAATTAAAGCTAAAATCAAATCAAATTCAATTTCATCTTCATTAAGCATTTCTATACTATCAAATATTAAATTATTTTTTTCAGATTGAAAATTTCTTCCTTGGTATTTTTTTTTTAAATAATTAAGAAAAATATGAAATTGTTGATATTTGCTAAGTTTATTAGTATAAGGTGATGGTTTTTTTCTATAATCTAATAAATTAATATTATAGAAAAATTTTGTATTTTTCATATTAATATTATGAAAAGATATATAAAAATTTTGATTATTAACTTTTAATTCAAATTTTAAATACCTAAATTGTTTTTGATAAGTTAAAAGAATATAATGATAAATTGATAAATCTTTGAAAGACTCAGTTTTGTTTAAAAAAAAATCTTCAACTAAATTTAGTGAAATATCAAAATATTCTTTTGGTTCAACAGTTACATCAAAATGAATGTCATTTGGTATTTCAACAATAAAATGAAAATAAATATGGTCATTCATTTTCAATTATAATTAAATAAAAAAAAATTTAATCCAAAAAATAGAGAAATTAATTTTTTATTTTTTATTAATTTTTTAATTAATTATATCTTTTCTTTTTTTTATGTCTATAAGCTACCCTTTTTTTATGATTTGATTTATTATTTTTTTCAATATCCATTCTTTCTTCTTTTTCTTGTTCCAAATTTATATCTTCAATATCTTCAATTAATTCATTTGTTTTCCTTTTTATTTCTTTTTTCATTTGTCTTGTTTTAGCTTCTTTTTCCATTCTAATTTCCATTTCTTTTATTCTTTGAATATATTGTTTACTTTTATTCCTATTTTTTTTAGACATTATTGATAAATAACTCTTTTTAATAAATTATTAAAATATTTTTCATCATTTATTATCTAAAATTAATTAATATTATAAAAATAAAAAATAATCTTCCTCATTTATTTCAAATTTACTTTATATACATAAAATTTAAAAAAATATAACAATTATACATTATTATAAATAATAAACTATTATTTAATGAAAAGAAAAAATCCAAATCAATTCATAAACTAAAACTTAAAATTACATAAATCCAAAAAACCTTTCAAAGAAAAAAAATAACCAAAAAAAAAAGTAAAAAACCCTTAATCAAGAAAATAAATAAACAATCCAACCTTAGTATTAGTAGACAACAATTTCTTAGGAATAAGACAATATAACAATATCATAATAGTTAATTCCAAAAATAAATTAATAGTCAAACAAATAACAAAAACATTTTTATGAGCAGTTAAAACTTCATTAATCAATTTCGGAAGAGCATTTTCATTTAAATAACTTCTTAAAATTCTCATAATAACTAAATGTAAAGAATAAATTTCATATAATTCATCTTTATTTAAATAATCTAATTTTTCATTATAAGGAACTTTCAAAATTCCTTTTAATAATTTTTCTTCAAGAAAAATAATATTATTCATAACTAAATCTTGATTTTGATATTCTAAAATACCCAAAGCATTACAAACATCAGTTAAATAAGAATAATATTTAACATTTTCTCCATCAGGAATTATAGTTTCAAAATCAGAATCATGAAAAGTTTCTAAATCTTCACAAGCAACATGATCAAATATAGAAATATCTGAATAAATACTAGGATTTTTTTCTTCAATATGTTTAATCATTTTCATAACAAATAAATGTTCTTTTATATAATTTGATATTAAAGGCTCTGATGAATTTGAATGAATAAAATAACCAAAATCATATTGTGATGTATTTGTTATTATCATTATTTGAAGACTATTTAAAACGAAACTTAAGTAATTATCAATTTCTGCATTGTAATTTACGAAAGTTACTAAAGTTTTTAAATTTGAAAATTTATTGTTCATTAATACAAAAAGTATTACTGCTATTGTAAAATATATTGTATATAATACTATTATTATTGATATATTACGACGAAGTAATGGACGAAAACTTTTTATATTTTCTTTACGTATTTTTTTCTTTAATTTCTCTGGGATTATTACTTCTTCTTTTTTTTCTATTACTGTTAATTTTAAATATTCTTCTTTTTCTTTATTTATTAATGTTACTATTGACATTGGCATTTTTTCATATAAAGCAAGAAGTGATTTTAAATTTAAAAATTTTGATTTAAAATATTTCATAAAACTAGCAGAAGCAAATTTAGTTTTTATAGTTTCTAATTTCCTATTTAAAACAAAGATAAATTCATGAATAAAAAAAACAGTAATACCAATTAAAATAAAATTCAAAGCAACAATTCCAATAGAAAATCCAATTAAAATATCATTAATTCCATTTAAATAATTACTAAACCAATTTCTAATTAAATTTTGAACATTTAACAAAGCTCTTTCAACAAAAGGATAATTCATAATAGCATAATAAATATTTCTTTGTTCTTGAGTACAAGCAATTAAATCTAAATTAGAAACTTTATAATCAATTCCAATAGTAAAATATCTTATTGGTGTTTCTCTTAAAGTATCATTATTAATAACTTGAATAAGATAATTTAAAAAAACATTAATTCCTTCTAAAAAAGATTCTTCTTTAACATAATTATCATCATTTATATCACCATATTCATTTGTACTAGTTGGTATTAAAATAACTTCTTTTTCAATTTCATCAACGTAACTTTGACTTAAGTCAAAAACATTTTTTTTAAAATTTAAATAATGATTATTTATAACTTCAAAAGTTTCTCTAAATTGATAATAAACAATTGTACTAATATCCATTCCAATTCCTTCAATTTTTAATTTTTCTTGTAAAGAATATGAAAAATTTTGAAAAAAACAAGAACAATCACTTTCATTACTAGGATAAACAATACAAACATTAGAAACTAATCTCATTTCTTCAGTTTGAATTCCTCTCATAAAATATTTATATCTTTGAAATAAATTAAATAATTTAGTAAAATGATTATCATTAACTAATAATAAAATAAGAAATAAAAAACCTAAAATTATTAATAAAATATTAATTCCACTTATAATATTAGAAAAAATTTTTAATTTTTCAAAATCTTGTTTTTCTTCTTCTTTTAATTTATCTCTTCCACTTAATTTTAATCGATTTCCCTTTGAGTAAGTTCCAGCTGAACTTGCAACTGAACTTGCATCTCCGACTGTATTTTGAACATATTTTGATATACTTTCATTAAAATTATTTTCTAATTTTTTTTCATCATCATTTTCAAATTTATTATTTTGATTTAAATTAGGATTTGCACCATGTTTTTCTGTAATAACATAATAAACAAAATATAAAATTCCATCTGTGTCAATTTCATATTTTTTATTTAAAATAAAATTTAATTTACTTACTGAATTTTTTGATTCTTTAAATTCATTTATTAATTTTTCTGGATTTTTTATATCTGTATTTTCTGATAAATGATCTGATAAAGTTTTTAAATATCTATCAAAATTTATTTGAACTACAATTTCTTCTTCTTTTTCTTTTTCTCGAGAAATTAATCTTCTTAATTCTCTTTCATTTTCTTTTATTTTTTCTAAATTTTTTTCTTTACTATTTTTAATCTCATTTTCCATATTTAATACTTTATTTCTTAAATTTTTTTTCTCATGAGCTTCAGTTTCTTCATTTAAAATTACTTTTTTAAACATTTTAGAAAATGTAAAAAATTTTTGAGAAATTGCTAAATTTGAAACAATTTCTGGATTAATTTTTAATATTTCTCCCATTTTTTCTGAAAAAGTAACTAAATATTCTTTTCCTAATTCTTGTTTAAAAATTAAAACATCTTTATTTCCTAATAAATAATGTCCAGAGACTAAAACTTCACCAGAATCAATTGAAGGAAAAGAAACATATTTCATATAAAAACTTTCTAAAAAACCTTCTTGCATTAATTTAGTACTTTTAAAATTAATAACAATATATTCAAAAATATTTAAATCATCTTTAAAATCATTTGTATTAATACTAATAATAAATTTTTCTTTACCAAATTGTCTTAAATCAGAAGGGAATAAATTATCTAAAGAATAATTTAAATATTTTCTAAAATCATAACTTGATTTAATTATAGTACAATCTTTTGCGACTAAACCATAATGAATTAAAAGAAAATTATCATGAGCAAAATGATATTCAAGATAATCATCAAAATTATTCATTTCTAAAAATTCATAATTTTCATTTAAACTTCTTACAGCAACTACTTCAAAAATATATCTTAATAATAATATTTCATATGAGTAACTTGAACTATTTTTAATTAAACTTAAAATTTTTGGATGTTTTGCAAAATGAAATAATTTATCAGAAATTCCAATTATATTATCTGGATTTTTATTTTGATATCTCATAAAATTATCTATATCATTAAAAAATTCATTATATAAAACAAAAACTTCTTCACTGTCTCTAAATGCAGCATAAGTTTTATTAAAATCAACATTTTCTTCCATTTTTTTTTCAAACATTACTAAAATATTATGATAAATTGTTGTATTTGTTCCTTTATATTTAATTAAATATTGATAACTTGATAAATAATATTTTAATCTTTGAGTTTCATTTTTAAATTGCATATCATATAATTTTATAATATCTAAATAAATTAATTCTTCTGGAGTTGGTAATAAATTTCCTTTTTCTAATTCTTTTCCTATAACATTTACAACAAAACTAAAAAATTCTTCTATTGTAATTTCATTTGGAATTATATCTTTAAATGTTTTTACTATATAAGGACAAATTGAACAATTTTCTACTTTACATGTTACTTTATGATTAATTATCCATTTTGCTATTATTTGATTATAATCTAAATCATTTGATATTAAAAATATTAACATTGAAATGTAATTTCGACTATTATAAAAAACTTCTAAAACTGTTGTTTCGTCATGAGAAAGAAAAAAAAATAATATAAAAGCAAAAAAAATTCCTTCTAATAAATAAAATAAAAATACTTTTTTTTCATTTATTAAAATATCAAGAATACTTGAAACACAAGCAAAAGTAACTAAACAATTTCTTATAGTTGAAGTTTTCTTTAAAGGAAAATATAATAATTCATGTGTTGTAACATAAAAAGTAATCATAATATAAATAAAATAAATCCAAATAACAATAAAAGGAACAAGATTAAGAAAAAAAATTTTAAAAGTAATTAAATTATTTCCTTTAATTAAAACATTTTTTTCAATTGAAATAAAAATTTTCAAAATAATATTAATTAAATCATAAGTAGCAGAAAATTTCATATCAAAGGGATAATCACCTAAAGTCCCATTATACGCTTTTAAATTAGCAACAACAGCATGTCCACCTAAATGTCCAATAGTATCAGAAACTAAATAAAAAAAAACAAGAATAAGAAAAAATTCAATCATTCCATATAAACCTCCATTTTTTTCAAATGATTTATATATACATTCAACAATACAAGTTATATAACTATCAAAAATATATATACTTAATGCTCTAAATAAAATAAATTCATAGAAATTAACATAAATTTTTTTAAATAATTCCATTTTTGAACCTGTTGAATTTACATTATCTTTTGTTAGGAAAAGTAATAAAATGTAATATATTATTAATACTATTATTACTATAATTATTACTGAAACCATGTATGATATATTGTCTGTTGGAAGGTATTCTTTATATAAATTAAATATACTGAAATAATATATGTAATTGTCTTTTTCTATATATATTTTGTTGTAGTTTTTTATTTTTAAAGGTACTAGTGTTATAAATGATAAGATTGAAAGGAAATCAAATAAATAAAAGAAACCTATTATAAAATTGTTTTTTATTATATAGGTAAAAGCACATTTTGTATATAAATATTTTTTTGATTGACTATTCATTACTTTATATTTTTTTTGTTTATTATTTTTTTAATTGAAAGATTATATTTTGATTTGTTTTTTTAAACCAAATATTTTTAAAATAGAAAAATATAATTTTTATAAAAATTTTACTGATTACATTTATATTTTGTAAAACACAAAAAGATTTTCTAATAAATATACTTAATATTATATATTCAATAATTTTTAATAATAAAAAAAATATAAAAATATATATATATATATATAAATTTCAATTATATGTGTATTTATATTAAGAATTCATTTAATGGCAAAAATAAAATACTGAATTAGTTATTTTTTAATTTTTTTTATTTATTCATAAATATTTAAAAAAAAAATTATAAATAAAAAAAATAATTAATAAAAAAATTTGTATTTTGAATTTCTAAATGAGAAGAATTTCATTAAAATATCCACAAAGAAATAATTTAAGAAAAAATAATAGTCAACCAACATTAATAAAATATCAAAATAAACTTGAAAATGATAATGAAATGAATATTGATAATTTAATTGATGTTGAATTAAAAGAAAAATTACATTCTCAAATTGATCAAATAAATAATCAAATAGAAACTATTGGACTTATATGTGATAAAAGAAAAAGATCTTCTTTTGATATTTGTAAATCTTATATTTTATCAGAAAGAAAAAAATTAAATCATTTTTTAGAAGAATCACTTGAAAATTTAAAAAAAGATGTTCAAAATTATAAAAATAAGTATAATATTGATTATTCTAGTCATTTAAATGAATTAAAAAAAAAGGTTAAAATTTTAGATAATAATTATACAAAAGATAAAAATTATTTAAAAAAAATTAAAGAAAAAAATAGAATTCTTCATGAAGATGAATTTTTTTATGACAGAGAATATGAAAATATGGAAAATTTAAATCAATATTTAAAATTAACATTAAAAAATTTACAAAATAAACAAATAGAAACTATAGTAGATAAACAAACAACAAATAAAAATAAAAGATATGAAAATTTATTAAATGAACAATTAATAGATAAAACAAAAGAAAAAAAAATAAATATTTCAATATCATCAACAAATATTTTAGATAATCAATATAGAGAAAATAACGGATTTTATATAACAAGAACCAATATTCCAAATACAACAAGATATATTAATAAGAAAAATGAAATAGAAAACCAATTAAAAATAAAAATGAATTTTATAATAGAAAAAATATTAAATAATATAAATAAAGAAAATAAAAAAAAAATAAATTTACAAAGACATTTTACTTCATTATATAGTAAAACAAATAATATTTATATGGATGTTTTTAAAAATTTTGTTAATGAAATATTTGAATCTGAAACTATTTTTAATGAAAAAAATCAATATTCAAATGGAATAAATAGTAGTTCAATTAATAGTATTAACATAAGTAAATTAAGTACTAGTAATGATGGTTATATGAATAAATTAAAAAAAAAAGAAATAATTATTAATTTTTTAGAAAATATTGAAGTGAAAAAATTAATTTTTCATTTGTTGAATAATAATAAATAAAATTTATTGTTTATAAGTTATTATTTTATTTTTATATATTTTTTTATTAAAAAATGAATAAATTTTCTTATTTTATCTTTATTTTATTTACTTTATTCATTTTTAGTAAAAATCAAGAGACAAAAAAAGAAAAACCATTTGCATTAAATGTTTTTTCATGTATTATTAGAAATGAAACATTAGAAAATGATATTAAAGAATTAATTAAATTAGGATATAATAAAAATTTCACATCATTATTAAAAGAAGGATTTAATAAATATTCGAAAATATCAGAAGTATATCATTTATGTTATGAAAAATATAATATAACATTAAATAATGAAGAGGAAAAAATAAAACAAAATATAAAAGATTTTGAAAAAGGAGATTTATAAAAAAATATTTATATAAAATAATAATATAATAAATTAAATAAAAATAATAAAAAAAAATAATTCATTTAACATTTAAAATATTCCCATTAAATTTTTTACTAATACTAACAGCATCATATATTATTCTAATTATATTAATACCTTCTGGATAATGTGTCATAATATGTAAATTATGTTTTTCTTCATCATTTTTTTTCATTCGATTTTTAACATTAATAAACATACTTAAAGCAATATAATCCATAAAATTTAAATGATTTATTAATTTATTTTTATTATCATTATTATTTTCATAATGAAATTGTAAGAATTCATAACAAAAAATAATATCCCATAATTTAATAGTTTTTTCTATTGAAAATTCCCTACTAAATAAACAAAGATACCATCTTGATAAAAAATAATCAAGTTCTTCATCTTTAATTAAAATTTTAGCTAAATTTTGATTTAATTTCTTTAATTCAATATAAAAAATATTAAAAACTCTTTTTCTTAATATATTATCATTACATGAAATAATATCATTTTGAGTTAACTCTAATTTTTCACTCAAATTTTTATCAGATAAAAAACTTTTTTTCTTATTATAATTAAAAAATAAATAAAGATCTTTAGACATTAATCTAGAAAATAAAGAATATAAATCAGCTTCAATGAAATGATTATCAGAATATAAAATATAAAATAAAAATCCAACATCATTATTAATAAAATCAGAATTAATAGTATAATCTCTATATAAAACATATAAAAAAACAGCACAAATATCACTCATTCCTTGAAAATAACCAGGATTAGGATTTATTTTTGAAAAAATATATAAAACATTACATAATATTTCTTTTATTGTATCATTATGAAATAATTCAATTTCTTGATATGTTCTTATTATATCAAGTTTTATTAATGATAAAATTTCATAATCTTGTTTTAAAAGTTCTTTTTTTAAATTTTCATAATTTTCATTTCCTTTTTCATCATTACATATTATAAAATTATGTATTTTATTATTTATAAATTTTGATTTATTATTATAATAATTACTTCTATATTCATCTAATATATTTTTCCATTCTTTTGGTTTATTATAAGGGAAAATATTCAAAAAAAATTGCCATGTGAAAATACGATATTCTTGAGGTAAAATTCCCTTTTTGCAATAGTAAAATATGTCTCTGAAACAATCTACATTTTTATTATATATTTCTAAAAATTTATCATATGAATTAAATATTTCTTTTTTTAATAGATCCATTTTAAGTGAATAAATACTTTTTTCACTTTGAGTATTAGTTGATCTTAAACTATTCATTTTTATATATTTCAATCATTTTTTTAATATTATGGAAATAAAAAATTAAAAATTAAATTTTAAAAAAAAAAAAATAATAACTATAAAATTTAAATATTTAAATCTTTATTGGGGATTG
>Ga0256407_10014105_pt1 | contig 10573 bp, 6 predicted proteins | sample RumenRJG_04DNA_FD_193489 | JGI IMG/M metagenome (GOLD analysis project Ga0256407, IMG submission 193489) | Bovine rumen microbial communities from Lethbridge, Alberta, Canada - RJG_04 | ecosystem: Host-associated > Mammals > Digestive system > Stomach > Rumen | place: Canada: Alberta | collected... | reverse complement strand
ACATAATATGTTCCTTTATTTAATCCAATATTTAAACATAAATGCATTTCATTATTACATTGACTTATTATAAATTTATGATTTTCATCCATTAAAACTAAATATGATAAAACTAATTCTTGATAATTTCCATCTCTTAAAACTATTCTTGGATTTTTTTGATATAAATTAATATATGCATGAACTGAATCTTCAGGAACAGTTAATTTCATTATAAAAGGTTTTCCTGCTTTATTTTTTTTAACTCTACATAAAGTAGTACAGAAATCAGGATGTAATTTAGCAATACCTATCATACAATAATAATAAATAAAATCATCATAACTCATATAAAATTGTCCATCATCTTGATCTTTAATATCTAAACCATATTTCTTTTTTAAAACAGGGGTCCATTTTGAATCGCCATCACACCAATCACCAGAGTACTCACCATTACCCCATGGATTTCTTAAATGAACAAGTCTAACTTTTTCTCCTTTAGATTCAATTTCTAAAATATTCAAAATAGTATAAGCATGACCAGGAGATAAGCCAACTTCTTCAATATCTAAATTAACAGTATCTCCTGAAGTACCAGCAGTCATAATATAACCTCTTTCATAACCTCTAAGTAATTGTTCCCATATTGATTCAGAATTATTTTCAGTAATTGTAATTTTTTGACTATAACTTTCAGTAACAACATCAAAAACTTCATGTGGCATTCCACCACATCCAATTCTAGCATATGAACCATTAACTTTAGCCCATGCTTTTTCAAGGAGAATTACCCATAATTCATTTCCATTAGAAGAACTAAAAGCAAATTGTTTAAAATATCTTCCACAATAAGGTACATAATCATCAATTAAAACTAATTTCCAAACACCATTAATGAATAAATAAACACCATAACAATGTTCCTTAGATTTTTCTTTAATATAAAATAAATTTTCAATTAATTTAGGGAATCTACATAAAGAAGCAATTACAGAAAGAAAATAACAATCACCAAGAGAACCTTGTAATATATCATCAGGATTAATTCCATTATGAAAAACAAGATAATTATCAGTATCTAAAACTTCATCAACTCTACAAAATTTTATATTTTCCCATCCATCAACATCATCAGGAATTCCATCAGGAGGAAGAATCCAATCACCATTTGAATCATATTCACATAACGATTTTTTTTCTGGAGGAAAGTAACTATCTGTAAATGGTGTTGTACCCTTATATAATGGTTGATTTAAGAATATATTTTCTGGAGATGGTTTATCACGAATTGAAACTATTTGAACTGTTTTTCTTGTTTCATTTGCTATTTCTTTTTTTGCAGCTTCTTCTACTCTTTTATTCTCTTCTTCTTCTAATTTTTTTCTCTTTTCTTCTTCTTCTTTTATTATTTTATTTGTGTCTATTTTATTTTCTTCTTTTATTTCTTTTTGTGCTGTTTTTGTTTCGTTTTCTATTAAAATATTCTTTTGTTGTAAGTATAAGTCATATAATTTTTGTAATTTGTCTTTTTTGTCTTCAGGTAAGTTTTTCTGGTTTAATAAATTTGATATTGATTCCATTTTTGTTGTTAATTCTGTTAAATCTGTTATTTCTTCTGGATGTTCATCTGGTATTAAAATATCATCATTTTCAACTTTTTCTTCTTTTTTATTTTCATCAGGAGTTGAAGATAAGAAATTAATAATATTTTCATTTTCAGTTAAAATCTTATATAATCTAATTTTTTCACCTAAAGAAATAGTTGCTTCAAAAGCTTCATCTGTTTCACATTTTTCTAAAACATGAACAGCTTTAATAACAGAACCAATAGTTTGAAGAATATAAATCCCTTGATTTTGAGTTAATAACTCGCTTAAATTTTTCCAATTTTTTTGTGCTTTCCTAATAACTTCGGGATCAACATTTTCTTTTTTTTCCATTTTTTCATATTTATTATATAAATCAATAAAATTATATTTATCATAACTAACATTCCTTCTACTTCCACCAATCATAAAATTATCTAAGAAATCATCATCATAATCATACATATCATCAAACATATCCCAAACATTATAATTATTACCATAACCTCTAAAAGCATCATTATAAAAATTCATTGCATTTGAATGATATGAATAATCATAATTTGATTTTGGGATATTTTGATATTGTTTTCTTTTTCCTCTTAATTTTGAAGTTATATGTGGTTGACTTATACTTTGACGTTTTGATTTTTGCTTTTTTTTTTCTTCTTCTATTAATTTTTCTTCAGCTTTTTTTTTCTGTTTAATCATACTTTTTCTAAATATTTCACCATTATCACTTTTTCTATTTTCATTTGGGTTATAAATTATTTTATCTAATAAACTTTTTTGTAAATCATAAACTTCAGGATCTTTTTTTCTAATTTCATTTTGAATTTTTGAATTAACTTTATCTAATAATTTCCTATAATTTTCTTTACTCTGAATTAATTTTTTAATTTGTAAATTTTTAAATGAACTCCCATCCCAATTTTCAGTTTTTTTTTTATTTTTTTTTGAACCTTTCAATTTTTTAGGTTTAACATTAAGTAACTCATTATCATCATTATTATCATTATCAACAATTAATTTCGTTCTTTTCAATTTAGGTTTTTTTAAACTATTTCTTAATTCTTCATCATAATTATTTAAAATATCATTTAAAGTATAAAATTCTCCATTTTCTTTTTTTTTATTAACATTAGGGTCAAGTAACCATTTCCTAGGAGCATAATCACAAACTTCAACAAAAGTTTTTCCTGGAATTCTATCTTTTAATTTCTTATTAAAAAAATAACTTTCTTTCATAACAGGAGTAGTAATCATTTTATCAATTGCAATTTCATCAGTTAAAGTTTGTAATTGTACTTCATCTTTTATAATTTCTTCTTTTTTTAAAAATGCATTTGTAATTTCTGATAATTTCCCAGTTAAAAATACGTTTTTTCTCTTACTTTCAATAAAATGAGGTTCAAATTTATGAATTCCTTTTATTGTCATTTGCATTTTTAAATAATGAAATTGTTTTCCAAAATGACCAAATAAAAATCCTTTTCCTTTTGGTTTACCTACAAATTCAGTTTTACCTGAACGACATTTAAATCCAATAAAAGTAATTTTTGAAGTATAAGTTCCAAAAATATGAGTAATTGAATCTCTATATGCTTTTTCTTTTAAACCTAAAACATTTGCTAATTTATTTTTTTTCATTTCTTCTTCATTTAATAAACCAAATAACATTTCTAATTTCACTTCTAATTGATCTGCAATTTTTCTTGGGAACATTTTACATGTTATTACATCTTCATATTGAATATTAATTCCTCTAATTTTTTCTTTTTGATTTGTTAATACTAAAATTTTACTTAAACTTTCTCTATTTTTATATGTTGCAGTTGTAAATTTTAAAGATTTTTCTATGTCTTTTCCTAATATTTCACCATCATCTTTTAATACGTTTTTAAAAAGTTCATCAAAAAATTTTATTGTGTCTTCTGATATCCCTTCTTTTTTTTTATAATTTATATATGTTCTTACAAATCTTCTAAATGTTATATATTTTTTTTTATCACCACATATTTCTTTAAAAACTTTGTCAAATTCTATATCTGTTTTTGGGAAAAGACAACTAAATGCTCTTTCAAATCCTTGGAATGAGGCTGTATCTTTGAATTGATCAAAAAATAGATATTCACATACTGTTTTTATATTTGTTAATTCTTTTTCTTCTATTGATTGAAACATTTCTTTTATTTATTTATTTTTTATTATATCCTAATATATATTCTTCAAATATGAATTTTAATTAATTTCAATTGTAAATTATAATTTTTTTTATTATTATTATTTAAAAAATTAAAATTATATTTTAAATGAATACTTTTCATTCTGTTACTCAAAGGCAAATTAAAGAATTATTTCGAACTATTATTAATTATGAAGAACAAATTGATGTTTATAGAAAACAATTATTTTTGACTAAAAATTTTTCTCCAATTGAATACTTTGAATTTTTAGATATTAATAATAAAAATTTCTTAAGTTTAACAGACTTTTCAGAAATTTTATCTTATCATAATATTTCTTTTAATCCATTTACTTTAAGAAGATTAATTAGAACATATGATAAAAATGGTAAATTTACAATTAATTATGATGATTTTTTACAATTTATTTCTCCAAAATTTATTGAAGAAAATCCTCAATCTTATAATAATATTCATCCTGATAGAATTTTTATTAATATTTTAATAAAAGAGTTAAATTTAGTTGATCAAATTGGAGAAATTACATATAATATAAAAACTACAAAAGATTTTAATGTCTATGAAGCATTTATGAATATGTCTAAAGGAAATAATTATTTATTTCTTAATGATATTAAGTCATTTATTAATGATAAATATATAAAAGATTCTAAGATAAAATGTATTATTTATAGAATCGATTTGGATAATGATAATAAAATAAGTTATGAAGAATTTCAAGAAGTTTTTTTTCCTTATAAAAATTGTTTAAGAAATTATAATTCTTCATTATATTTAAATAATAATAATAATGAATATTATTTTAATAGATATTCATTAAATAATATTAAAAGTAAAATAGATGATTATATCATTTATAAGACTAACAATTTAAAGAATTCTAATTTATTTTATAAAAAAACAAGTCCAATAAGAGAAAAAAATAATTCTTATGATAAAGAGCAAAATAAAAAAATTTTCTCATCTTCTCAAACTAATATTTTTGATTCAACCAATAGACAAAATTATATAAGAAATAATGAAAAACCATTAAATTTTAAACAATTAAATTTAAGTCCAAAAATAAATAATATAATTCTTAATGAAAATACTAATGATTCATATTCCCCAATAAGAAATATTTCATCAAAAAAAAATGATATTAACACAATAAATAATAATAATTTTAATAATATTCCATATAATTCAAATTCATATATTCATGAATCTAGTTTTATAGAAGAAAAAAATTCTGAAAATATTAATCAATTAATCACAAATAAATATAATCTTATAAATGAAGATTATCCTTCAAATAATAATAATTTTTTGCAAAGTAGTTATCAAAATTATATAAATCAAAATAATAATGAATTTAATCCAAAAATATTAGATAGTGAATTAAATGAAATAATGAGTGAAACAAATTTTAAAAGTCAAAATAATTTAAAAAATAATAATAATGATAAAATAAAAAAAGAAAAAATAAATAGATATAATAATTCAAGTAATACTAATACAATAATTACAAATCAAGAAACATTAATTTATCCTGATACAAGAAAATATTTAAATAAACAATATTCAATTAATAAAAGTGAAAATGAAAATAAAATATATAAAACCCCAAATAAAGAAAAAAAAGAAAATGATAAAATAGAAATAATAACTCCACAAAATAATAACTTAAATCAATTATTTGATTTTTTAATAGATAAAATTGAAAAAAGAAAATTAATAGAATCTTTAAAAGAAACTTTATGTTTACAAGATGATATAACACTTCCAAATTTATTTTATATATTTGATACATCAAAAAAAGAAGAAATTAAAAAAGAAAATTTTATCGAAGTTTGTAATAAGTTAAATTTATTTCCAACAAATGATCAAATATATCTTTTATATTTAAAATATGATTTAGATAATGATAATATTTTAAATTATGAAGAATTTTGTCATATGATTCTTCCTTTAAAAGAAGAATATCTTACAATAATTAAAAATAGACAAGATAATATAGACAATTTTACAGAAATTTCAAATGATAGTAATAAATTATTAAAAGAATTAATTAAAGCTTTTATTCAAGTTGAAAGTTATTTTTATGAAATGAGAAATAAAATGAAATTAAGCAATTTTTCTTCTCAAGATTCATGGAATTATATTATTCATTATTGTTCAAATGGGGAAAAATTAGATAAAAATGAATTTAAACACTTTTTAGAAGATAATAATATATTTTTAACTCAATATGAAATTGATCTTATATTTAATGATATAGATTTAGATAATGATGGTATAATTGATTATAATGATTTCGAAAGGGAAATGGTAAATATAAATTAATTAATATTATAATTTTTTTTTGTTTTTATTACTGTAAATTATTTAAAGAATTTGTAAATTTTTTATTACATTTTAAACATTGTATTTTTAAATCTAAATTATTTGGATTATTTTTCTTTGAAGATATTATTTTATATTGATCACCTGAATCAAAAATAAAATTACATTGTTTACATCTTAAAATATTTATTTCTTTATTTAAACTTTCTTTAAGAACTCTATAATATTCTTCTAAATATATTCTACTTAATTCGTTATTTTTTAAATTGTTGTTAAATTCTATTAATTTAGATAAATAATTTAATTGAATTTTGTTTTCTGAATTCATAATAAAAAAATAGAATAACTAAAAAATTAAAACTTAGTAAAAAAAAATAAAAAAGGGTTTTCCATAAAAACAAAACTCAAATTAAAAAATTTAAAAAAAAATAAAATTTTTTTTAAAAATCAAAATATAAGTGAAAATTAATTTAACTAAATATACTGAATTAAAATTAAATGGACTCATCAGATTCTACAATGCAAATTAATGAAGAAGATCCATCTTCAAGAATAACTGAAAATGATTTACTTGTTTTTTTACAATTTTATTTTACAATTGCAAAAGAGAACTTAAATGAAATTTTAATATTTAAAGATGGAAATCCTAACGAAAATGTAATTTATAAAAGTTTAAATTTTTGGTTAAATTTTTCACTAAATTTTAAAGATATTTCATTTATAAATTTAATTCAATCTGATATAGATAAAGAAAAATGTTTTTTTATTAAAAATAAAATTAAAGATATTCTTTTAATAATATATCAATTTCTCAATCAAAATCTTTCTACTCAAGGTAAAATTATTTTATTTTAATTTTTTAATAGAACAATTTTCAGGATTATTTCAACAAAATACTTCAAAAATACTTGAAATTATTTTAAGATTTAAAGAAATTTTTGATAACTTAAATCAAAGTACTTTAAAAGATGAATTTATTAACCCTTATCAAGATTACCAAAAATTTTTTAATAATTTTTATCTTTTTTCAAATATTGATTTAAATAAATATTTAGAAACTTTTTATGAAAAAATTGGTTATGCATTTGTTGATTTTAAGGGAAATTTTTTATGGGCAGATGAATATTCAAAAGAAGTTCTTTTTGAGACTCAAAATATAGATAAAATAAATTTATTTCAAATTATGACAGACTTTAGTCAATATATACTTAAAAAAAAATATCAAGATAAATTTTTTGATTTTAAAGATGAAAAATGTAGAATTAGAATTTTTACTTATACAATATTTCAAGATTCAATAAATGAAAAAGAAATAGTAAAAGAAAAATGTCTTAAAAAATTATTTGAAATATTAAATTCTTCTAAAACTCTTGTAAGTAGAGCTTCTTCTGTTCTTTTACAAAATTTTAGTGAATCAAATGCATGTATATTATTAGAGACAAAATTTAGTCCTTATAGACAAAATTTTGATTATTATCATTGGAAAAATTATATAGATTAATTATATTATTTTAGAATTTACTATATTTTTTATTCTTAAATCTTTATTTACTATAATTAATGAAGGAATTTTTTTTAATAAAAATTTTTTTTATATTTTTTTTAATTATAATTTAATAAATAAATTAAATAAAAAAAATTATTATTTAATATGTAATTTAAAATACAATAATATTGGAAAAATATTTTTAATCATTTAATTAAAGCAACAACTTACATTCATTATTATTTCATCTTTAAATTCTTTTAACCCTTCTCTAATATCTTTATAATTTTTTTGATAAATCATAATTAAAATATTTTTTAATTTAATCAAAGCATTATCTCTTTTATTATTTTCATCATAAAAAGGATAAATTAAAATACCATTATCTCTATTTAATCTAAAATTATTTCCCATATTATCAACAATAATAGTTTTATCTAAAGGTCTTCCTATTTTAGAAAGATCTTTAATAAAATCTTTACCAATTATAATCATATGAGGACGATATAAATAATATGAAAAATAATTTTTTTCAGATTCAATTCCATTTATAATTGGTTCAGCGTAACTTTGTGTTGCACTTGTGAAAGAAATTAATTCATAATAAGGTTTTAAAGAATCTAAAAATTCAAATAATCCAGGTCTAAAATGAATTATTCCTTTATTATTATTTTTAGAAAATTTTACACAAACTAAAGTTTCATCTAAATCTAAAATTAATGAATATTTTTTTAATGATGGTTTTGTTATATATGGTATTCTTATTTTATTTTGAATATTAATGTTATTTAAATTAAATATATTTACCATTGAACCATTTTGATTTTTAACTTTTACTATTTTATCAAAATAAAATTCATTTATTGCTTTATTTGGTAATTTTGATATGTTATTAAATAAAGTTGTTAATTCTTGACTTTTATTTGTTTTTTCTAAAGTGATTTGAGTTAATATTATTTTAATATAATCTACTATAATCCTACAATTATCAATTAATTTTTTTACTATTTGTTCTTCTGATAATTCTTTTTTTATATTATTTTCTATTATTTGATTGACTTTTTTTAAATATAAAAGGGCTAATATTTTATTATTTTCTTTATCTTTTAATGTAAAAATGTTTAATATTTGTTTAACTAATAAATGGAAATTTTCTTTTATTAAAGGGAAAATATTACATAATAAAATTTTGAATGATTTTAATAAATTTGGTTCAAGTGATATAACATAAGTTAAAATAATAGAAAATAATTCTAAATTATTAGTAGATTTAATAATAACATGATGTATATTATCAAAGTATCTTGTGTAATGTTCTGGTAAAGAACTATGAAAATAAAAAATCCAATATTCATAACATTCATGACTTACACCTCCATTAAATAAATTTTTTAAAGATTTTAATCCATCTATAATTGTTTTTATTCTTTCTTCAATTATTAATACATCTTCTAATTTTATTTCTTCATCATAATTAATATTTATATTAATATTATTTTTATTTATAACATTTGTATTATTTTTTCTTAGAATGTCAACATTAGATAATTTATTAAAAGCTCTTCTTTTAAATAAAGTTTTATATTTATTTTCTTTTATTTCTCCATTATTTACGATATTATTTATTCCATTTTTTAAATCTTTATATTCATTATATTTCATAAATCCTTTTTCTTCTTCAATATTTGTTTTATATTTATAATATTGATTAAAATCCTTTTCACTTAATAATCTTTCTAAAACACTTAAATTTCTTTTTCGATTTCTTGAAATTGGAATATTATTATTTTCATTATTATTAATATTTATAATTATATTTTTATTATTATTACTATTTTGATTATTATTATTTTTATTAATATTATGATTATTAATATTTGTACTTGAATTAATATTATTATTTGATTTTTGGTTTTCTGTAATTAAAGAAATATCTTCATTTGTATCTTCTTTTCTATATCCTCTTTGAGATAATGAAATTCTTTTATGTTCTTTTTTTAATAAATTTTTTTCTGATATTACATTTTGTTTATATATAATTGATGGAGTTGGAAATGGAATAAATGGTTTTAATTTGTTTTTTATTTTCATTGGGTCATCTCTTTGGGTTAATTCTTTATTATTATATATTATATATGAATTTTGAGATATGTTATTACTATTTCCCTTTTTTTGATTTATTTGATTTAATGTCTTTACTATAAAAAAAATGTTTTTTGTAGAAGATGGTTTAATATTTTTTTTCATAATTTTAAAATTTAATTTTCAAAAAAAAATAAATTAATTTTGAAAATAATTAATTAGCAAATAAAATTCAATTTAAAACAGAATACAGTATATATAATAACTATTTAAGGAAATTTTAAATAAGAATTTATAAAGATATTTTAACTAATAGTTTTTATTAAATTTTATAATAAAATTATATTTTTTAATTAAATCCTTGAACTTTGTTTTTATTTAACGGAATATTATGTTAGTAATTATAAAATGATAAAATAATTTCATTAATATTTAAATACTTGATTATGGAAAATAGAATTTTATTTACTGATATATTAATTTGTTTAATCCTCTTTTACATATGATTTTCATTTTAAAAAAATAAAAAGGTGATGAAAAAAATAAATAAAAAAATTTTGAATAACATTTATAAAATAAATGATGTAATTGAAAATATAATTAATTAAAATTAAAATATATTATTCATATATAATATCATATATATAAGTTTAATCTAAATTCTGCAAACTCAAAAAATAAATTCAAATTAATGATAAAAAAAATAATTAAAAAATATATAAAAAAACTAAAAAAAAAAAAACAAAAAAAAACAAAAAAAAAAAAAAAAAAAAAAAAAAAAAAAAAAAAAAAAAAAAAAAAAAAAAAAAAAAAAAAAAAACAAAAAAAAAAATAAAAAAAAAAATAAAAAATTTGAAATAAAAAATTAAGGATATTATAATAATCATATAAAAATGTCAAGGGAA
>Ga0256407_10014103_pt1 | contig 10575 bp, 11 predicted proteins | sample RumenRJG_04DNA_FD_193489 | JGI IMG/M metagenome (GOLD analysis project Ga0256407, IMG submission 193489) | Bovine rumen microbial communities from Lethbridge, Alberta, Canada - RJG_04 | ecosystem: Host-associated > Mammals > Digestive system > Stomach > Rumen | place: Canada: Alberta... | reverse complement strand
ACAGCGTCTCCCTCTTCGTACTTTCCATATCCAACGCCGTCCATAATCACGAGGACTACAGGACCACGACGACCCTTCCAATTCGGGTTCTTTTCCAAAGCATGCATTGTGTCAGCCATTGTAAAACTCCTATAAAACTATAAACTATAAAATTGCGATGTTTGCTTTTTCGCACTTAGAAAGCATATCTTCGTTCCATGTGCTTACCTGTGTTTCTCCGATGTGTGCTTTGCGGAGGAAATACATACAAAGACGGCTCTGTCCAATACCGCCTCCGATTGTTTGCACTAGCTTTCCGTCTAAAAGCATAGAGTGGAACTTGAGAGAAGCTCTCTCTTCACAGCCTCTTTCTTTTAACTGCGCTCTAAGAGTTTCTTTATTTACACGGATACCCATAGAAGAAAGTTCCATTGCGCTTTCCAAAATCGGATTCCATACGAGCAAATCTCCGTTCAAGCCGTGATTTCCGTCGCCTGTTTCGCTAGACCAATCGTCATAGTCAGGAGCTCTTCCGTCGTGGATTGTGCCGTCTGGAAGTTTTCCGCCTATACCAATGATAAAGACCGCACCTGCTTTTTTGCAGATTTCGTTTTCCCTTTCTTTTGGAGTAAGGTTCGGATACTTTCTCTGTAAATCTTCTGCGTGAATAAAAGTAATATTCTCTGGCAAAATAGGCTTGATTGCTTCGTAGCGGTCATAGACAAAGAACTCTGTGCGCTTTAAGCAGCGGAATACTTTTTCCACAACAGTCTTTAGAAACTCAACGCTTCTATCATCTTCACTCATTCTCATTTCCCAGTCCCACTGGTCAACATAAAGAGAATGAAGATTATCAAGTTCTTCATCTGCACGGATAGCGTTCATATCTGTATATATGCCGAATCCCTCATCAAGAGCCAATTCTGTAACCTTTAGTCGTTTCCATTTTGCAAGAGAATGTACGATTTCCATCTGACAATCGCCCATATCTTTTACAGGAAATTTTACAGCGCGTTCAATGCCGTTCAAATCGTCATTTATGCCCAAGCCTGTTTGCACAAAAAGAGGTGCAGTTACACGAGTTAAGTTTAATTCGGTTGAAAGAGCGAGCTGAAAAAAATCTTTGATTAAGATGATTGCTTTCTCGGTTTCTTTCACATTCAAAATCGGTTTGTAGTTCTTTGGAATGAAAAGATTAGACATATAATTTTCTCCGTCTAACTATGAGGATAATAAGATTATATAGAATAAATGTAGATGTGAAAATAGAAATTTAATCAAAATTATAGAAGTTTTGAAAGCCTATTGCAGAAAAGCCTCGTGTTTAAAGCATTCTCACGTCAATGCGACAATCTTTCTCATTTACGTGCGACAGCCTGTCGCATTGACATGAGAAAGACTGTCGCATTACAAGAAATGAGAAAGCCTTTCTCAAAAATAGTGTTGACGATTTTTGAAAACTATAATACACTAGATATAGTGGTGAGTAGAGGTGAAGAAAGAAGTATTCAAAATATTTGGATTTTTTGTTCAAAATACTTGACATAGTTGTAGACCTGTCGTATACTAAAATTGTTCAATGATTTTGAACGAGGGGTTTAATTTTTGGACGGAGGTTCTACTCATGAATGGAAACAAGATTTTTGCGGAGAGGATAAAGGCTTTGAGGGAAGCCAAAGGGCTTACGACGACAGAGTTTGCAAATCGTCTTGACATACAAAAAACTCGTGTGAGTATGTGGGAAACGAATGGCACTATTCCGCGGCAAGATATGCTTTTGAAGTTGTGCAAGTTTTTCAATGTGACGACGGATTATCTTTTGGGCAACGATTCGACGACAAATCAAAATCCAAGAAATGAAAAGATTTGTTCGATTCAGCGTGCACTTGAGAATATGGACGATTCTGACTTAGAAAAAGCTCAGAATGTTTTACAGGCTGTCTTTAGAGACAAATTTGGCTTTTAAACGCTAATTGAGGAGGTAATAATGAATAGCGATTACAGAAAGGCAAATAAGCTAGCAGATGAGGTTCTTTTATGCGCAGAGAGCATAAAAAGTTTTCCATTTTCTATAGAAGAAGTCATTAAGGAATGTACTGATATAGAACTTGTGCAGTATTCAGAGCTAAGAAAGTTGGGTGGTAATGCGGAAATGATTGTAGGTTCAAAAGATGGTGCTTTACATGAAAATAATGGTAGATACATACTTTTCTACAATGAAGCTATGCCAAAAAGTCGTAGTCTGTTCACGCTGGGGCACGAATTGGGGCATTATCACCTTGGACACGACATAAAAACTCTTGATGAGTACAAAAGAAATCACGACGAGCGATTTAAAGAGTTGTATGACAAATGCGAAAAAGAAGCGAACTTGTTTTCAGCTCAACTTTATACTCCTTATCAGGTGATAAAAGAGCTTGCGAAGCGTGGTTGTAAAATAACAACAGAGTTTTTGCAGGAACATTTTGGAGTGTCAAATCAATGCGCAAAGGTGAGAATAAGTAATCTTTGCTATCAGAAAAATGGTGAGTATGATGATTTGATTTTGGCAAAGTTTAAGCAATTTATTGATACAACTGCAAAGCGTACATCTTCTTTTTCTGACGAGTTTGAAAGAGAGTATGAAATGCAGCGATTGAGGGAGTCATGGTAAAAAATGAAAAGGAATGTTTGTTTTCTTGTCGCTTGTGGTGGCGGCGATGAGAAATAAAAATACCTAAAAACTGCACGGCAATGCAATTTTTAGGCTAAAAAACGAGGTATCTTTTCTAAAAAGAATTGACAAATAAGGAAGATACTTCATTATAAGCCACCTGACAAGCGGAAAAGACTGCAATATCAGATTTTTATTGATAAGTGAGGTATCCGAATGGACGACTTAAAGAATACATTTACAAAAAATGTAAATGTAACAATGCATAAAGCTATGTTCTTTTCAGATGATGTTGTGTTTGCAAAGGTGCATAGAGAAACAGCTCTTTTGGGCAATATCGTAGACAAGATTTACGATAAAAACAAGGTGTTTGATAGAGAGACTCTTCTCTATGTTGCAGGTTTGTTCAAAAATGGCATTTTGGCACTTTTGAGCGAGGGAAAAGCAGTGGATTTGCTTTCGCTTGGAGTTCTTTACTTAAAGCCAAAAGGTACTGTTGACGGCGGTAAACTTGATAATGTGCCTGAAATGACGGTTTCTTTTACTCCGTCAGAATTGGCTTGTTCTGCTGTTAAAGAAGTTACGGTTGCGGGCGACGTTACAAAGAGTTCTGCCCCTGAGATTTCCTATCTCTTTGATATGCACAAAGAAGAAAAAACGGATTCCATTTCTAAGGGCTACACTGTGCAAATCAAGGGCGATAGGCTAAAAGTGGCAGGAAATGAAGAGTCAACGGGCTTGTTCTTTGCTCCTTGCGACGCAGAGGGCAAAAAAGACGAAGATAGAGCGAATTGGGTGCATATTCGTCCTTCTTCTTCTATGGAAAACACTGCAAAAACCTTGTGTGTCAATTTGCCTGCTGATATGAAAGAGGGAACATATCGCCTTATTGTTAGTACCGCCTTTGGAGCGGGAAAAAGATTGAACAAAAGTGTTCGTGATGGTGAATACTCAAAGGTTGTAACTGTAAGCTAAAATAAATACAGGCGCAGTCTAAAAAATGGGCTGTGCCTCTTTTAAAACTAGGCTGCGCCTATGTTTTTAGTAAGAAATGCTAAAAAAAATGTATCTAGTGTGTTGACAAAAGAAAATGAATTCTGTATAGTCAAGGAACATCATATTTGAAATATTGCTCTTGTAGCTCAGTCGGTAGAGCACCGCATTGGTAGTGCGGAGGTCAGCGGTCCGATTCCGCTCGGGAGCTGGAAAAACTTTTTAGGAGTTCGAAATGGCAAGCAAAAAGAAGACTGCTGTAGAAATTATTGCTCTTCAGTGCCCAGAGTGCAAGAATAAGAATTACACAACTACAAAGAATCGTAAGAATATTCAGGGTAAGCTTGAAAAGAATAAGTATTGTCCTTTCTGCAGAAAAGAGACAATGCATAAAGAAACAAAGGCAAAATAAAATAAATTTTGCATTTGGTACTTGAAATAAAGCGGGAAATCTGATACAGTATGACCCGCAATTACTTAGGTCAGTAGCTCAGTTGGTAGAGTCCCGGTCTCCAAAACCGGTTGTCGTGGGTTCGAGTCCTACCTGGCCTGTATTTTTTTATACTGGCATTTATCTGACAGTCTGGATGGGGTCTTTTAAAATGAATAAAATAAAAACCTTTGTCAATGAATGTGCTAACGAGCTTAAAAAAGTTGTATGGCCTACCCGAGATGATGTTCTGGCTTCTGTAAAAGTGGTTGTTTTTTCTACTGTAGCTGTAGCTGTGGTTCTTGGTCTTCTTGATGTAGCTTTCACGTCATTTATGCGTTTTGTATTTTAGACGCATTTTTTTTCTTTATAATCAATCCGTTTAATCTTTATTTTATCTGCTAGGAAAAAGAATATGGCTAAGAGTTGGTATACAATCAATACTTATACTAGTTACGAAAAGAAAATAGAGCGTACTATTAACTTGCTTTTGAAAACAGGTGAATTAGACTCTTCTATTGTTACTGATGTAAAACTTCCTACGCAAGATGTTAAGATTGTAAAAGATGATGGAAAAACTACAACTCGTTCAGAGCTTGTAATGCCTGGTTATCTTCTTCTTGAAATGGATTTGCCAGAGCTTGGCTGGAAAGATACTTGTAATAAAATTCGTCATATTCAGGGTGTTTCAGGGTTTGTTGGTACAAAGCCAAATGAAAGACCTAGACCTATTTCTAATGCTGAAGTAAAGAAGATTCTTGAAGTAAGTGGTGAGATTAAGGGTACTGCTGTTACTCGTGTTAAGACTTCTTACTTAGTGGGTGATTCAGTAAAGATTATTGATGGACCTTTTGCTTCGTTTACAGGTAAGATTGAAGAGATTTTTGCAGACAAAGAAAAACTTCGTGTAAATGTTCAAATCTTTGGTCGTGCAACACCTGTAGAACTTGATTTTAAGCAGGTTACTTCAGATAATTCTGCTAATTAAGTTAATTAAATTGTAAATGCTTGATACGGTGAAAACCGTTTCTTGTTTTGGGAGAGATGTAATTCCGTTGGATTTATACATTTCGCTAGAACTTAAAATATAAGTTCGTACCAACTCTAAGGAGATATATTATGGCTTCAAAAAAGGTAACGGCTATTATTAAGTTGCAGTGCCCAGCTGGTGCTGCTACTCCGGCCCCGCCGATTGGACCTGCTCTCGGACCTCACGGCGTACCTGCTCCAAAATTTGTACAGGAATTCAATGATCGTACAAAGAATATGGAAAAGGGACTTATTATCCCTGTTGTTATTACAGCTTATCAGGATAAATCATTTACATTTATCTTAAAGACACCTCCTGCAGCTGTTCTTATCAAGAAAGCAGCTGGAATCCAGAAAGGTGCAGCTAATCCGCTTCGCGACAAGGTTGGAAAGCTTTCTCAGAAATCATTGGAAGAGATTGCAAAGACAAAGATGCCTGACATCAATGCAGTAGACCTTGAAGGTGCAAAGAAAATTATCGCTGGTACTGCTCGCAGTATGGGTGTTGAAGTGGAGGCTGAATAATGAAACACGGAAAGAATTACCGCAATTCAATCGCAAAGTATGATGTTGCAAAGAAGTATTCTGTTTCTGATGCTTGTAAGCTTGTAAAAGACCTTCACTATGTAAAGTTTGATGAAACTGTTGAACTTCATGTAGCACTTCATCTTGAGAAGAATCAGACAATGCGTGATACATTGGTTTTTCCGAACCAGTTCAAAGGCGAGAAGAGAATCCTTGTATTCTGCAAAGATGAGCGTGTACAGGAAGCATTAGACGCTGGCGCAACATATGCTGGTTCTACAGAATATCTTGACAAAGTAAAGGGTGGTTGGTTCGACTTTGATGTTGTTGTTGCAACTCCTGATATGATGAAAGATGTTGGTCGTCTTGGTATGGTTTTGGGACGCAAAGGTCTTATGCCAAACCCAAAAACAGGAACTGTTACAAACGACTTGAAGAGTGCTGTTGCAGAACTTAAGAAGGGTCGTACAGAATTCCGCGCTGACAAGACTGGTGTTGTTCATATTGCTGTAGGAAAGGTTTCTATGGATGCTGATAAGACAGCTGAAAACGTAAATACTTTCCTTGCTGAACTCAACCGCAAGAAGCCGGCAGATGCAAAGGCTGACTTTGTTCGCAGTATCTCATTAAGTTCTTCTATGGGTCCAGGAGTTTGGATCGAGAACCAGGAGGAAGCATAATGGCAATCATGGCTCATAAAGTGCAGCCTGCAAAAACAGCTGCTATCGCTAGTGCAAAAGAAACACTTCAGGGATATACAAACTTCATTTTCGTGAACTATCGCGGAATGACAGTAGAGCAGATTACAAAGCTCAGAAAACAGCTTCGTGAAAAGAATGCACAGATTAAAGTTATCAAGAATAACTTTGCTCGCATTGCATTCAGTGAAATGAGCATTGATTCTGTAGCTGAGTATCTTTCAGGACCAACTGCTATTGCAATGGTAAAGGAAGATGCAAACGAATCTGCAAAAGTTCTTTTTGACTTTGCAAAAGACACTCCTGCACTTGAGATTAAGGGTGCTTACGTTGAGAATGAGCTTTTGGATGCTGCTAAGATTGAAGCACTTTCAAAGATTCCTGGACGCAAGCAGCTCATCGCAATGCTCATGGGTGCAATCAATGGTCCTGCACGTCAGCTCGCTGCTACATTGCAGGCTTATGTCGAAAAGAAACAGGCAGAGGGCGGTGCAGCTCCTGCAGCCGAGTAATTTTCGGCAAAACGCAACTGCGTTTAAGTGTGGTCAGGCTTCATAGAAAAGAATTGTCTACTGTCCGCACAAACAATATAAGTGCTTGAATAAAATAGGATAGTTTGTCCTTTTCAAGCACATAATTCTACAGTTGTATTACAACTGCTAATATCTTTTGGAGAAGATAATATGACAAACGAAGAGATTCTTGACGCAATCGCTAACCTTACTGTTCAGCAGGCTGCTGACCTCGTAAAAGCAATGGAGGAGAAGTTCGGTGTAACAGCTGCTGCTCCTGTTGCTGTTGCTGCTGCTGGTGGTGCTGCAGGTGGTGCTGCTGAAGAGCAGACAGAGTTCACAGTTACTCTTGAGTCTGTTGACGCTGCAAAGAAAATCGCAGTTATCAAGGCTGTTCGCGTTATCACAGGTCTCGGACTTGGTGAGGCAAAGGCTCTTGTTGAAGGCGCACCAAAGGCTCTCAAAGAGGGTGTTTCAAAGGCTGATGCTGACAAGATTATTGCTGACATCGAAGCTGCTGGTGGAAAGGCAAGCAAGAAATAAGCTTATTTCATATTGCAATTGAAGTTGATTTCTAGTATAATTACTCAACTTTTTTCTTAAATAAATGCTTCTGGGGATTTATATACTCCCTAGAGGCTTTATGTGTCTATAAGTATATACTGTGCTAAGGTTTCTGTGCTGTGTACATAATCAGAGCAAGTTTTGTTTTGAAATGTATATGTAGCAGGCTCTGATGCAACACAATTTTTTCAGGGGGATTTGATGTTCGCAAAAAGCCGAATCATCAACCGAAAGTATTTGGGAAAGAATATCCAGCCCTTTATGGAAATCCCGAATCTTATCGATATCCAGCTTTCTTCTTACGAAAGTTTTATTCAAAAGGACAGACTTGACAGAGGCGAGAAACTTCTTGATCAAGGTCTTGAAAATGTATTCCGCACGACTTTCCCTATTGAAAGCCCAAACGGTGATATGGTTCTTGAATATGATTCGTATGAATTAGATGAAACAAACATCAAGTTTACAGAGCTTGAGTGTAAGGAAAAAGGACAGACTTACGCTATTCCTCTAAAAGCTAACATCAGACTTGTCTTCAAAGATGGCGACATCTTAAAGAAGAATATCTACATGGGCGACATTCCTCTCATGACAGACCGTGGTACGTTTATTATCAATGGTGCAGAGCGTGTCGTTGTCAGCCAGATTCACCGCTCTCCTGGAGTTATCTTTCAGAGAGAGAAAAACGTTTATTCAAGCCGTATTATTCCATACCGTGGTTCATGGCTTGAATTTGAAATTGATCAGAAAAAAGAACTCATTTATGCAAAGATTGACCGCAAGAAGAAGATTCTTGGTACAATCTTTTTGCGCGCTTTAGGTTATAGTTCTCGCGAAGAAATACTTTCTTGTTTCTATGAGACAAAAGATGTTGCTGTAAATGAAAATGCTCGTGATGAACTTCTTGACAGCGTTCTTGCAAAGGCTGTTTATATAAAAGACGGCGACGAGTCAAAGAAACTTTTCCCAGCTGGTACAAAGCTTCATCCTCATGTTATTGATGACTTGATTGTAAACAAAATCAAAGAAATCAATATCATTGATTTTAAGAGCAATACTTCTCTTGACAGTGAGATGATTATCAACTGTTTTGAGCGAGAAGAGATTCGCTATGTAAAAGAGGGCGCAGAAAGTGAAGAGCCTACAAGAGAGGATTCTTTGGCGGCTGTTTACTCTGTTTTGCAACCAGGAGAGCCGATTACAGTTGAAGCTGCTGCAAAAGATTTGGAAGGAATGTTCTTTAACATTCGCCGCTATGACCTTGGTCGTGTAGGCCGCTACAAGCTCAATAAGAAATTTGAGAAATTTGCACGTCCTGGAGAAACTCCGTCTGATTCATTCACATTGATAAAAGATGATATTATTCAGACGATGAAGTATCTCATCAAGGTTTATATCGGCGAAGAGAGAATTGATGATATCGACCATCTTGGAAACCGTCGTGTTCGTTCAGTTGGAGAACTTCTTACAAACCAGCTCAAGAGTGCATTTGCTCGTGTGGAGCGTGTTGCAAAAGAGCGCATGAGTATGAAAGAAACTGAGACAATTAAGCCTCAGGATTTGATTTCTATTAAGCCAATCGTTGGAGCTGTGAAAGAGTTCTTTGGTTCTAGCCAGCTCTCTCAGTTCATGGATCAGATTAACCCATTGGCAGAGCTTACTCACAAACGCCGCTTGAGTGCTTTGGGTACTGGTGGTTTGAACCGCGATCGCGCAGGTTTTGAAGTTCGTGATGTTCACTACACTCACTATGGTCGTATGTGTCCTATCGAAACCCCTGAAGGTCCAAACATTGGTTTGATTCTTTCTCTTGCTATTTATACTCGTATCAATGAATACGGCTTCCTTGAAGAACCGTATCGCCGTGTTGTTGACGGTAAGGCAACTGATCAAGTTGATTATTTGACAGCTATGGACGAGGATAATTATACTGTTGGTCAGGTTACAGAAGATATGACAGCTGACGGTGAGTTTACAACAGAACTCGTTTCTTGCCGCTATCGTGATGATTACTCTGCTCGTAGCCCGAAAGATATTCAGTATATGGACGTTTCTCCTCGTCAGGTAATTTCTGTATCTGCTTCTCTCGTTCCGTTCCTTGAGCATGATGACGCTAACCGTGCATTGATGGGCTGTAACATGCAGCGTCAGGGTGTTCCTCTTCTCTTCCCAGAGCCTCCTTATGTTGGTACTGGTATGGAAGGAAAGGCTGCTTATGATTCTGGAGTTCTTGTAAAGGCAAAGCATGCTGGTGAAGTTGCTTGGGTTACAAGCCAGATGATTAAAATCAAGCGAGATGATAACGGACAGCTTGAAGAGTATCCGCTTTTGAAGTATCAGAGAACAAACAACGATACTTGTAACCATCAGAGACCTACTGTTGAAGTTGGTGAAAGAGTTGAAAAAGGCACTGTCATTGCAGACGGTCCTGCAACATTCAACGGAGAGCTTTCTCTTGGTCGCAACTTGCTTGTAGGCTTCGTACCGTGGAACGGATACAACTATGAGGACGCTGTTCTTATCAGTCAGAGAGTTGTTAAAGAAGATATGTATACTTCTATTCATATCAAGGAATTCTCTACTGAAATCCGTGAAACAAAGCTCGGACCTGAAAAGCTTACTCGTGATGTTCCGAACACAGCAGAGAAGGCTCTTGCAAATCTTGACGCTGACGGTATTATCCGTGAAGGTGCAAAGGTTAAGAGTGGCGATATTCTTGTTGGAAAAGTAACTCCAAAGAGCGAAACAGAAACAACTCCAGAGTTTAAGCTCTTGAACTCAATCTTTGGTGAAAAGGCAAAAGAAGTTCGCGATTCTTCACTTCGTGTTCCGCACGGCGTTGAGGGTGTTGTTCTTCGCATTGAGCGCTTGAAGAGAGAGCTTGGTGATGATTTGAACCCAGGTGTTGAAGAACAGATTAAAGTTTTGATTGCTAATAAGCGTAAGCTTCGCGAAGGTGATAAGATGGCAGGACGACACGGAAATAAAGGTGTTGTTGCTCGCATTTTGCCAGAAGAAGATATGCCATATCTTGAAGACGGAACTCCGCTCGATGTTTGTTTGAACCCACTTGGTGTTCCTTCTCGTATGAACATCGGACAGATTATGGAATCTGAGCTTGGTATTGCTGGACGCTACTTGAACCAGTATTATGAATCTCCTGCTTTCCAGACTCCAAGTCAGGAAGTTATCGCA
>Ga0256407_10014102_pt1 | contig 10575 bp, 7 predicted proteins | sample RumenRJG_04DNA_FD_193489 | JGI IMG/M metagenome (GOLD analysis project Ga0256407, IMG submission 193489) | Bovine rumen microbial communities from Lethbridge, Alberta, Canada - RJG_04 | ecosystem: Host-associated > Mammals > Digestive system > Stomach > Rumen | place: Canada: Alberta | collected... | reverse complement strand
TATTATTTAATTTACCAATTTCATAATTATTTCTCATATCAATTTTAACATCTACCTTTAAAGTAGGAGAACATCCCATATTTAAATTAAAAAAAATATTGAAAAAAAATTAAAAAATTTCAAAAAAAAAAAAAAAAAAAAACATAAAAAAAAAAAAATTTCAAAAAAAAAAAAAAAATTAAAAAACCAACAATAAAAAAATAGACTTAAATCAAAAAAAAAGTAAAAAATAACCTTAAATAAAAATAAATTTAACCATAATAAACAAAAAAAAAAAATATACAAAAAAACCCTTTTTATTTAAAATCCATATTATTAATAAAACTTTTAGTTCCTCCATTTTTTTTTAAATCCTCAACAATTTTATCATAACTAATAAACTTTAAATTATATAAAGATTCCAAATCAATAACATTTTCCAAATTTCTTCTTCTATATAAAAGAACATAAGCATCATCAAAATAAATATCACTTTCTTTAATTTCATTAACAGTACTATCTTCAAATTTATACCATTTTTTACTATACATATTTTTACAAATTGCAAAATAATGACCATAACCAGCAGCACCAATATGATAAGCAACTGAAAATAAATCATATATCATTGGGTAATTTTCATTATTTTCTAAAACATAATTTGACATATTTAAACCTTTAATTGGAAACATTATTTTTGTTTTTATTTTTTTTGAATTTGAAAATCTTTTTAATTGAATTATTAAAATATGAGGACAACGATTTATTTGAATTTTTTTTTTTACTTTTTGCTCTTTTTTACATTTTTCACAATAAAATTTATTTGTATTGTCTAATTCTTCCCATTTCATAAAATTTTCAAAACATTGGGTTAAAGGGATTTCAAAATTTTTTTTTTTTTCATATAATTCGAAATTTAATTTTACATAGTCATTCAATTTACCAAAAATTTCTTTTTTTAAGTTTTCAAATGTTGATATTTCTAAAGAGAAATCTCTATTCCAAAATTCATTTTCTTTTTTTTGTTTTTCACTTAAAAAAAAATATGTATTATCAATTGACATATTTTTATTATTTTTTGGATATGAAGAAATTAAATCTTCAAGTGTTATTTCATTTGAAAAAGGAAGTAGACAATTATAACAATTTTCCTTATGGCAAATTACACATTTATCTCTTTTTTTCATTATATTTACTATTCTTAATCTATATGTATATTTTTTTTTTTTTTGATATTCTATAGTATCATTATTATTATCAGTGTTTAAATTTTGAAAAGTTTCTGAAAATGTTTTATTTTCAGAAAATAATATTTTAAAGTAATTATATATTTTATAATGAATTTCCTGACATGTTATATTTTTTTTTAAAATTAATATTCTTGGAAATATTATTGGAATTGTTTTTTTTATATTATTTTCTTCATATGAAGTTATATTAACTAATACTATAATAAAATTATTTTTAAAACCATAATTTAATTCAGTATGAATTTTACCAATTTTATTAGGAGGATTAATTTGATAATATGAATTAATTTTATCATCTTTAGGAAATCCTTCTTCATTTTCTTGATAATCTTCATTAAATAATTTACTTAATTCCTTTTCTTTTTCATCAATTTCTTCTTTACAATTTTCATAATTATCAATTTTATAATCATTAATATTATCATCATTAATAAAACAATTATTATTTGTATTATAAAAATCTTCAGGACATAATTGAAGTAAAAAAAATGGAATAGAATTATCAGTAGCTTTAGTTAAATTTTTCTTATTAATATTAGTAGATAAAAGTTGATTACAATTTAAAAAATAATTTAACTTCCCACTACTATCCATTTTTTCAACAATAAAAGACAAAGGATGAATATTTAGAATTTTAGCAATTTTATTCCTTAAAGCCATAACAGTACAATCATAACCAAATTCTAAAATAAATTGAATAGGTTTAACTGAAATATCATAAAAAATAAAATAACAAGTAATTTTAAATGGATTTTCTTTTAAATCAATAGGTAAAGAAATATTTAAAAAAGGTTCATATTTCTTATTTTCACTTTGACATTCAATATCAGGACATTTAATTAAAGATTTAAATTGTCCATAAAATAATTCAACTAATAAACTTTGATTTCTTCTTTTAAAATTATATAATTCTTCCAAAGATTTAATATCATCATCTATTTTACTAAGATCACTATTAATAAAAGGTTTATTAATAACTTTATTTAAATCTTCATGTAAACCATCTAATAAAAAAGTTAAAAATTCTTGAGTATCTTGTTGATTATCTCCAGAGTACATTTCATTAATTTCTTCTAATACATTTTTAAAATTTGAAGGAGTAAAATGATCTTTTTTTCCAAACCATAATTTGTGAATTACTTCTGAGTATGCTTCACTTAATTTTCCATGGGAACCTATTGGATTTGTTTTATTTATATCTTTTTTATATTCATCTCTTAGGAAATAATTTGTTAATTCCCAACAATTACTTATACATTGTATTGCTGTATTTAAGAAACATGTATTTCCCATATTTCGTAAGCCACATATTCCATGTTTTGAATCTTTTAATATGGTAAATAGATTATTTTTCATTTATTTTTTTTTTAAATTATTTACATTTTTATTATTTTATTTTTCATTTTTTTTTATATATACTTTTTTTCAAATATTTTTTTTACATTTTTTTATACTTATTTTATAAATTTTTTTTAAACTAATTTTACACATTTTAATCTAAATATTTATTTATTCCTAAAAGAAATTTTAAAAGTAAATTACCATTAAAAGTAGAAATAATATATAATATTCTATTTAAATATTTAAAACTTATAAAATATTTTTTTAATATTCAACTTCATAGACTTCTAAACTACTAACAGTAAAATTTTTCATCCCATTATTTAATTCATATTCTTGAGTAGTATTATATTCAGATTTTCCAACATGATTATTATTTACTTCAGTACAATTATTATAAACACAAATATCATGTCCGCTTCCAAAAACAAACATATAACTATTGTCATTAGAACAACCATATATTGCAGATTTATTTTCATCAATTATATTATATTTTTTCTTTTTATTTAATGAATAAATAAATGCATCTTTATCTTCTAAATATGAATTATTATTAGGCCAAACTTTCGTTGTGTAACCACCAAATTTTAAATCATTTGTTGTTTTTATTATTATTAATGTTGGGGATTTATTATATACTTTTTCATGGAAAGTTTTATTTTTATTTCCATGTTTATTTGTATCATATAATAAATTGAATTTTTTTGGTTTTTGCTCAAAAAAATTTAATATTATGCTTTGTTCATTATTTATTATTATATTTGAATTTGGAAATAAATTAATATTTGAATTTGGAAATAAATTAATATTTGAATTTTGTAATTGCTTTATAAATAATATTTCATTTTTGATTTTTAAATTTTCTTCTTCTAATTTTTTAATTCTTTCTTCTAAAAAATTATTTTTATTTTCCAGAGTCAAAACTTTTGTATTTAATTCTTTTATAATTGAAATAATTTGATTGACATTATTATTTACATTTTCTATTTTTGGAATTGCTATTACAAAAGATTTATTAGTAATTAAATTTAAAATAACCATTTCACATATATTATCATTTATTTTAAAAATAATATTTTTCTTTTCAACATTTTGTATAATTGTATTAACACATTCATCAAGATTATCAAATACTAAAAAATATTTATTAACATCTTTTAATGATTCAAAAGAAGAAGTATAATAATATTCTTTTTTAGGAAATAAATATAAATCATTTATTTTAAAAGAAACAATATCATCATTGGCTGAAATTGAGAAAATGTAATTTTTATCATTAATATTAATGATTAATGATTTATCATTTTCCATTTTAAATTTTTCATTTTGAGAAATTTGATCATTCATATCTAATGGAGGAATCATTGTTTTTTGATTTAAAAATTTTGATTTAAAAATCTATAAAATATCTTAAAAAAATAAATAAAAAAATAAATAATTTTATATTTAATTTACAAGTCAAGATTATTATAACTATAAATTTACCCTTTTTAATATGACTCTTCAATCGCTTTCCAAAAATGCAAATTTTCAATCCCTGGATTATTAAAGAATTTTTTATATTTAATTAAGCTTTTCTTAAAGGGAAAAATTCTTTTTAATTTCCCATGAGGTCTATTAAATTCACAAAAAGCATTATTAATCATTTCTTCAATATCATTTTTAAAATTACATTTATCATCATCATTTAACAAATATCCATTTTCATGATTATAAGCTACAATTCCTAATAAATTTAATAAATTCGCAGCAAAACCAATTTTATTAATTATATTAATATTATCATTTAAATGCATAAATGGATATTTATTAGCTTCTAATAACCAAGGTTTATATTTTTCATCAATCATAACATCAATATCATAATATCTAAAAATAATCCCATTATTTAATTTAAAATATTTCATTTGATTATAATCATTTTCATAATTACTTATTATTAATTTTATACTCAAATCTTCAATTTTATTCCATATTTCTTCCCAATTTCCACTTTCTTTTTTAATAATTTCTTCTAATTCATTTGTTAAAATATCTCCTTCATATCCTTCTTTACCAAAATTTAATGAATTATTTGTAATAAATGCTCTTCTTTTATCAATTTTTGATAAATTTGATTCCTAATTTTTACTTGCTCTTATTACTTTTGTTTCATTATAAATATAAATTTTAATGGGATTATACTTGTTTGAATTATATATATTCTTAAATGATATTTTTTTCCATTATATAAATGAGGATTATGTAAGTATCTTGATATTATTCCTTTACACTTTAAAAAATCTGTATATTTTTTTAAGAATATTTATACCTAATCCTAAAGAACCAAATGAGCTCTTACAAAGCCATAAATTATCTTCTGATATTTTATAATCTTTGAATTTTTTTTTAATTTTTTCTTCATCTTTTGGCATAAAATATGATTCAAGCATAAAATCATAATCATTTGGGAATTTTTTTTTCATTTTTAAATATAAATAATATGCTTCATCTTTTGGTCCTAAATGTGTTCCTTTTAATATTGCTCTATAAACTGTATATTTATTTATATTTGATAATTTTTCTAAGTTAAAATTATCTTCTGCTTCATAAAAAAGGAAATTTGGATTAAAACTATAATTTAATATAGGAAGATTATTATAATTTAAAACTTTTTCTAATGAAATTACATGATTATTTCTATAATTTGTTAGAAATGAATATATCATATATTTTTTATTTGTTATATTTTTTTTTGTAATTATGTAATTTTTGTAAATATCTTTATTTATTTTATCATCTATCTTAATTTTTGAAAAAAATAGTTTTAGGATAATATTTACAAAATTTATCGTATTTTGGAGAGACTAATTCTACTTTTTGATTTGTTAAATTTAATTAATTCATTTAAATATAATAAATTTTTATTTATTCCTTCATTATTAAAATTTTCATTAAGACATTTATCATATATAAAATAGTTTTTTTTTTTATTTTTATTATTTGGAAATTGTTTATCATTTTTATTAATTGGAAAAAAATTAGTAATTAAACATTTTTTATTATAAACATCATTTTTCATACAATATAATAAATTACTTTTTAAAGAAACATACATTTCATATGGAATAAAGTTAATAGAACAATTACAATTTAATGTACATCCCCATAAATCCATATTAACACTATAATAATTCAAATTTTGTAAATATCTCAAAACAAATTCATTAAAAACTAAAGTTTTATAATTTGAATCTGCAATTATTCCTTCAAAAATATTTTTATTCCAATCTTCATATATTTTATTTCCTATTAATTTTCTATTATATATATTTAAAAAAAACATATAACTTTTTGAAGAATAACCATTATATTTATAATATGCTCTTTTTAATTGAAAATTATTATATGATTGAACATAATTTCCCATTTTTTTTCACTTTTTATAAAAAAGTCAAAACCTAAAATAAATAAAATTCTATTTGTTATTATTTTTATTTGTTCTTCCTCTTTTTAATTGATAATATCTTTTTTGATAAAAAATATTGATAATAAAGGTCTTTTGTTTTTTGGATGAAAAATACAGGTTATTGAATCACTGTAATTTTTTTTTAAATTTTCAAAAAGTACAATTATTATTAAATCAATTGACGCTACACTTCATTTATAACCATTTAATTCTTTAATATTACATATTCTTTCAAAATTATAATTAGTAGAAATATTATATTTTTCATTTGTTTTAAAAGTTGATTGAATAAATTCCCCGATTTAATAATTGATTTTTTTATTTTTGTATCTTTTTTCTTTAGTTTTAAATTTGAAAAATCAAAATGAATTTTAAAAGGAGTATAATTATTTAATTCAAAATTTTCATCATTTTTTATTGAACATATATTTTCAGAATATAAGAATGGTCCTGTCATATTAATATTTGAAATAAATAATATTAGTAAAAAGAAAATTGTCAATTTTATAAAATGCATATTATTTATATTTTTATTATCAATATATAAAGATTATATTATTTTGGTTATTATAATTATAAAGTCATTAAAAAATATAAAAATTATTCAATTAATTTTAAGTTAAATTTAGTTAAATTTATTAAGAGTGAAAAAAATAAGGGACATAAATTGAAGTTATTTTTGCATTGAATCAATTATCTCTTTTTTTAAGAAATTCTTAATTATTTTATTTTATTATTAATAATATTTTTTTACATAAATTATGATTTTAAAATTATTTTACATCAGAAAATACATATTTCAACAAAAATTTTGAAAAAAATTTAAATTTATATTAAATTTTAATTCTTTATTAAAGGTTTAATAAGAAAATTTAATTATTTAATAATTATTTTAATAATAAAAAATATTAAATAATTTTATTATTTAGATATTAAATAAATAAAAAAACTTATTCATTTTATTATCATTTCTTTTAAAGTTTGCAATCTAACTTTTTTTTTACATATAGGACATTCCATTTTTATATTAAGACATTTATTCCAACATTCTTTACAAATAACATGCTTACATTTTGAAATTGAAAAAATAATTTCTGGATTTTCATTTTGATTTTTAAAACAAATAGGACATCTTAATTCATCATTGATTTTATTCAAATCTTTATTATTATTTAATTTTTCCTCTTTTATATTTATAATTTGACTATTTATATTATTTTCACTTTTATTTATTTTTTTTAATTCTTCTTCAATATTTTTTTCTAGATTTTTTAAAGTTTTACTATTATTTTCTCTATTTAATATAAATTTATCTAAATAATCTTTATAAGAATTATCTAAAGCAAAATTATTTAAATTGAATGAAATATTTTCTTTAATTTCAGTTTTATTTTCAGACATTTCTTTTGTAGTTGATGTAAATTTTGTTTTTTCTGAACTTAATTTTGTAGGTGTTGAAATTTTTGAAAAATCCATTTTTGTAATACTAGTATTAGATTGCATTATTTCACTAATTCCTTTTTTTTTTGTTAAATTTTCTATTGTAGATTTTTCATTATAAATATATGGAGCTTTTCTTTTTTTATTTTTTTCTATATTTAATTCTTTATAATTAATAAATTTAATCGTATCTTTATTATATGAATTTATATTTTTTATTTTTCCATCCTTTATATTATTCATTTCTATATTTCCAAAATTTAAATTATTAATTTTATTTTTGTTTAAATCTTTTTTCTTCCCAATTTTTTTATTTTCATAATTTAAATTACTATTATTAATATTTTTAAAATTAAAATCTCCATTAAGAAAATTTTCCAAATTATTCTCAATAGTTTTTTTTTCTTTTTTATTATTCATATTAAAATACTCCAAAAATTTTTCTTTCTTAATACTTTCACTTTCATTTTCATATTCAATAACTTTCTTTTTATCACAATTCCTATTTTCAATTTCCAACTTATCAAAATATTTTTTAACATTACTAAAATAATCCATATTATCAATAGAAATAACATCACAAATATCTTTCATCCATTTAGAAAACAATTTAAAAATATAATTATATTCAAATCTCAAATCAATACAAATCATCATACCATAATCATCTTTATGTCTTAAAACTCTTCCTAAAGATTGATTAACTGCTTGAATAGCATCAATTTTATACCAATCTCTCCCACTCATTTTATTAATTTTTAAATTTTGATTTTTATTAAAAAAACCATCTAAAAATTTCATTTTTAATTGAATTCTTTCTTCATAAAAATTAGCATAAGGTATTCCAATACAAATAACAATTCTTGCAAAATCATCTTTAAAATCTAATCCTTCTGAAATATTTCCTCTTACAACTGAAAAAATTATTGAATTTTTTTCTTTATTTAACATGAAATCATTTATTATATTTTTATTCATTTTATTATCATAATATACTTTTTTTATTTTTGATATTTTTTCTATTATTTTATCAGAAACCCAAATTGAATAACATTGACTTAAGAAATTAAATGAAGGAAAAAAAATTAATATTCCTCCTTTATTAAGTGATTTAACATAATTTAATATTATATTACCAAGAGATTTTATCATATTTAAATTAGATCTATTTGAATAATCAAATTGATATTTAATTATTGTATTATTTAATTTTTCTGATTTAATAATTTCAAATTTTGAATGTGATTTATCAATAATATGTTTATTTTCTAATTGAATTGGAATTGGAGTTTTTAAACTAAATTCTAATCCATCAATTGGAGATAATGTCCCTGATGTTAATATTATATTATGTGGTGTTTCTTTTATTATTTTATTAAAACCAAATCCTGGATCAAAACATAATATTTTTAATATTCTTGTTTTTATATTTTTATTCATTATTTCTATTTCATCATCACAAATATAAAAAATAAATGATTTTAAATCTTCTGCATTAAAATATAAATGTTTTATTAATTCTAAAGCACGAACATATGGTGTTAATACACTTTCTTCATCATATATTTCAAGATATTCTTCTTTTAAAAAATATAAAAAATTATAATGTTTATGTATATTATTTGGTGTAATTCCTTCTTTTTTTGGAAAAATATTATTTTCTTTACCATACATTTCATCAATTGTAATAATATTTTTATTTAAATTTCTATTATCACATTTCATAAACAAATTAAAAAATTCTTTTATTTCTAAAACTTTACCTTTTCTAGGATAACAATCTCCTTGTAAAACATCATTAACTTTTTCAATATTTTCTTTTACATTCATTATAATATCCATTTCTTCTCTTATATTTTCTTCTGGAAAATCTATAAAATGTTTATTTTTTAAATTTTTTTTTTCATTTATTATTTCTTTCATTTCATTTAACATACTTTCAAAATAACAAGTAATTAATTCAACTGAACAACTTTCTTCTAAAACTTTTTCAATATTATGTGCTTCGTCAATTATTAAAATACTATTTTCTAAACTAATTTTTAAAGTATCTTTTATTTCTTTATCTACAATATAATTATAAGGTAAAAAAGTAATATCACTTTTATTCGTTTTATCCCCTTCAAAATGAAAAGGACAAAAATATTCATTTTTACCAAATTCACATAATTCTTCTAAATCAATTAAATTCAAAGATAAAATTGGTATTTTTTTAACATTATTATAATATAAACATTTTCTTTTATTCTTTTTACAAATAGTATTTAAAGAAGAAGGATTTTTTGAATAATTCCTATAAGTAAAGTTAACACAAGATTTATCTCTTGATGATAAAATAGAAGTAATAGGTAAATAAATAGTTTTTTTTAATTCTTTAATAACATTAGAAATTTGACTATGAGTTCTAGAAGTATAAAACATTTTAATTTTATTTTTTTTAACTTCTCTCATATATTTCATCCAAGCAAGGGAGGCACATAATAAACATAAAGTTTTTCCTGTTCCAGTTGGAGATTCTAATGCTGCAATATTATTATTATTTAAAGATTCTATTACTTTATTCATATAATCCATTTGAATATCATATGGTTTATATGGGAAATATATATTTATTCCTTTTATATTTATTAATGTTTGACTTTGGATTTTTGATTCGTCTATTGGGAGTTCATCTTGTAATTCTACTAATTCTGTGTTTTTATTTAGATATTTTTTTACTTCAAAATCTAAAAGTTCGTTCATTTTTTTTATTCTTTGTCAAGCGCGATTATATTTTATTTTAAAATTTTAAATAATTAAATATATGATTTTCACTTTATTAAAAAATAATAATTAAAAAATCAATTTTTATATTACAAAAATAAAATATATATTAAATAAAATAAAATATCATTTATTCACAAATAATAAATAAACCAATATAAAAATCTAAGATACCTATAAAAATGAATATAAATTCCCATTAATCAAAAATAATAAATTAATTCCAAAAAAAAAAAAAACAAAATAAAAGATAACTACAAATATAACAAAAAAATCCATAAAAAAAAAATAATTCATGGAAAAAAACCAGTACAAACCTTATTATTAAAATTACTCCAAAACTCTTCATAT
>Ga0256407_10014101_pt1 | contig 10576 bp, 8 predicted proteins | sample RumenRJG_04DNA_FD_193489 | JGI IMG/M metagenome (GOLD analysis project Ga0256407, IMG submission 193489) | Bovine rumen microbial communities from Lethbridge, Alberta, Canada - RJG_04 | ecosystem: Host-associated > Mammals > Digestive system > Stomach > Rumen | place: Canada: Alberta | collected... | reverse complement strand
CGTCAGGTATTCTTATTTCTTCTGTCGTACCTGTAGTCAGATCGACCTTCAGGACCTTTCCCATGCAGGATTTCATATCTTTCTCCTTAGTACCCTACTTTTTCAAAACTACCTTTCCGGCCTTTCCACCGCAGTACTTACCGTCCCGGAGAACAGGATGTCCGTTCACATATACGTGTATGATGCCTTCAGGGCGGAAATCAGGTTTAGACTCATCGACTTTCATGTGATCAAGATCAATGACTGTGATATCTGCTTTAAAGCCTTCCCTGAGGTAACCCCTTTCAGGAATCTGATAACGATCGGCGGTCTTTCCGCTCATCTTGCGGACGATCTTTTCGATAGGGATCCCATATCTCTCAGCAAGAATAAAGAACTGCGGGAATGTCTGGAAAGCTGCTATGTTCTGGAGTCCTTTCTCCTCAACCCATGCATCGGTCATGAATACCGAAAGTTCATCGTTCATCAGGCGGTGTACGATCTCTTCGTTGTAATACTTGCCCAGATATATGCTGCCTGCACGTCCGGAGAGTTCAACAAGCTTGAGGTACATGTCCAGATATGACAGTCCTTCTTCCTCTGCACACTGCGGGATCGTTTTGCCCTCGTATTCAGGGTGATCGTCAGAGATATACGCGACGACCATATCGTCCCAGTCGATGCCAAGCACCTTGCGGTACATGAGAATGGTCAGCTCGAGCTTGCGGCGGTTGACAGGCTTTTCAGCCTCTTCCTTGCTGAGCTGTGCGTACCATTCAGGAAAAACGACAGTAATGACTGAGGCTCCATAATGGAACACATAGTTATCAAATGCGATCGGATAGCCGGCATAGTATTCACGATAGAATGTGGCAAGCATTTTGTCCAGAAGTTTCCAGCTCCTCTGTCCTGTGAATATCAGGTGGCTGTACTCAAGCCTGCATCCTGACTTATGCATTATATCCACCGCTTCATCGAGTCCCATCTCAAGATGGGATTTTTTAGTAAGAAGCGGATAATCTGCACTGACGATCGAGCATGCTCTCGGATGAACGGTCACTATGCCGTCATACTTCGCTATCTCCTTCGCAAAAGCGATTATTTCGTCCTGCTGAGCATATCTGTCAGGCTCATACATAAATCCCAGTGAGCCGCCGAAAGCTCCGCCTTCCATCGCTTCGCGTACATGCTCGAGTTCCTTTTCGATCTGATCTCCTGTATAAGGTGTCGGATCATAACCAGTCATGCCTGCCCTTACTGAACCCTGGCCGATCAGGGGTACCAGGTTCACATACAGATTCCCCTCGGCACGCTTTTTGAATTCCGCAAAGCTGCACGGATGCATAGTATCGAAGAGTCCTCCGCCTATTTTGTCTCTGTACGGTGTGTCCTCGTCGACGCCAAAAGGTGAAAAGCTGCAATTACCCGTTATCTGAGTCGTTATGCCCTGCTCGATGAACGGTCTGTAGAATTTCTCAGCGTCCTCCCTGTCATAAAAGAAGTCATTATGTGAGTGAGCGTCAATAAGCCCCGGGCAGATCTGATATCCGCTGATATCTATAGTTTTGTCAGCAGCTGTTTCTATGCAGTCTGCTATCCTGATAATGCGGTCGTCCTCGATAAGTACATCACCTGTGTAAGGCTTTCTTCCGCTACCATCATATATCAATCCGCCCTTGAACAGTGTCTTCACTTATATACCTCCTTATTCCTTTACGGAATCAATAAGTTATTCCGGATCACAATATTCGCCGTATTCACATCCTATACCCTCGGCATACACTTCATCTATCAGCTTTTCCTTACGGCCGAAAAGTGAGCGCTTATACAGTTTGAGTATGCCGGTTCCTGTACCGCCGTTCCACAGCCTGTTATGTTTCTTATAACCGGTAGGAGCCTCGTACTTGATGTTCAGCATATCTTTCTTATAGCATCTGATCTTAGTATCGAGTTTCGAATTTCTGGTGGTCTGCATCACATGCCAGTGGATCTCATCATCTGTCTCCCAGCAGTCGAATTTCGTACGCGACAGAGTCCAGAATTTTGAGAAGTTGAATTCGTAATCCTTGCCCTCGTAATAGAATTCGCCAAGAAGTTTCCTGTTAAGAGCCAGAAAGAATACCTTCGGTCTTCCTCCGCCTATGTTGAATACGCTGTTCTCAAGCTTCTTTCCGGTGATCATGCTCGTGAGGTTGTTAGATGAGAGCCATACCCACGGACTGGTGAAATCACCGCCCCAGTTTTTGTCTGAGTAACCGTTACATGTCTCTGGTCTCAGGATATATCTGACCCCGTTAAGAGTGATCTCGCCGGTGAATGCTGACTTCATGCCCTCTGCATGCCAGAACATCTCAAAAGCGTTGATCGCCCTGAAGAACTTGCCGGCTCCGTATCCGACGTGAAAAGCGATCTCCTTTCGGATGTCAAATTTCCAGCTGATCTCGCCGGCATCACTCATCCACTCAGGGTGTGCAGCAGCCTCTTCAGGCGTGACCTTGATCGATCCCTCGGTGTGGACTTCGCTGCACTTACAGTCATCTGCAACGATGCTGTAAGGTGCAGTTGCGTGGATCTGTGCATCTTTGAGTGAGAAAAACCTGTGCAGCTGACCGTGCTCTTCACCCCAGAATCCCGCGTTGACCATCAGATATGACGGGCGCTTGCCTGCCTTCTGCGCTTCCGGATCATTCCATACTATGACCGGCTCATCCTCAGCTAGTGCAGGATTACATGTGAAGAATTCCACATAGAATGCCTTCTGTTCACCTGTTTCAGCATTTTCTGCCGTCATTGAGTGCCACCACCAGTCATATCCTTTCCTCGCAAGCGGGCCGTAAAGCATCCAGCGGTCTCTTGTTATGTCATGAATATTAGCCATATAAGGTCCCCCCTTTTTAGTATATCTTCGTGAACTAAACAATACGTAAAGAGTACCCCCGTGACAGCCACAGTGATCAGGCTGTAAATATTGGTTTCATTTTATCAGAATACAGGCAACGGGTATAGATTACAGCACGAAAAAAGACAGCCGGGAGACACTCCGGCTGCCTGGCGTATTTAACTTATACGCAGTGTGGGGACGGGTGAGATTACTTAGACATCTCGTTAAGTTTTTTAGCGAATCTTGCTACCTTTCTTGAAGCAGTGTTCTTGTGATAAGTACCCTTTGCAGCAGCCTGCATGTACTTCTTCTCAGCGTGCTGGAAAGCCTTCTGAGCCTCTTCAACATTACCGGTCTCAACTGCAGCAAGGAAAGCTTTTTCAGCATCCTTAACGTGGTTGCGAACTCTGATGTTGCGAGCTGTCTTCTTGTCGATAACTTTGATTCTCTTCTTTGCGGATTTAATATTAGCCATTAAATTTACCCCACTTTCTTACATAATGTATTAATTCGCAACGGGTATTATACGTTATCCTTCATATTAAAACAAGCGGTTTACGCAAATAATTTGCGTAAACCGCATTTCTTTTTACATATGCCGGTGATCCCGGAAAAAATGGTTTACTTACCGTATTTTTCAATCAGTCTCTTGAATCCAGGCAGTGAGTTCTTGATCATCTCATTGGATACGCAGTATGCGAGTCTGAGATAACCAGGGCATCCGAATCCGGTGCCAGGTACTATCAGAATGTTCTCTTCGAGCTTTGCGGCTTCTGAGAATGCCATGTCATCACCGTTAGGAGCTTTCATGAACAGGTAGAATGCACCATCAGGCTTAGCGCATACATATCCCATCTCAGTAAGACCGTTATACAGATCATTTCTGTTCTCGTCATATGCAACGAGGTCCGGTGCGCATCCTACGCACTCCTGAACGACTCTCTGGATGAGTGTCGGAGGACATACAGAACCGATCTCTCTTGCGGCACCTGCTACTGCAGCATAGACAGCCTTGCCGTCCTCGCACTTTGCAGGTATATATACATAACCGATACGCTCACCCGGCAGAGACAGGCTCTTAGACCAGGAGTAGCATACGATGGTGTTGTCATAAACTTCAGGAATGAATGTGACCTTGGCATCTCCGTAAACGAGCTCTCTGTACGGCTCGTCAGCTATGATGTAGATAGGGTGTCCGTATTCAGCTTCCTTTTTCTTGAGGCATGCGCCGATCTTTTCAAGAGTTTCCTTGGTATAAACTACTCCGGAAGGGTTGTTCGGCGAGTTGATAACTACAGCAACAGAATTCTCATCTATTGTTTCTTCGAGTGCCTCGAGGTTGATCTGGAAATCAGGAACGTCAGGTGCTACTACTTTCACCTTTCCGCCGCCTGCGGTAAAGAATACATTGTATTCAGGGAAGTAAGGCGCAATGCAGACAAAATTGTCTTCAGGCTTGCAGGTCAGTGCGCATGCAACTGAAACAAGTGCAGGAGCACAGCCGCAGGTCATGAACAGTTCGCTTGCCTGTGCGTTAGTTGTGAATCTCTCTCTGAGATTGGCTGCTATAGCCTCGCGTGTGCCCTCAAAACCAGGAGCCATCGAGTAACCATGCAGTAAGATAGAACTTTCTTCGTTTACGAGCTTTTTGATGGTTGCGTTTACTTTTGCAGGAGCAGGTATGCTCGGATTACCAAGTGAATAGTCATAGACCTTGTCTCTTCCGAGTTTTTTTGCCTGCTCCAGTCCGTAGGCGAAGAGTTCGCGGATGATGCTAGGCGCAGTGCCATAGCCGTAGTATTTCTTATTTACCATAACAATATCTCCTTTAGTACAAAATCGTTGGTTTATAATATAAGACTCTATACCTGATAAAATTATAACACTATCGTATGTACTTCGGTGGTTTTTTTTTGACCCGGAGGCCATTTGTATTTCATATACTATGCCTCGTTTCAGAACTGCATGATGATCGATACAGGGCAGTGATCGCTTCCCATGATGTCTGTCAGGATCTCAGCATCCTGCAGATTATCTCTCAGGCGGTCTGATATAATAAAATAGTCTATACGCCACCCGGCATTCTTCTCTCTTGCACGGAATCTGTAAGACCACCAGGAATAAGTGACCTGTTCAGGATAGAGATATCTGAAAGTGTCGGTAAAACCTGCATCGAGCAGCTCTGTCATCTTGCCCCTTTCCTCATCTGAGAACCCCGCATTGCCTCTGTTGCTTTTAGGATTCTTGAGATCTATTTCATTATGGGCGACATTAAGATCTCCGCAGTAGATCACTGGTTTATGCTGATCTAGCTCCAGCATATAGGCGCGCATCGCATCCTCGAATTCACAGCGATAATCTATTCTCTTCAGGCCATCCTGTGCATTAGGTACATAACAGCAGATCAGATAGAAGTCAGGATATTCAAGTGTGATCACACGTCCCTCATCGTCATGTTCTGAATGGATGCCATATTGCACGGTAATCGGCTCTCCGAGAGTCTTACGTGCGAAGATGGCAGTTCCTGAATAGCCTTTCTTTTCTGCATAGTTATAGTATTCATAGTAGTCCTCAGGATGGAAGTCAGCCTGCCCCGCCTGCATCTTGGTTTCCTGCAGACAGATAAAATCAGCATCCAGTGCTGAGAACACATCCTCAAAGCCTTTATTAAGCACGGCCCTGAAGCCATTTACATTCCAGCTTACGAATTTCATTTCTTTACCTTTAATTATTATCTATTTTGAAAGGATACATTATCCAGTCTTTGTATTTTCCAATCCCTCGAATGATGACATATCCTGTGCCGACTTCAGTATTCTTTACGGCAGACGCCACATAGTCCCTGCCCTTGCGCATACCTCTTCCGTCATATGTCATACTGAATTTCGGAACAGCACGGAAATGATGCAGCTCGCTGCTGTATTCCTTAAAGTGTATCTGACAATCACCGATCGAGATGCGCTGCTCATCACTGATACGTTTTGTCTTGCCTCTGGTAGGATATACCTTGTCCGGCTCCATATACCAGAAATCCCTGTCGATGAGCTCATCCATGTCACCCGCCTGACCGGAGTCAGAGCACTGCCAGAACCAGTAGTCTGCCTTAAGGCCTGCTTTTTCATCGTATCTTGCGAGCCAGATAGTTGCAGAATCATCGAGCAGGTCGGCTTGCATGTAATTGGTAAGCATATCCTTATTAGCATAAACCGCGGACTCATATCCGGCTTCCTCAACATGCCTGCAGAATGCCAGCACCACATCATGATAAAGCGATGCAGCATACATCTCTCCCGCGTCTATCTTCTTGTCCAATCTGCCGCCTTTGTAGATCTCATAGTCTATAACGAGGGGTAAAGTGATATTATAGGATTTTACCTGCTCCAGCAGGAAATCTGCCTCTTCTATGGCCTCTTCCGGTGTAAGTGCCTGAGAGTAGAAATATGCACCGATCATCAATCCGGCTTTGTCAGCTTCTTTAACGTATTTCTCGAAGTTTTCGTCTATATGCAGACCGCCTTTGTCAGTTCCCCTGTAACCGGCACGGGCAAATACATAATCCACACCGCTCGTCTTGATTCTCTCCCAGTTGATTTCTGCGGGCTGATGTTCAGATACATCTATCCCATACAGAGGAACAGCATTCTCAATCTGGCCGCGTGGGTGAATCCCTCATCGGTGACACGGTAATCCGTTCGCTTGTTAAAGTAGTCCTTGATCTGGAATATCCCGTAAACAACAAGCAGAAATACAAGTACCGCTGCGACAACACCCAGTTTTGTGCTGAATCGGATCTTTCCGCTGCCCTTTCCGCTGCCGGATCCTTTTTTGCTCTCCTTCTGAGGCCTGTTTTCACTTTTTTCGCGCAGCTTTTCAGAAGAGTAATCAAAATCTTCCGGCTCATAGGTAACAGTTTCCTGTGCTCTTCTGATACGCTGTTCAGCCAGTTTTCTTCTTTTTTCTTCGATTTTAGCGTCACGTTTTTCGTCGCGCTTTGGATTATCTGCCATCAGAATTCTCCGATATGCATGTATGGCATGAGTTCTCTCTCGAGCTCTACCCTGTGATGCTTGGTATAGATGCCCGGAAGTCCGCCGGTATGCATAAAGATAACATCAGAGCCCTGCGGGATGTCCCCGTTCTTAGCTCCATCATAAATTGCCTCAAAGGTCTTGCCGGTATAGCAAGGGTCAATGATTATTGCCTCTTTACGTGCGAGATAATACATCACTTCACGCACCTCTTCAACGGCATTGTTGTATGCTCCGTGGATATGTGCTGTCTCTATCACGAAATCCTCAGGTTTGATGCCGAAGCGGTCTGTATCAAGGCCAAGAGCTTTGCATGACGAATTGTAATAGTCCCAGAGCGCCGCCCTGAGAGCCTCTTCTTCATGACCTGCTTCGCCGTAAGGAAGAACGTTGATACCGACCAGCTTAAGATCTGAACCGCATTCCTTCAGTCCAAGCAGCATACCTAGGTATGTGCCCATACTGCCCACTGTCACATAGATCGTGGCATCAGCAATCCCCATATCCTTTGCCTGCCTGTCGAGCTCGATGGCACACTCAGCATATCCGAGCATACCGATCTCATTTGATCCGCCCATAGGTACATAATAGACTTTCTCACCTTCGTCAGTGAACTTGTCGATCACAGCCTGGCGTCCTGTCTCCATATCGCTTACAAAATAAACAGGACATCCCAGCATACCATCCAGAAGCAGGTTGGCACTTATCTCACCCGGGTATTCATCAGCCGTGACGATGGCACATTTCAGACCGTATTTTGCAGCTACAGCCGCTGTAAGTCTGCCATGGTTGGTCTGGGCACCGCCTTCAGTGATGAGCATCGTTGCGCCTTTATCCATCGCGTCTTTCAGAAAGTATTCGAGCTTACGAAGTTTATTGCCTCCTGTAGCAAGGTTCGTCAGGTCGTCCCTCTTGCAGTAAACATTGATGCTGAGATCTTCTGAAACATTTTTAAGATATTCCAGTGGTGTCGGCAGATGCAATATCTCTATTTTGTCATGTCCGAATAACATATCAACACTCCTTTTTCACAGCTATTCTAACACAAAAGATGGCAGTGAAAAACGGTCTCACTGCCATCTGATCACTAACTAAGTCTGAGTCTGAGATCAGTCATCCCACTTTACCTGGTCACGGAAGCTGCCGAATGGTGTTACAGGCATGTAAACGCCGAGATTGAAGCTGCGTCCGTGTTTCTGTGTGTTGGCTATACGGATGGTGAAGCACATAGCCCAGCCGCCGTCGAAGGTCATCTGGATAGTATCTTTCGATATCTCGCCATTAGGACCTGTAGCAAATCTCACATCGAGGAGCTGTGTTGGCTTTTCTACTACATTAGTAAAGTGATTATTTGTTCCAGGTATGCGGCCGAGTCCGCCACGGACATTGACAGCTCCCATACGTGTGACTCTTAGCTTATCTATAGGATTGAGGAAGTAATAGTCATACTTTCCATAGAAGTAATCGAAGAAGTGCATCGGAGCCTCAGGATGTCCTTCGCAGATCCTTGGGATCTCATGTGCAAAGGCTTTCAGTATAGGAGTAACTACATTGTCATATATGAAGTCCTCATTATCAAGCTGTTTTCTCCAGGCATCTCTGTCATAAGCCTGTATGTTCTGCAGGATCGCATTTACATCATCAAAATACTCATTGGAGCACGGTACTCCAAAAATCTTGTCCCCGAAGTCCTCGATCTCGTTGAAAGCTCCGGTCTCATGATCCATGTATGACCCCATGCTGCGGTCAGCGATACGCATATCGGTCAGGACCCTGGCATCGTTCTTGATAGATACTCCTATAGCCCAGTTGAGATCTTTTCTCTCAAGAAGGACCTCAGCAAAAGAATCCTTATCAAGGTCACGCTCAGGACCATTAAAGCGGATGCAAAGCGGTTCACCGGATGTCTCATGGAGATATGGCTCAAGAGCAGCGAAACGCGCAAGTGCCGGCCTTACCTGCTTCAAGAGTTCTTCTTTTCTTTTGGATCTGTTCCAGATGCCCATATAATTTCTGTAAGCATCGTTCTCTTCGATCACATAAGGAATACCGGCAGCCTTAAGACGCTCTTCAGTGCCCTTGACACATGCAGCAACTAATAAATTGTTTATCATCAGTACAATCCTCCTATAAAGATGTTGTTCAGGGAATTGATAATTTCCAATCAAAGTAATTATAAAGCATTCAGACTAAAAAAGCATCATGTATGTGCTATCGCGCTTGGTTCTTTTTAGCACAAAAACGGCAGAGTCTGTCCCTCTGCCGCCTGTATATCACGCTTCATATGTTATCGGAAGAATCCCGACTGCATATAGCACATCCTCTATCTTAGAAACCGGTGTGATCTCTATCTTATCCTTTACCTCATCTGCTACATCCTTAAGATCGTACATATTTTCTTCCGGGATAAATACTTTTGTTATGCCGGCCCTTTCAGCAGCCATGAGTTTTTCTGGCAGACCGCCTATCGGGGTCACTACACCCCTCAATGCAACCTCCCCTGTCATAGCGATATGCGGGTCGACCACCTTACCGGTGACAAGGCTTGCAAGTGCTGTGGTCAGCGCGATACCTGCGGACGGACCGTCCTTAGGCACTGCGCCCTCCGGAACATGTATGTGGAGATCGCATTCACTGAAGAGTCTCTCTGAATCAGGGAATACGGACTTGACAAGGCTCACAGCGATTCGCGCTGACTCCTTCATCACATCTCCCAGCTGACCGGTTATGATCAGATCACCCTTTCCTCTTGTAAACAAGGTCTCTATGTAAAGTATCTCTCCTCCTACAGGAGTCCATGCAAGACCGGTCACCACACCGGCCTTAGGCTCAGGGAGTATCTTGTGATGCTGGATCGGTCTTGAGTCCATGCTGTCTCTTACTTCATCCGGGCCTACCACATACTTCTCGTCAGGATCTGTTGCCACCTTTACAGCAAACATCCGGCAGAGTGTATCAATGCGCTTTCTGAGGCCTCTGACTCCGGCCTCCATTGTGTAATCAGCTATGAGAGTCTCTATTGCCTCATCGCTTATCTCCATCTGATCAGGCTGTATACCGACAGTCTCCATGGCCTTAGGAACCAGGTGTCCTGTGGCTATATGGAGCTTTTCTATCGGGGTATAACCGCTGAACTGTATGACCTCCATGCGGTTGAGCAAAGGCTCAGGTATGGTATCCGTAGTGTTCGCCGTGCATATGAAGAGCACATCTGACAGGTCATACGGCACATTCATATAGTGGTCAGTAAAAGTGTTGTTCTGCTCAGGGTCGAGCACCTCGAGCAAAGCACTGGCAGGACTCCCGTGATATGAAGCTGAGAGCTTGTCCACTTCATCAAGAACCATTACAGGATTGCTGACACCACTCTTACTGATGCCATCCATGATACGTCCCGGCATAGCGCCTATATATGTCCTGCGGTGTCCGCGTATGTCTGACTCGTCATGCACACCGCCGAGCGAGACTCTTACGTATTCCCTGCCGAGAGCTCTTGCAATGCTCCTGCCGATACTTGTTTTGCCCGTGCCCGGGGCTCCGACGAACAGAAGGATCGAGCCGGACTGCTGCCTTTTCAGGTTCATTACTGCGATATGCTGGATGATACGGTCCTTGACCTTGCTGAGACCGTAATGATCTTCGTCAAGTACGCGCCTTGCCTCTTCAAGGTCGATATGATGTGACTCTT
>Ga0256407_10014096_pt1 | contig 10579 bp, 10 predicted proteins | sample RumenRJG_04DNA_FD_193489 | JGI IMG/M metagenome (GOLD analysis project Ga0256407, IMG submission 193489) | Bovine rumen microbial communities from Lethbridge, Alberta, Canada - RJG_04 | ecosystem: Host-associated > Mammals > Digestive system > Stomach > Rumen | place: Canada: Alberta... | reverse complement strand
ATAATATAAAAATGCCTTTCTTTTGCCCCTTACACCACTTTACTTTATCAATTATTGATATAATTAATTCGATTTATCAGGTGAGACATAGTCTGCTTTTTTTACCAAGAAATACCAAGTCATACCAAAGGAGTTAGTTCCTCTTTTTTTCCCTAATGAGATAAAGTTGATGACCCCTTATGTCCCACCTGGGAGGACGGGGATTGGGGCAGTTTGATAAACAATGACACCATCATTTTCTTTGTCAATATTACAAGATAATTGTTGTTGTTTTTATCAATGAGATGGTCTTTGCATTTGGTGTTCAAAGTACACTTTTTGGTACCAGGATGATACCTGAAAATGATGTCTTCTGCCACGGAAATTGTTCTTGAGTCATTTGCTCTGATTGATGTGGTTAGGTGGGGCATCAATGTCAGCCATATCGCTGCTAATGGTGGCGATGCCTACTTTGATAACAACAAGGACCGATATGTTGGACACAGAATCTTTATTCTCACATCTTGTAACAAAAACAAGTAAAATCATAGGATAATAATTTAGCTCAAATGCTTACAGTATATCAGAGATGCTTGTTATTATGGCTGAGACATTGTTTGTGGGTTTTGTCAAATTATAATTATCGGCTTATTAACAATTCTACCCAGTAACGCAATTCCTACCAGTTGCAGGTATTATACTCTCATTTTGAGAAACTCATTTTGAGAATATTGCAATATTTTTGCAAAACTAAATGAGTTCTACTTATGAAAACCGATTATCAACAAGAGATTATAACCCGGATTCGAATACTTCGAGAAAAAAGAGGTGTTACGCAACTTGGGTTATCAAGGATATTAGGTATTAGTCCTGGTCAAATGGGCAACATAGATAGTGCCAAACAACCACATAAGTTTACAATCAAGCAGATTGTCTCTATATGTGATTTTTTGGGCGTCAACATAGAAGATGTTCTTTTCCCAGGTTATCAAGACAAAGGGACTCTAACCGTTCGTGACGTTGTTAACGCAATCATTAAATATCAAGACAATGAAATACAAAATCAAAAATGATGAGGTTGCTTCCTTATCCAACGCTTCAATGTACCCATTTCCAAAGTACACTACAATGCTCATCAATCAAATCAATCAGACTGCACAAGGAACAAGACCAAAGGTCGTGGGACAAATGTCTGATCTTATTCAAGAATTTGATGGCCAAACTTTGGACGAATGGATTGAATGGTATAATGAGCACCAACCGAATGCGGTGGAAGCTGCAACAGAAAAAATCTATAACCAGTTTATTAAGTTGAAGGACGCAATGATGCTTATTGACAAAGACCTGATTCGCGAATGGGTTAAGGACTTGGTTTATACCAAGACATTCTGCGGATTGAAGGTTCAACAGGCCATTTTATCTTTCATTGCTGGGAAATTGGGAAAAGAATGGAGATTGGCCGATAAGGAAGAGGAAGCAAAAGGCATTGACGGATACATTGGCAAAACTCCAGTTCAAATTAAGTCAGCTACTTACAAAGTGGAAAACCATCTGAATGAGATAATAGAGGTTCCTATCATCTACTATGAAAAGAAAAAAGATGGCCTCAACATTGAATATAACGATTTAGAGATAGTGTGATTATGGATGAATTTGTATTAAGTATCGATAAAGAAAAGTTTCGTTCTACCAATGGAAAATGGAATGAACTGATGTTGAATGACCCCTGGTCTGTGGGGTATGTTTCTACTCTAATTGAGGCCGCCAACTGGCAGAGCAAAGAAGAATGGGAGCAAACATATTACGCAAGCGGCGTAGCTCGAAATAAATTCATCGAACAGAATGCTGCAAGATTGGGACATTCCTTGGAATTTTTCAACGATGTAACAGTCCCTTACAACAAAGCAAAATATTATGCTCTGAGTTGGGACATCAAAAATGTGAACACCCAACGAGGCCGCACCAAAGAAGATTTTGCTGCAAAGGGTAAAATTCTGTATGATGCGGTAAAAAATAACGGCTATGGACTTACTTTAGAGGAATGTATTGAATGTGTTCGCTTTAGAGTCATTTGTGAAACGTGGAATGGCATTATTTTACGTGAAAATAACACTGTAGCCACATTGCAACGTATGTTCCCTAACTTGAAATTTATTAAGGCTGAGGGAGAAATGGATCATACCTATGCTGTTGATTTCGAGGTTTATAAGGGGGATAAACTTGTTTGTGCTTTACAGATTAAACCCAAATCATATTTGAAGAATGCTCCGTACATAGTGAAAGCAAGACTTGCTAATGCCAATAAGTACGCTGCCTATAAAGCTAAATATGGCGCATCTGTGCTGACAGTTATCTCCACAAGTGGGGGGGACATTCAAAATACGGAAGTGCTTTCGCAAATCCGATCTTTAATATAGAAAGCTAAAAATTATTAAGTGCTGCGATACTATTGAAGAGCTTTGGCAGATGCAGAAATTCCAATATTCGACATTGGAATGGAAAAACCTGTGATAGATATTGCCTTACTCATCAAATAGAAATCTTCTCTCACTAATACGATTTCAGTTAGAACATTTAAGGTTTTATAATTAAGGTAATTAAGGTATTTTTATATGGATTATCAATTCCGATATAATAAAGAAGGTAATGTTGTCACTGGATTGGAAAAAAGAAGTGACCATCCTGTAACTATCACAATACCTGAACATGTTACTGCAATATCTCAAAGTGCTTTTGAAAGATACACATGTATTGAAAGCGTTATATTTCATGAAAATGTTAATGAAATAGGGATGCATGCTTTTCATTGTTGCCATTCATTAAAACGGATAGTTTTGCCATCTGGATTGAAAGAGATAAAATGGGGCGTTTTCGAAGGTTGTATTAATCTCCAAATTGTTGAACTACCAAATAGTGTTACGACATTAGGTGAATGGGCTTTCGCTTACTGCCAATCACTTGAAAGCATCGTTTTACCTGATAGCGTTACCACCTTACACGGAGGTGTTTTTTCTCATTGTAACAAATTACAGCATATAGTTCTCTCAAAAAATCTAATAAATATTGGCTCTGGGGATTTTGATGATTGTACATCTCTCAAATCAATAGAAATACCTGAAAGCGTTACTTATATTTCAGGGCATGCATTCAGGGATTGCAAATCATTAGAAAAAGTAAGTATCCCCTCACTTGTAGAGGCAATAAATGATGATACATTTCAATATTGTCGTAGTTTATCAACAATAACAATAGGTAAAAATGTTACAAAAATAGGCGAAAGTGCTTTTGAAGGTTGCTCCAGTTTAGTATCCATTTCTTTACCTGAAAAAATTAACATTATTAAGAAGAAAGCATTTTCTTACTGTTCAAAACTCAAAAGCATTATATTACCTGATGGTATTACAGAAATACCCGAGGAAACCTTTTATGGTTGTTCTAATCTTGAAAATGTAAAGCTTCCAAATAGCCTTATTAAAATTGGCAAAGATGCTTTCTCTGGCTGTTATTTGCTAAAACACTTAGATTTACCATCTAATTTGGCAATCGGTAAGAAAATTTTTAAACAATACTATTTCTTAGAAACTGTCAATTTTTCTGATGGAATAAAAGAATTGGGTGATCAAGCCTTTGCTGAGTGTCGTAACCTAAAATCAATATCCCTCCCTAATTCCGTTGTTAAGATTGGAATTGAAGCATTTGAAGGATGCTATAAAATAGAAAACATACAATTATCGGATAATGTCGAAATCATTTGCCATTCTGCATTTAAAGACTGCAAAAATATATCAACTATTGTTTTGCCAAAAAAATTGCAAAGCATTGAAAATAACTTGTTCAGTGGTTGCACATCATTAAAACAAATTGTTATTCAAAATAACGTTAAAACAATTGGGTATAAAGCTTTTGCTAATTGTGTTTCTTTAAAACAACTCATAATTCCTGAAAGTGTTACTGATATACATAATACGGCTTTCGACGGTTGTTCTTCTTTAAAAGAAATCGAAGTGCCTCGTAATGTAAGAACTTTCAAAGATGGCGGTACCCTTAAATTATCGAATTGTCGCTCACTTTGCAATATCTTTGTCCATATAGAGAATGAATATTTCACATCTGTAGATGGTGTTCTATATAACAGAGAGAAAACAATATTATTGAGATATCCACAAGGTAAGAAGAGTGAGTCATTTAGCATTCCTGATAGCGTTAAAGATATATCTGGTTTTGCTTTTGCTAACTGTAAAAACTTACATAGCATTTTTATACCAGATTCTGTTATCTCTATAGGTATATCGGCTTTTAGTTTTTGTGAATCATTAAAAGAAATTCATTTGTCAAATAAATTAACAAAGATAAATCGTGATGCCTTTGAAGGATGCGATAATCTATCTGCAATAATCATCCCTGATACTGTAGATACTATCGGATCGAGTGCTTTTAAAAACTGTATTGCATTGCAGTCAATACAATTGCCAAGCAACTTAACTAGGGTATGTGGTTTTGTTTTCGATGGTTGTTCGTCCTTAAAGGAGGTCATTATACCAAATAATGTCAATGTTATTGAAACCTGCGCATTCTATAGATGTAAATCACTATCATCTGTCAAATTGTTAAATGATAATACAACAATAGAAGATGATGCTTTTTGTGATAGTTTTTGCCGAGTAGAAAAGCCATCAGGAACCCATTATTCTAATCACTATAGATATGTTGATGAAGATGATTACAATCATTACTCAAGGATTGATTATGATAGAGAAACTTGGGATGCTTTAACTGATGGCCAATATGGCGATTACCCAGGAGGAGATATTGATTATGATGCTTTTGGATTTTGAATTGTAGGCTTCACAATATTATCCATAAAAACATGATTTAAAGGCTTTTATGGCGATGAAAATGGGTACAATAGTTTTAATGAAAAGATGGGGATAGATTGATGAATCGTATATTTTTATCCATAGAACAGTTAGAAGCTTACTGCTGAACAAATTATTCCCTCCAAGAGAGACTAATCTCTCTCTTGGAGGGAATAATTGGAAAATATATATTATTCACAAAAGAAAAGCGAACCTTGTTTTGCGGGTGGCATATCTTCTATTTTCCTGTCAAGATAATATGATGCTTCAAAACTAAGTTCTCCATTTTCTTTAACGAGGGTAATGCTTTTTAGATAGTGATAAACCATATCAGTTTCCTGGCTTGTCATCACTTTACAATTAAGCTTTTCATTTTTATATTTGACATCTTTTTTTAATTTAATTCGCTCCTCAACGAAATCAAGATGTTTTTTGAATCTGTTATATAGAAGAGCGTTGGCTTGACTAATGTCAATAGAGTTAAGAATTTCTTTAAGAAGTGGCTTTAATAGTGGATCGATTTCAAAACCAACGCTGTTGCGTTCATTTATGATGGCTGCAATGGCTGTAGTACCCAAACCCATGAACGGATCAAGTACAACATCACCTTTCTGTGAATACATATTGATTAGCCGAGACGGTATCTCCAGTGGATAAGAAGCGTTTCGCTCTCTTGATGGTGCCTTATCGATGGTTTGCTTAACGCCTTTTATTTCCCATATATCAGAGAACCAAACGTTGCGCTCTTCCCAGAAGAAGGAACTTTCTCGTCTTGATTCTTTGGCTTCTACTGTTTTATAGACTCGCTTGCCTCCTTTTCGGAATATTAATATCCATTCATGTTCCAAAGTAACATAAGCTCCACATGGTAACATTCCGCTACCCATGAATTTGTTTGGAGCATTTGTTGCTTTTCGCCATAGAATATTAGGCAGATTTATAAAGCCTAATTTTTCACAAGCCTGTATAATTCTTGTGTTGTTATTGTATAATGCGAACTCGCCATTGATCGTTCTCGTTGCATCGCCAATATTGATGCACAAGAAAGAACCGTCCTTCAAAACTCTCCAGCACTCTTGCCATACCTTATCAAGTTCTTGGTGCATCAATTCAAACACCTTTTTGGGGGTATTTGAATCAAATGCGTCTTGAATGGCCGGATTTTGTTTGGCCATAATACCATCCCACATCTCTATCATTGGATATGGGGGTGAAGTTACTACCAAATCTACACTGTTGTCTTTAAGCGTAGACATATTTGACGAACTTTGAAAATAAACTCTATGTGAAGTCATACCCTATCACTTTTTAATTGTTAGCAAATAAATAGTTTTCTCATAAAATTACTGCTTTGTACTTTGTAATGGCAAACTGTTAGCACAGCTATATAGAGAATTCAAACATAGTATTATCAGAAATTTTTGATTCAAGAATTCTGGCAATTTCATCAAATTGTATATTCGCTTTTGCATTGAGTCCAAGCAATGTTGAGATACCTGCAGAATCTGTACTTAATCTATGTTGGAGATGTAACTTATAAGTACCTCCAATATTACCTAAAGAATAGGTATGGAAGTGCATACTATCTCCCAATTTTGCTTCTGTTACATGGGCGAATGAGAACTCCTTCTTCATGTATTCTAATAAATGATCTTGTATTATCAGAACAAAGTGTCTATTCAGTGATTCAAAGGTCTCTATCTTATGTAATAATTGCACGAGAATAGTCTTTGAAGTCATCTTCCAGTTCATTCCAAATGTTTTTTCAGAGATTTCTTCATTAACTTCAAATCCTAATTCTTGTAATAGACGTTGTCTTTCTGGCCATACAGTACCAGTAGTATCCATCGTTTGAAGTTCAATGCCAACAAAATCTTTCACCTTTCTGTTCTTATCGGTTGATACCAATACGTAATCAACACTACCACCAGGAATAGATACTTCAGGTACTATATGAAGCTCATTACCTGGGGTGTGACTATTAAGCAAATGAAGGCAATCTACGAATATTTGTCGACGCTCAAGCAATCTATGAGGGCAAATTATCACATTACGATTGTCTTTACCATATGATACAGTACATGTTCCTATGGAAATATCAGGATTGCTTTTTCTTGTTTTAAAGCATTTTTTATGTGTATAACGACATTGTTGGCAAGAAAGTATTTCCGCCCAGTTTATATCCATATTAAATGTTGGATATGTGAAGAATTCTTTTACTTTCGACATATTCTTTTTGTTGCTAATTCATTATAAACTTTTGAAATATCTATTCCTATAGACTTTCTCCCAAGATCATATGCTACTTTTACAGTGGTACCAGTTCCACTAAACGGATCCAAAACAATTCCGTTGGGTGGACAGGTCGCCTTAATAGGATATATACATAGTTCTTCTGGATATGGAGCGTAATGATCACTCCGTTTTTGTGTGTCCTCTGGAATTATGTCCCATACATCACTTGGCATTGTACCATTAGGATTGTAAAAAAGAAAATAGAACCCCTTTTCTTTAAGTTCCTTAGCTCTTCCTGACACTTTGTCTGAGTTCGAGTGAGTTGTTCGCTGCACATTTCGGATAACCATACGAAAATCCGATATTTCACCCTTGGAAATGCGTTCAAGAACTACATTTAAGGCTTTCATCGCATTTTCTTTTTCAATATCATTAAGATCTGTTGATAATTCTATTTGTCTTTTATATCGAACTCCGCTTACACCTGTAGCAGAAACAACAGCACCATTCTGCACTTTTGCTTCCCTTGGTTTTGTCCTAATGGAATCTGCATCAAAATAATACTTTTCAGATTTTACAAAGAAAAAAACATCTTCATAAACGGAACCAAAGCGATCCTTTGAAGGGGATAATCCTCCCTTATGTTTATACCAAATGACATCATTTCTGAGATGCCAACCATCATCCATCATATGAAGAGCCACTCTCCATGGTATTCCAAGCAAGTTTTTGTTTTTGTATGAATCGCCAATATTGAGCCAAAAAGCACCTGTTGGTTTTAAGACACGTTTTACTTCTGAAATGATAGCTAATAAGTTGTCAATATATTCGGTATATTTATTCTCCAAACCTATACCTCCATTTTCATATTGGCGCTTTCCCCAATATGGAGGGCTTGTAATACAGCAATCTATTGATTCATCCGGAAAATTTTTTAGAACTTCCAACGAGTCTCCATCGAGAAACAGTGGAAATGTTTCGTCATTATTTAAATAATCGGTAACAATGCCCATCTTTATCACTATTTTTCTGTTGAATTTAAGAGTTCCTTTACGTCAACATCAAGGAGTTTTGCAATTTTATCCAATGTGTTTAAGTCTGGTTGAATGCTGTTTTGACACCATTTGCTAACTGTGCAAGCAGTTTTGCCAAGTTCATTAGCTAACCACTTGCCAGTTTTGTTCTTCTCAACAAGAACTACTTTAATACGATTGAGATTTGCCATACAGATTTGCTTAGTAATAATAATAATTTGGTGCAAAGTTATAAAAATTTTATGATAATTAGATAAAATAATGTTGTTATTTAAACATTTGATTTTCTACTGATTGGTAGGTACTACAATGAAGAGCGCCTCCCTGGCATTCATCATTGAGTCTGCAAGTGACGCAGCGTGAGGACTTCAGCGCATCCCCAATGACTTTGAATTTGCCGTACTTTGGTGTGCCATCCAGGGCGACAAGATCATGCTCTTTAAGTTTTTTCATGGAACGATTGACTGCAGCCGAACTTTGACCGATGGCCGAAGGGATGTCTATCCCATTGATACCGCCATGGGCAGTAGCATCCCTGATGCACCAGAACACCAATTGGTCACGATCGGACAGTCCGGCAAGTTGTTCTCTAATCTTAGTTGTGAGCATACTGTTACGCTTTGCCAGGTCTTTGGCATGTTCTTCACGTTTAGCACGGTTCTCAGCACGCTTCTCGTTCCTTGCTTTCACGAAATCCTCGTCGAGGGATGTCTTGGTCTTTCCCCGGCTGAAACTGTCAGAGGCCGTATCTGAGACATCTGATAGGTTTTCTGATGGTATATTTGATAGATTCTCTGATGGGGCTGTTGCTATTGGTGATGGCAAAGCCTGTTCTTTGGTGTCCGTCTCTTGATTGTTCTCTTCACCAGTGGTGATTTTGTCGATGGGACGATTCTCTATTGATATCTCTTCAAGCTTGACGGTGATGGACTTTATTTCATCGAATAAGACATTATATATGACCTGTTCCTGGATCTTGAGACGGTTCTCCATCGATACGTTTTGCTTTTGAGCCGGTATCTTGTAAATAATTCCGTTTTCAATATCGAACACACCAACCATGGATTTGTTGCCGAAGACTTCCTCCGAAATCTCATCGGCTTTTCTGATTGCATCCTCCGTGATGGCTGCAGGAACCCCTATAAAGAAGAGGTCGGTCCATCCGAGATACTTGTCCATCTTATGGTCACCCATCAAGTCAGCCTTGGAGTTCTTCAACTCTATGCCGACCGTGAAGCATTGGTTTTGATTGAGGGCACGATAACCAGGTTGGATGAAGAGCACGGCATCGAAACGGTAATGGTCTTGTTTGTCAAGTCCACGTTTCGTCTTCTCCCCTGTCTCATACCTGACAGTCAGTTCCTCGAAGATTCTGTACCTGATGGCTTCATCAGGGATGCGTTCTGCCCATCCATACACTAGTCTGGTGACATCCAGAGCGAATGCTTTTCCGGGTTGCTCTCCAAGCAGCTGCTTCAGTCCTTCGTGTGCTTTTGCCATCTTATAATTTTAGTTTATCAATTATTGATTAAGTAGCTAAAAATTACTCATATTATCAAATTTTGATAAAGGTGAAGTAGGTTACGGGTGATTCCTCAAGATAGCCTAACTTTATCAAGTTTTGATAAAATAGCAGCAGAAAAAAGGTGTACCCAAATTCTGCAGAACTTCAGTAAAACATTTTTACGTTTGTTCGCTCTTGCTTCCAAATTACCGATGACCATTTTTTGATGCGTTAATTGATAAATAGCTTTTTCACTCGTTGAATGGTGCTGATGCCTTTCCCAGTCAGTTTTGCCACGTTACGGATGGCATAGCCCTTCTTCAATAGCGCAATGGCTTCCTTGTATTCTTCTTCCTTCTGCTCGGTGGTTTTCACGGAACCAGGCTTGCGTCCTAATTTCCCCCCTTTAGCTATATACTGCTTCCGGCCTGACTGCAAGCGGAATGTGATGTTCTCTCGTTCCAGCTGTGCACAGGTCGAAAGCGTTGCCAACATAACAGGGGCAAACAGGGACGGTTTACCGTCATCTTCAAGCAGATTAAACTGCTCCTTCTGAATATAGAGGTTGATGCCATTGTCAATGAGTTCCTTGACAGAGGCTAGCACCTCGAACGCATTACGACCCATCCTTGACAACTCGCTGACAAGAAGGGTTGAAATGCGGTGAGCCTTGCAATAATCGATGGCTTCGCATAACACAGGACGCTCCTCATTCTTCTTCGCGCCTGAGATATGCTCTTCAAATACTTTTCGTATTTCCATCTTCTTGTACATAGCATAGTCTGACAAGTCTTTCACTTGTCGTTCTGTGCTTTGTCGTTCACCTGCGCTACTCACCCGAGCGTAGATTACTGCTGTTGAAATCCCTTCAGTCATGTGTTCAATATATGGTTGTATTCAAAATATTCTAATAAATCTGGGTGGGGTGTCATTTATATGTCCCACCCAGTTTCAAGATAATTCTTTGACTT
>Ga0256407_10014094_pt1 | contig 10580 bp, 3 predicted proteins | sample RumenRJG_04DNA_FD_193489 | JGI IMG/M metagenome (GOLD analysis project Ga0256407, IMG submission 193489) | Bovine rumen microbial communities from Lethbridge, Alberta, Canada - RJG_04 | ecosystem: Host-associated > Mammals > Digestive system > Stomach > Rumen | place: Canada: Alberta | collected... | reverse complement strand
TGGCTGTAAAAGTTCCTCTACGAGGCACTTTTGTTCTGCTCCTGTGTGGACCAAGCGGCGAGGACCTCCGGCCCTCTTGCATGGTCTTTCGAACAAATAGCTTCTTCGAAGCATTTTTGCGTCTCCGACGCAATCGCTGAACAGATATGACAGACTGGACAAAGTATAAACATTGTTAAAAAACTGCCAAAAATTTGCATTTCACCCATTTTAAGCATTACTTTTGCAGTATCAGTTGTAATTTGACAACTCAATACACTCATTACGAAAAACTCAACTGTGACCTCAGTCCTGGATGGACTGGGGAGGAGATGTCATTTATCACCGTTCGACAACGGTGACACTTTTTTGTCGTCAGCCTGGCGACATACCCGAGCAGATGTCATTGAACCGCTTGCCCCTGACCACTGCACACCTTGAGCCGACGGCCACGTTCGACTGAACAAGCGCCGTGTGCAACAGCTGCTGGCTGGCATCTGGACACAGTATGTCCAGAGTTTGTCCACTGGTCCAACAAATGAACAGACTGGACAGACTGGACAAGACTGGACAAGACTGGACAAGACTGGACAAGACTGGACAAGACTGGACAAGACTGGACAAGACTGGACAAGACTGGACAAAAAGCCACATTACTCGAGCAATAGCCACGACAACGGCTGCTAAAGGCTAACGACTGTCGTTGTGGCGGCGGATGGTGTCAGTAAAGGGGCGCCAATAGCGTTGAGCCTTGGCCTCGCCCACACCATACATGACCGAGAACTCGGCGAAAGTCGTGGGTTTCTCTTGCGCCATGACGGTGAGCACTTTGTCACTGAAGATAAGGTATGGCGGCACACCTTGCGCACGCGCCAGTGCCAGACGCGTGAGTCGCAACTGCTCGAACAATTCTTTATCGACTTGTTCTTTAGTGGGCAGGATGGTTTGCTGTTGTTTCTTCTGGACTTGCCGCTGCTCGAACGACCTTGGGTCGAACTTTGAGAGCATGACCCGCACTTGTCCCGTCCGATCATAAAGCACCTTTTGGCCATAGTCGGTGACCTTGAGGTGGTTGTTCTCGTCGTATGCGATGCGAAACAGTCCCATCTGCAGCATCTGCAGCATGTAGGCATTCCACTGCCTGAATGTAAGGTCGCGTCCTGCCCCATAGGTCTTGAGCAAGTGATAGCCGGCTTGTGCCAGCTCGGCCTTGCTCGCACCCTTGAGTATGTCGACAATCATGGTCATGCCCGCCTGCTGTCCCGTGCGCATGATGGCACTGAGCGCCTTCTGTGCCAGGATGGTGCCGTCTATCCGTTCGGGCGGGTCACTGCACACATCGCAGTGGTGACAATCGTGGTCGAATGCTTCATCGAAGTAGTTGAGCAGGATGCGACGGCGACACACGGTCGACTCACAGAATTGCTGCATGCGATGCAACTTCTCCATGTTGACGCGCGACTGTCCAGACTCCCGCGCAAAGTTGGTCAGTGTAATCACGTCGCTGTAGCTGTAGAACATCAGCGCCTCGGCAGGCAAGCCGTCGCGTCCGGCACGCCCAATCTCCTGATAATATCGCTCAATGTTCTGCGGCATGTTGTAGTGGATGACCCAGCGCACATTGCTCTTGTTGATGCCCATGCCGAAGGCCACCGTGGCACAGATGATGGGCACCTCGTCGTTGATGAAGTCGCGTTGCACTGCAAGTTTGTGCTCGGTGGGCATCATGGCGTGGAAGGCTGCTGCGTTCATCCCCAACTTGCGCAGGTGTTCTGCCACGGTCTCAGTGGTCTTTCGGCTCAGGCAGTAGATAATGCCACTCTCGCCCTGATGCCGCGAGATGAAGCGCACGATGCGGCTCAGCTTCTGTCGTGCAGCCGACTCACTGACAACATTGAGCGTGATGTTGGGGCGGTCGAACGAGGTCTCGAACACTCGTGCCTGGTCGATGTGCAGCTGGCGACGGATGTCATCGCGGGTCAGGCGGTCGGCTGTTGCCGTCAGAGCCAGCAATGGCACGTCGGGAAAGCGGGCCTTTACCTGGCTCAACTTGGCATATTCGGGACGGAAATCATGCCCCCATTGCGAGATGCAGTGTGCCTCATCAATAGCTATAAGTGACACACGCAGCTGCCGCGACCATGTGTCCATGTCGGCAAGCAACTTCTCGGGAGAGATGTAGATGAGCTTGACGTGCCCTTGATAGGCCTGCTCGATGACGGCACGGTTCTCGCTGTCGCTCTGCTGACTGTTGACCGCAGCAGCTGGCACAGCGGCATCGACCAGGGCATCGACCTGGTCTTTCATCAATGCCAGCAAGGGCGACACAACGATGGCGCAGCCATCTTTGATGAGGGCCGGAATCTGGTAGCACATCGACTTGCCCCCACCAGTGGGCATCAGCACCACAGCATCGTGGCCATGCATCACATGGTCGATGACCTGCCACTGCACGGGATAAAAACTCTGGTAGCCAAAAAACTTGTGCAACGCCCCCAGTGCCTCGCGTTTGATTTGCTCGTCGGTCAATTTAGTTTATAGTTTTTGTTAAAAGCTAAAGGTTGTGACATGCACAACCTTAAAACCTGGCACTCAAACACAGCAAATAGTTTATAGTTAAAAGCCCAAAGTCGTGACTACTCGAAACTCCAAACTTTTAACTATAAACTATTCACTTAAACGAATCACTCCTTCTCGTCAATGAGCTTGATCTTCTGCTCAAGCAGGGCAATCTCGTCCTTGATGTGCTGAATGCGGCGCTCCATCTCGCGCAGCAACGAGTTGCCGCTCTTGCTCTGAGCATTAAAGAATCCCATGTTGTTCTCGTAGGTCTTGAGTTCACTGCACTTCTGCTCGAATGCTCGCACCAGCTTCTCGCGCTCATGCGACACTTTGTCGGTGCCACTCATCTGGCTCAACGTGGTCTCGTAGCTTGCCAAGCTGGCACGCGTACCCTTCATGTCCAGCTTTTCGAAGGCACGGTCGACAGCCTCGCGATAGTCGGCATACACCTTGTCTTTGTCGCGATAGGGCACGTGACCGATGCTGTTCCAGCGCGCCATGAGGTCACGCACGGTCTGTGCGGCAGCCTCAACGTCCTCGGCCTCGAGGGCGGCATTGATGGCGGCGATGACCTCACGCTTGGCCTTGAGGTTGTCGCGCTCCACAGCATGCACGTCCTGGAACTGCTGCTTCTTCTGCTCAAAGAAATGGTCGCACGCGGCGATAAAGCGTTTCCACACCTCGTCGCTGTGTCGCTTGGCCACGGGGCCAATGGTCTTCCACTCTTTTTGCAGAGCCACCAGCGCATCGGTGGTTTTTCGCCAGTCGGTCGAGTCTTTCAGTGCCTCGGCCTGCTCACACAGCTGCAGTTTTCGCTCCAGATTGGCGGCAAACATCTCCTTGGTCTTCTTGTAGAACTCGGCCTTGAGCGCAAAGAACTCGTCGCACGCCTTGCGGAAGCGGGCGAACAGCTGGGCATTGACCTTGCGCGAAGCAAATCCCAACTGCTTCCACTGCTCCTGCAGCCCGATGATGACACGCGTGGCTTCATCCCAGCCGGCGTAGCTCTTGATCTGCGTGGGGTCAATCTTCTCAATCTCTTCGCACAGCGCGGTCTTGGCATCGGCCATCTCGCGTTCCTGCGACTTACGCTGCTCGAAGAACGCCTGATACTTCTTGTTGATCACTGCCGAGGCATTCTTGAAACGTGCCCACAAGTCCTCGCGCAGTTCCTTGGCCACAGGACCGGTCTCGCGCCAGGTGTTGTGCAGTTCCTGCAGCTGCTTGAATGCCGACACTACGTCGGCCTCGTCATCCAGAGCCTCGGCATCGGCGCAGAGCTGCTGCTTGATTTCGAGATTCTTCTTGAAATCGTAGTCGCGCAGTTCCTTATTGATCTTGAGCAGGTCGTAAAATTTCTCTACTGCCAGCTGATAAGACTTCCAGATTTCGGTCTCGCTAGTGGCCGGCACCGGCCCAACGGCCTTGAAGTCCTGCTGCAGCTGCTGCACACGCGGGAACTGACGGTTGATGTTGTCGGGGTCACCGGTGATTTCTTCAATTTGTCGGATAATCTCGCGCTTGTGCTCCAAATTCTGAGTCCGTATGGCCTCTTGTGCCGCGTTATACTCGGCTCTGCGCTCCTTGACCACCTCGAGCAGCTGCTTTACACGGTTCTCACACTCGTCCTCACGAGGGGCAAAGGCGGCTTCCTCGTTGCCACGAGCCAAGAATTCCTCACGCTCGGCGGCCAGCTCCTGCTTGCGCAGGGCATAGAAGGCGGCCTTTATTGCCGTCACCTCGCCACGGATGGTCTCAACAGGTTGCTGCACCACTTCTTCCAGCCGCTCTACCAGCTGCGCCTTGTCCAGCTCACCATATTTGGTGCTGTCATGGGCGGCATCATCGGTGTCGAGGGCGGCATCGGCTGACTGACTGCCGGTCGTCGCAGCATCTGCCTCGGCCTCTTGCTCCATGGGCTGGGCTGTGGCCTCGGTTGCGGTCATTTCTTCGTTTCTCACTGCTGTCTCACCTGCTTCAATTACAGGCTCAGCGTTCAGGGTCACGTCCTTCTCAAGTTCATTGACCGATCCAGACATTTGTTCACGCGATTCCATAATAACAAATTTTAGAGTTTAACACCACCCCAAATCAGGGAGGCGTGTCAATTTTGAACCCCAAAAGTACACATATTTTTTTAAATACCAAAATTTACACGCGATTTTTTAAAAATTTGTTCATGAAAAGAAGCCGACACAGACAAAACAGTTCAGTCAAAAGTTCATTGTTACTAGTCTTCAGCCACAGCCAATATCCAACGTCTGCTTCAAGCCCTCTTGTGGGCTTTCGTTGCTTTCAATTATCAGAACCATCAAGCTTATCTGAAAAAAATGATACAAAACAGAACCGTCCCCAATTGTATCATATCATGTAAAACTGCACCTAAAATAGCCTGAATCCGACCGAGAAGTTGATGTCCTGGCTGGAATTGAAAAAGCTGTTGTTGCGGCTGCGGTACCAGTGTCCGTCGCTCACCAGGTTCAGGCCGTAGGACCACCGCTTGCGGTTGAGCACCAGTGCAATCTTGATGCGGAAATTGGTCGACAGCATCCAGCGGTCGCCCTCCACATTGGTGGGCCTCGAGTGGCGCAGCCCCAAGCTGGGCAGAGCTGTGACATTGATCAACCAGCGGCGGTGCGGCACCCAGCTGTATCCATAACCCACGAGCACGCTGTAGTCGCGGTAGGCAAAGCGGTAGTCGTAGAGCGTATCAGGAAGGTAGGTTTTCATCCTGTCTTCGAGCAAGTTGAAATCCATATCGATGTCCTGATGTCCGGCATGCACACCCAGGATAAATGATCCGGCACTGCGGCGCTGTTGCCGCGAGATGCCATAGGCTGCCGACTGGCAGTAGCGGCTATGATTAAAAAAGTAGTAGATATAAGCACCATAGGCTTCGCGAATCAGGCCACTGAACTCGTAGGATCGCCAGCGGTCCTTGCCGTAGTTGCCGAGTCGGTGGATGTTGATGTCGCTGCGGTCCTTGGCATAGTACCACTCGACGGCGATACGCGATGTGTTGATTGAGCCGTCCAGCCGGCGGTTGTCCAGCCGGCGACCGGTGAACACGTCCTTGAGGTTGAGCATGTAGCCCAGACCTATGCCCTTATAAGAAATGTGTGCTCCAAACTTGGTGGTGATGTTCGACGACATGCCGATGGGCATGTGATACTGTGTCAGACGGCCTGTGTAAGTGTCAAACCAGTTGTTGCACTTGACCATGAAGCGCCACTTGCTGCCGAACCCCTCAACGTAAGCGGTGTCGTAGGTATAGAGCGCCTTCACCACCCAGCGGGCAGTGCCATAAGCCATGCGGACAAACTTGGGATATCGCGTGACAGTGTCGTTGATGTTGATGCGCAGGTGCTTTAGCTCTTCCTTCCAGTTCTTACCTTGGGTTGCAGTGTCGGGTGGAGCCTGCCCCGGACACGCCAGGACGGCAAGCACAGCTACCAATATGCAGAGCAGATGTCTCATGGTGTGGTAGCGGCTTTGGGGGTTGGCGTGACGGTTGTGGCAGTGTCAGTGTCGGCACGGCGTTTTTTCAGGAAGTCGAACGGCTTGTTGAAGTCATGCTTCCACACGATGCCCACGCCTTGTGTGGTCAAGGCGTTGCGCACGTGGTAGTTCTGGTCGTTGAAGTGGTTATAGGCCTTTAGGCGCAGAGTCCCACGACTGTTGAGCAGATACTCAATATCAAAGTCGCCGATGAAGTTGCTGCTGCGGGTGTTGTAGGTATTGTCACGGTAGCCAAAGTTGCCGTTGAAGAGCAGACGGTTGTTCAGCAGCTGGCTAGACAGCGCCAAGTCAACCTCCATGTCGCTGAAGTCGCCCTTGTCGCTGCGGAAGTTGGGCGAGATGCTCCAATTATCGCTCATCTTGCCCAGCAGGCTGGACAGCTGGGACGACAGTGTACTTGATGCCACCGAGGTCAGCTCGCCTCCCGAGCGCGTGGCTCCGGTGTACTCAGGCGTATAGAAACGGTTGAGCGCCAGCAGATAGACAATCTGCTGGTTCATCATCTCGTCGGTGCTGATGATGCTGCGCACCTTGCGGTAGGCATCGGTGGTGAGCGTGGGAAACGCCAGGTCAAACGAGATGTCGGGTTGACTCATGGGGCCACGGGCACGCAGCAAGGCGTGTACCGGCACATTGGTGCGATTAATCTCCTTGTCGCTGGCAAATGACTCGTCCAGGTCACGGATGTTGGCGTTGAGCGCATAGACCGCCTCAATGTCCAGCACTGCGGCATAGGGGTCGCCCTGGAAGCTGATTGACGAGCCGTCCTTGATGATGAAGTCCTTGATGATGATATCCTGCAGGGTGAAGTTGTAGTTGCCCTTGTCCAGGACATACTTGCCGAACATGGTCATCTCGTTGGCGTCGTTGTAGGTCATGCGCAGGTTGCCGCGTCCGGTGGCCTTGATCTGGTCTCCGCCCACGGGATCCATGACGATGACCAGTTGGGCATCGGGTGTGATGTCGCCCTGCAGATCGATGTTGTAGTGCGTGGGCACGCTCTCCTCACTGTGCTGCACCTGCGCGGTGAGCAGACGCACAATCTCGGGCACCGTGTCCTGGACAGCCTCTACCTCATGTGGCTGAAGCTGCTGGTCACGGTCATGGAAAGTGATGAAGCTGTATTCACTGGCCTCCTCGGCATCGCTCAGGACAAAGGTGAACCGGCTGCGAGGCGCCGTCTCCATGTTCACCCTGATGTCGACAACACCTGGTTCGCCGGTGACAAATGCCGCACCATTGCCATAGACCGTGCCATGCCACACGGCATTGTCCTTGGCGCTGGTGTCGTAGCACAACAGGTCGCGGGCTTCGGTAATGGCAAAGCTGAACACCGGCTTGTGGAAGCAGTCGTGCCGCAGCCAGCCGTCCAATCGCGCCTCATGACCGTCCCGGTCGTGGATGCGCACTCCGGGAAACGTGATGAGGTTGGGTTGCATGTGCACCGAGTCGCCCGCACAGGTGTAGTAAACATTGGTATAGTCAATCTTGAACCGCAGACTGTCGGCCAGGATGTCTCCATAGAGGTTGATGTCGTGGAAGTTGCCCAACAGCACGGCATGTCCCGACACCTCGCCCTGCACATCGCTGGTGAACGCTTGCATAAAGGGCTTCATAAACGCGACATTGGCACGTTGGGTCTGGAAATCGAGGTAAAGCGAGTCAGCGGCTATATAGATGCCGCCATCGATGACCGAGCGACAACCATTCTTCTGCCGGAGGTCGGCCTTGAGCAGCACTCCCTTCTCGTCGTTGAGCCACTGGCTCTGGATGTCGGCATCGCCCATGACAGCGTGGTTGTAGGCCAGATTGTCAACATGCAGCCCAGTTGTCAGTAGCCGCGGTGCCCGCGAGTAGAGGTCGCTGGCATAGAAGTCGCCCGTGGCTCGCCCACCGAACACCACATTGTCGATGTTCAGTGTCTCAAAGATGTAGTCCAGACTCACGTCGCCCAGCTGCAGAACGAGCACATCGTCCGGGTCATGCGACACGCGGCCATTAATGCGCACATACTGCTGGTCACACTGACCTGCAAGGTTGTGGACTGTGATGTCCTTGCCGTCGACAGTGACCCGTCCCGGCTGGACAATCCATGCAGTGTCGTTGAATACTAGCTTGGACGGGTTGATGTCGATGTCGGCTCTGATCTGCCGCTCGGCATTGCGGGCCAATGCCCCCGAGAGGTTGAAGTTGCCCGAAAAGTCGCGTTCGCGGTCGACGTGCCATGCCAGATTGGTTGCCACCGAATCGCCCAAGCCATGAGCATTGAGGTCGACATGGATTTTCCCCTTCTTTGACGGCAATGTGGTGTGAGCGTCCAGGTGCATGCGGTGTGTGGCGCTATCGAGAACGGCGGTGATCATGGTCTGCTCGACGATGTTCTTATTGCCCTGCAGCAAATAGGGTGCGTTAAGTGAGACATTAAAGCTATGCGCGGTCTCGCTGAGGTGGCCATCGAGTGTGGTTTTGTAGAGTACCTTGACCGGCAGATTGACAAATGCTTGCAGCTCCTCGCTGGGTTGAATGACAACATGGAAGTCGACATCGTTTGGCCGTTGGCTGGAGCGGACATGATTATAGGTGCCCAGCAGCTGCGGGAAGGTTTCGCTGAGCATCGCCTTGACCGATGGAACCAAAGTTGCAAAATCAAACGAGCCACTCACATCGGCATCGACAAAGGGCGAGTGCAACGACAGGCTCTGCGGCACAGAGGCATTGTCGGCATTGATGGCAATGTGGTCGACCAGCAATGTCTCGTCGCCCTTACACAGCTCGATATCGCTAATGTCCAACGTGCCAGTGGCGCGATCGATGCGCTGTCCCACAAATGATCCCTGTGCATGAAGCGAGACCTTGTCAATGGGAGATTTGACCATCGAGGGCAACCTGCGAAGCTGGACTTGCGAGGCATCGGCGACAATGTCAAACCGTGATTGGTCGCCCGCCAGCGTGGCCGAACCATCGACCGAAATTCGCCCTATCTGATCGTTGATGACAACCTTGCCGCTATAGGTTCCCGCATCGGCCTTGACGTTGGCCATGATATTATGATACCGATTGCCTTTAAAGTCGATAAATCTCACTTGACCGTCCAGGCTACCTGTCAAGTTCTTGCCCAGCACTGAGGCGTCGACATCAGCATCGAGCGCAGTGCTGCCCAGCAAATGCTCCTTGCCCAGCAGCTGCCCCACATTGAATTGCGGTGTTGAAACATGCCCCTTGACACTCATGGTTCCGTGGCCAAGTGTTCGAAAGTTGCCTTGCAAGGCCAGTTGCCCCACCCCGGTCGAGAGGTCGCCATCAAATCGGACATTGCTCTTGTCGCCCGAAATGGCAGCATCCACAGCAAGATTGCCGCAACGCGACAAGATGTCACGAACTTGCGTCGACAACGGCGGCAGTACCGACAGCATGCGGCCAATCTCCGACTGGGTGACACGCACGTCGCACTGCGACAAGTCAAATGAGAGAGCATTCAGATTGCTCAATCCCGATGCCGATCCCGTGAGATTGACCTGAAGGTTGCCGGCCTCATCGCGCATTCTGAACAGCGATACATCCACATGGTCAGCATTGCCGCTCACAGCGGCTGTGATGGTCAGAGGCCGTTCAAAATCTCGCAGTTGCGGAACCAGTGCCTTCAAGTCGCTGGGGGTGATGACGCTGGGGTTAATGTTCAGTTTGTGCTCCATGCCTGGCAATTCTTTTCCCAGTTGGTTGAGAGAAGAATAGCTGAGCTGCAGGTCGCCCAGATGAATGTGAGAGTTGGGCAACTCGAGCTGAATGTCCCTGACATCCATTCGCTGCTGGGTGATGGTCAGGTGTGTAGCGAAATTCTGGAGAGTGAAACCACTGGCCTCGGTCAGCGACATGCGCTTGACCTCGATATCGAAATCATCGTTTCGCAACCGCGGCAAGGCCACGTCGGCGCGCAAGTTGCCAACATGAACATGATTGGCATCGAAACGGCCAGCGACACGAGGCTGGTCAAGAACATCGTAGCTGACATCGCACTTGCGAATGACCACATTGCGAATCTCCAGGTCGAACGGCTTGGGTGGCTGATCGCCCTGGGGCTTGAGCCGGTCGATGATAAACTGCAAGTTGGTGTCGCTCTGCCGGTCGGGGCGTGTGATGCGCGCCCGCATCCCTACCAGCTCGGCATAGGTCAGCACAATCTTCTGCCTGGCGATGAGGTCATACAGACTGATGCCGGCTCCCAGCTTGTCAATCACCAGCAGCGAGTCGCCCTGCAGGTCGGGCACAAGAACATCATTGAGCGTGACCTGGTCGAACGGTTCGATGCTCACATGGCCGATACTGACCTGTGTGCCCAGGTAGTCGCTCAACGCCTGCTCACCAGCCGACTTGATTTTGCCCTGCACCGCTGGGACTGACAGGGCCAGATACAAACCGGCAAAAATCACAACCACGGCAATCAGCGCCGTGACCAGCAGGGTGCGGATGGGGTTATAGATATATCGGGCGACCTTGTTCATCACTAGAGTTGTCAGTTCTGA
>Ga0256407_10014092_pt1 | contig 10582 bp, 10 predicted proteins | sample RumenRJG_04DNA_FD_193489 | JGI IMG/M metagenome (GOLD analysis project Ga0256407, IMG submission 193489) | Bovine rumen microbial communities from Lethbridge, Alberta, Canada - RJG_04 | ecosystem: Host-associated > Mammals > Digestive system > Stomach > Rumen | place: Canada: Alberta... | reverse complement strand
ATTTAAAGCCTAATTTATACTCTAGAAATCGAATACAATCCGTTTGAGATAGCATATGATGATCATTCCTTTCTTATATACATTATAAAAAACAGTTGAACGATGTGCTTCTTCTGAAAAAAAAAAAATAGATATTCCGAAGAATATCTATTTTTTTTTTTATAAAGAACCGGAACGCACTAGGATTCCAAATGTTCCGTCTCAACTTTTAATTTTTCAAATCGTTTTAGTAAATCATAAACACAATCGGCTGATTTCTGTTCACAATTCACTGCATTGCCATTATCATCTGTCATTTTGAACCATTGATGGTTTAAAGACATCTCGATCATTTTAATTTCGAATGGTGTAAAATTTACAGTTTTCATTTTCTTCCTGCTCTTTCTTTCATATTTTTATTATAACATGTATCTATCCGGCTGTCAATGTTTTGTTAACAGTCTGGTCGTAAGTCACTAGCCCCTTTCTGTTTGTTCTATTGCTTTCTCTTGTATTGTCATTCGCCTCTACCTCTCTTAAATGGTGCGTTCCACCAATTCCTATTAAAAGTAATCTGTTTTCTTAAAAGGTCTTGTGAACTGCCGTTTAATATTCGTTCGCTTGTGTAAATGTAAGTTGTTGATAAACCCTCATCTATTTCACTATCCGGAATTTCAAACATTGCCTTTATCATATCTCCATTTGTTGCCCCTCTTGGAATAATGATTGCATCTTCGCAATGCTCTTGCTCCCTTAACTGCTTTAGTTCTTTAAGCCATTCTGCTAACTGTCTGTATTCATCAGCACATTTCTTACAACTTGCTCTTTCATTATCTGTCATAGCATATCGTTCATTATCTGTATCAAAGCCACTTTCTAAATCTTTCTGATATGCTACTTCTTCTGCATGTTTAATTGCTTCGTCAATTTTCATTCTTCTCAACTGCTATATAAAACGTAGTCAAACATAGAAAACGAAAAATATTTGTCTATGTTTGAAGAAAGAATATAGCTTTCCCCTTTCTTAGTTTTATTTACTACCGTCAACGTCACTGTCTATACGCAGCGAGCAACTTTCTTTTTTTACTGTCAAGTCGTTCGAGCTCACATTCAATCGCAAAGCAAAATGATCTACTCTCAAGTAATTTCAGCGAGATCCGATCGTTGTGATTAATCCAATCATCATAATTAACGTCTTCTACTGTCCAATTTGACAGTAAAGCAAGCCTTTTATTTTCAATCTTTTTCAATTTGAATTTGGTCAAATCTTCTTTTTCTAATTGATATAAGTCCAAGGCCAACTTTGGACTGAAGCGAGTTTCATTATGTCGTGCGCACCATTTAACCCATGGTTCAGCACCGTAGTAGTAACGTGCCTTGTATTTAGATCGCAGGACACCACGAAGTTCTTTAGCTTTCAAGTAAAACTTGGATTTGTACTTGAGCATCTTGTTTTGACCGTATAAGACAAGCCCTTCTTTAGTTGGAAAGATGCTTTCAAACTTGTAAATTAACGCCTCTAACTCATCTAAGTTATTGGCTGTTGCAAAGTAAGTGGCATCGTGGATGTTTCGAGCTAAAGCGGCACGCTCTGGGTTAGTCTTGTCAGGTTGTTCATACGCTTGGTGGGCTAAGTTGCGACCTTGTTGAGTGTTGCTGATGATAGCCAATGGCACAGCAATGACGTGATCATAGAAGACGATATGCGGATCATTGACAGGATCAATCCCCTCAAATAAAACAGTTGTATTTTGGTTAGCAGGAACGGCATAGTATTGCTTTAACTTGTCAATCCAATCCGTTTGTTCTAAGATATGACGATCTAATTGTGACATTTCTTCGCCACCACCTTTAGAAAAGACACGTAACTGATTAGTTTTATTATCCCAGAAAGTGACGATCAAAGTACCGTTGTATTTCTTGGCAACAACAACTGGGAAGACGAGTGATTCCAAAGTGGATTCAGGATTTTGATCAATTTGGAAGAACTTGTCAAAGCCTCGGCCAACGATTTGTTCTTCACGGGTAAAGAGACCACGAGCTTTGATGGTCATATCGTTCCAGATATCATGACGAAACGCTTGCTTGTCAAAGTTATTAGCAACAATACCGTCAGTGTCAGGAATTGGTTGTTGCTTGACGTGTTCTGCGTTGATTAAAGCTTGGACAAAACTGTGAGCGTTAATTCGATGAATTTCGTGAGGATGAATGCCTGATTGATCTATCACCAGCCAACGAAATTTATCATCTGCCGTTAAGTTGAAAGCATTGCCTTCATCGAAACGATCAAAGCAATTTCGATGGCCGTGAATATTGATCATGTCCGCCGACATTTCTTGGTGCCAAATTTTGTCAATATCACGGGCATATGGGTCACCAGATGGTCCCACACCTTCGACAAACAGTCCATCATCAAGCAGTTCACCCGGAAGGTCGACCATGAACGGTTCGATCCCGGCATGCGAGACGAAGAACGTTTGATCGTTAAAGTCAAATTTAACGTAATCTAACCAGTTTTTACTGAATTTGTTGATAATATGCTTCAACTTTTTGTCGCCATAGATGGCTTTCAACTTTGGTAATGAGTCGTAAGCGAATTGACCTGATGGCCGGTCATTGACAACATACTGTTCCCATCCGGTTTCGTGATTACCTTTAATAAAGAACAAATTGTTACCGCCTAAGTCTTGGGTAATAAACTTAAACACTTCTGGTGATTTAGTACCACGATCTAAGTAGTCACCGACAAAGATGTAGGCGTCACCTGATTGATGGTCGGCAAAGACTTTTCTTAAAGCGTCGTAGTCACCGTGAATATCACCGATAACTTTAACACGCTTGAACTTTGACATATCAGTGGTCTGCCAGCCTAACAAGTTTTGAATGGTGTCTTCATCGGCGGCATCAATGTAGTGAATATCGTTAGGAATGTTCAGAGTATCATCAGAACGTAGACGGGATAAGTATCGGTTTACGTATCTTTCAATGACTTGACGACCAACACGTTTGATTGGTTCCCGGGATTGATCATTCATTGTTAAAGTATCAATGACTTTAGCTGGGTCATTGTCACATTTTCTGAACCATTGTGCCATGGTGTCAACAACATAAACTTTGTAGTGGTATGCTTTGCGATCACTGTTGTATGTAGCAAAGGCACCTTTAAACAGATGAGTAGCATTAACAACAGTGAATTCGCCATGCTTAAGATGTTCGTGAACACTGGAAGATACAGCTTGCCAAACAGTATGATCAACTGATAAACTGATTGACTTGTTGACTTGGCCGGTAGTTGTGATTGTGTATTTAGGCGTGGCGAATTGTTCACGGAGAACATCAGGTGTGATCGTGTATTGTTCTAAATTGTGTTGTTTTACCCAATAGTCTTTACCTGATGCTGGAGAGCCAAGCATTAATAATAATTTGCGCATTTATCCTTACTTCCCTTCTGCAAAAATCTATTGTCAAAAATAGTCTATTTTTTACGATTACTTTATATACATTATATATCATATAGTAGACAAGTCAACCATTTTAATGAAAAAGTTTTCTTTTTGAAAAAAAAGCAGAATTAAATTCTGCTTTTGCTTCCATGCTATTCATCGTCTTCGGTCAAAGCCCAGTTCGTCAAGTTTTTGAGTAATAGCATAGAATTCAGCAAATTCTTGCAAAGAATCAAATTCTAAATGATGATCCCCGATATCGAGAGATACACGATCCACATCTACGGGTGTCAAACGACCTGTTTCTGTATCCACATCTACGGGTGTCAAATCTGCTTCGTTATTAAAATTAAATTGTACCATAAAATACACCTATCTTTCCAGCCTCAAGGGCTAATCCATTATAATGCCAACTATCCAAGACAAGGTTCAAAACATAAGCTCAAGAGTTCGCTGACATGTCGAGGGCCTTGACAACACAATCATTCTTCAGGCTCTCCGAAGATTTTGATGTATTCGTCTGCATCAAGACGCACTTCAGCCCAATCCCTTGCTTGCTCTTCAGTGAACGGGATGATTTCTTCCCCACTACAATACATGTTGTTACCGAGTGGATGACTGTATTCAGTCATTGCACCCCCTTGAACATACAGGAACAGTTCACCATTTTTCTTGCGGTACAATGTCTCTGATAAGCTATTGAAGTCATTTACACCCAAGCCATTCCAAAAATCTCCGAGTTCCGTTGCGGTCTCGGTATTGTACAATCTACCATCAATAATCTTTTTCATTATAAAACCTCCAATAATTATAGATCTAATATAAATGTCAAAAGTAAACTTATCACATACACAAATGTTGAAAATCCACAACAGATCTTAAATAATGATTTATCTCTAAAAACGATATAAATCAATAGACATAATATGCTTAAAGCTACAAATAAAATAACTAGATCAATCAACATTATTGTTCTTCCTATCCTCATCAAAACTAACAACAACACCAATTACATCAGAAAGTTAACTATCTAAATCTTCTGCTAACCATTAGATTGGTTGAACTTGACAGTCTAAAATTTCATCTTGATATAACACTACACCTAATATTAGATCTAGATCTGTCATCCATGAATAACCATATACATAATCAGGTACATACTTTCCTTGATGCTTAAGCATGGATTCTAAAGAATCTTCTTTTGGATCACTAGCATCTATTTCACTTGGTGCAAATAGATAAGCTTCTTCAGTATCCACTTGAACTGAATCAGCTACTAGTTGACTGATGTAACCTTCTTCTACTAATTTTTCTTTGATATCGTTGAACTCCATAAAAAGTCCCTCCTATAAAAATAATTTCTTTGACGTTTTCCATATATACGTCAAAGAAATAATATAAGTTTAATTAGTTATTTAAATCCCATACAGCTTTAGCTTGGTCTTTATCTAGATCATATGTGCGATAGAATTTATCATCATTGTTGCTAATAGTCATATTCTTTGGATCAATCATTTCAAACCAATCAGCTTGTTCCTTACTAAAGAGAGCAATGATATTCAGGACGTCCCCATCATAGTCAGCACCCATGCCAGCAAGAATGTTATTACTGATGGAAATTGATTTATCTTCAAAATCTCGTTTAATCTCTTTAATTCGACATCTGTGAATAGATGAGATAGCAATAGATGGATTACGGTTCAATAGAATGTGCATTCCACCTTCAGTCTTATAGACTAATTCATTCATTAATTCATATAATTCTTCATCAAAGAGATTTTCTCGATCCTTGACAAATTGAGTAGCATCATTATAATTCAAGTGCTTTACCCGATGAACCAAATTAATCAACAATGGTTCATACAAAATTGCAAAAGTTTGATAATTCATAGATACTTCATCAATATCATTCTTAGGTTCAGGTAAAATAAGATTCCGAGCAGAGAAATTAACCCGAGAACCATTAATGATCTTTCTTAGAGCTCCTGACTTACCTTTCAAATTATTATCAATAATGAACTTAACGATCCGATAACAATCCATCTGAAGGTCAAACTGTACTGTTAAGATTTGTAAGTTAAGGTCATCTTGTTTAACAACGTGGTTAATATCTTTCTTGATATTCTTAATCAAGTTTGAGTGTCGAATAGCAAATTTATAGTCATTGTTAAGCTTGTTGAAGATTAATTCATTATTCTTCAAGTCTAATTGAGCTGGACGAAGTTTAGTTGACATAATAGGGAAACAATCAATGAATAATTGATCATCAAAATAACTATTCAAGACAGTTCGATATTCCATAGTCTTCTTCATCTCTGGATCAACAAAGTTTACCATCAAGTCTAAGAATCGAGCTTTAAATTGATCCAACCCCATATTCTTTTCAGGGAAATCTTCAACTTCTTCTTCCTCAGTTAAAGAGCGAACCCGACCAAACTTGTCAATCTTTTGGTTATAGGAAATCATATCAATCAAAGTACTCTTATTCTTCTTCTTGAAGATCTTGGTTAAGCGATCAAAATGAATAGGATTGATAATGAAGGTAGAATCCTTCCCAAAGTCCATCCACCCAATAATATCTATATTCTCAGGGTCGCTTTCTTTCCCAAAAATTCGTTCTGAGAATACTCCATCATCATCAAATGGAGATAGATTAGGATCTTTCTTAACAGACTTCTTAAAATTCCGTCTAGTATCTGATGGGGATGTAACAACTTTTTCAGGATCAAAATAATCTCTAAATCTTAGAGGTTGTAAAACAGTCTTCTTGCTCATAGTTAATCATTCTCCTTGTTCGTTATCGTTATTTAACATATCGCTCATTTGTTCCATAGTAATGTCTAAGGATTCAGTATCTTCTTCATCAACATCTAAGAATGCTGGTTGTTCTTGGAAGTACCATGCTCCACAATGATTTGGATCGTGAATCTCTTGCATAGGGATCAATGTGCAACTAACACCAGGATCACCTGAAGAAGTAGCAGTTGTATCAATCTTTCCTAGATAAGATGGATTAATTCCCTTAGCAGAAATTGATTGACTAGGTTTTTTCTTAGATGAAGTTTGTGGACCATTCTTAGAAGCCTTTAAAGTTGAACTGAAGAGTTCCAAGCTACTTGTATTGTTAGAATATCTAACTAAACTCATCTTACTAATCTTATTAATCAAGAAGGTCTTCTTAATGTTACTGAATATATCACTAAGGTTCTTGATAGTAATCTTATTCTTATTAATTAACCGATAAGTACTATCTGATAATTTCCGAATAAGTGGATAAATTAAGTATTCTGCTACCCGGATTCTCTTATTAGAGAGATCTTGATTATCTACTCGAATAATGGTATTGAAGTTATAGATAATATATTTAACAACAGTATACACATCTTTCGTATATTTAGGATTAATCCGAAGCATCTTTCTAGTGGAATTATTGATAATCCGTTCGAAACTGTTGATAATGCTTTCAGCCTTGTTATCAGCAATATTACTATTGCTAGTAAATTGAGTTCCTAATCTATGCCACCAGAATTTAGAATCATATAACCGATCAATAGGAATCTTCTTCATAAAGAACAAGGTAACTACACAATCAACCAAGATAGGGTGTTGATTAATATCAGCAAAGAACCAATCTCTATCAACTTCCAAGGTAATTGACTTAGTGAGTTTGAAATATAGTTTATCATCTTGATCATCAATGTCTTTATAATTCTCAGTGATGATTTTCATGACAGAATCTATTTCAAAGAATTTAAAGGTTTCAGTAACTCCCATCTTAGCAAAGTAATATAAGAATGGAGGAACTTGTTTCTTAAATAGATTGATCTTTAATCTACGAGTCTTAAATTCAGATGATAATACTCCACCTAAATCTGTAAGCTTAGTATCTTGAGTTCTAATTGATAATGGCATGAACATCGTTCTTAGAACAATACTATTCTTAGATGTTCGATAAAACTCAGCATCCGCTAATTGAGCTACTGGGAAGAATCTATTTCCTCGAAGAATAAAGTATTGGCCGTCAATCAATTCGGGATAATATAATTGATTAACCTTTTCTACAGTTTCAATCTCATTATTATCATTATACCCAGTTAAACGGTATTTAATGGTAATAATCTTAAACCGACTCTCTTCAATCGGTAATACTACACCTTTTTCACTAACCTTATCAGGATCAAAAGCTCGATCATTATCTTGAATGGTTAAGTCTAAAAGTTCAAAACCATCAATGATATTTAACCCTTCAATAGCATTTCGAATAAAAGATAAAACATCCTCATTCTGTTTAAAGTTGATTACTGCATCATTAAACGGTTCTTTCTGGGTCATATAATTTTGAGTCTTAGCCAAAATTCGCCGATTTAATTTTGTTGCCAATTCCGTCATAATAAAACTTCCTTTCCATAATCTACTTTTATTATAACATGTTTTTTTGATTTTTACAATAATTTTTTAATTTTTTCTGATGTATAAGTTCATTATTTCACAAAATAATTTTATATCCGAAATCCAGACTAAACGATAAAAAAAAAACAGATTATACCGACTGTGGTATAATCTGTAATTTGTAGACAATTTATTTTTTATTCATCAACGTTTCTTTAAAACTTTGGTTCAAAGATAAATGACAGCGACGTTGTGCTGGAACCATAATCTTTTCCTGAGTACCGGGGTTACGTCCAACATAAGGAGCACGTGTCTTCACCTTCAACTTACCAATCTTTGGCAATACTGTTACTGATTCTTCTTCAGAATTTACGGATTCAACAATGATATCATACATTGATTGATAGATAGATGTTAAATCCTTTTGACTCAATCCTGTACGTACTGACCATTCCTTGAAGAAATCATTTGTTCGACTAATCATATTATCATTTCCTTTCTGTAATCAGAATATTGAATAAATATATGTTATATTTACTATACGAATTTTTCAAGATTACTTTGAAGATTTTCCAAGCTTAAAATGTTCTTTCCGAGTTCTTGAGCTTTTTTCACTTTAGATGTAATCTTAGATGGATCTTTCACAACTAAATAATCAGTCTTTGAACTTACACCTGATACAGTAACTTTATGACCGGCTTCTTCTAATTGTTCTTTTAGATCATTGTTTCTAAATCCACTGAAGACAAAGTTATATGATTTTCCAGTAGATGATTTTTGTTTAGCTAATAAACTTTGTTTATAACTCTTGATATCTTCCAAGAATAACCCTAACCGAGTCATTTCTGAATTATGTTTTTTATAGAAATCTAAAATCTTATTAGCAGTGATATCTGAAATCCCGGGTACTTTCAATAACTTATCATATGCTACGTTTCTATCAAAATCAAAAGTAGACTTATCTGAATCTACATAAACGAAATCCATAGTCAAATCAGCAAGGGTATACATTTTGAAAATAGCCTTGCAAGTTTCTTTATTTACATCAGGAATACCAATAGCGGCAAAGAACTCATAATCAAAAACATCCTTCTTGGAATTAACAGCGGCTAACAGATTATCAGCTGATTTATCTTTCCACCCATCTAATTCTAAGAGCTCATGCTTATCCAACTTATACATAGCAATAATAGCATCAATAGATGAATCTTCATTCAATACATCATTGTCAGCTAAGTTAGCTACAGTTTGTTCCTTAATACCTTTAACACCTAACCGATCAAACCAGTTCACTACTCGTCCAATATAGTTTGATGGACAATTCAAGTTTGTACAGGAGAGGAATGTCTTGGAAGAATTCAATGTTAATTTACTGCCACAAGATGGACAAGTTGTAGGTGGAGTAAATTTGTTCTTCTTGTGATATGTTTCTGTTGCTGATGGAGTCAGATAACATAATACATCATTCCTATATTGAATGATTACTTCATCACCTTTGCTCAACCCTAACTCTTCAAAGCGTTTATAGTTAGCTAAAGAAACATGGTTACATACAGCACCATTAAAGATTGTATCTTCAAACACGGCTACTGGAGTTAATCTACCAGTGTTACTTACATACCATTCAATATCCAAGATATGACTCTTTTTCTCTTGATAAGGGAATTTCAAAGCAACATCAAATCTGTTCTTATCCTTTTCCCGACCATAAGCAGCTCTATAATCATCATCAATGAATTCAATGACAATACCATCAATCATAAATTCTAAGGTACTACGTATTTTAGAGTTAATCATATCGTAGAAGTTCTTTAATTCAGATACTATTCCATCAATAGTGTTTTCCCGAATATAGGCATACATAAAGTCTGTATAGTAGACTGAAGTTCTATGTTCATCATCAATATGATCCTTATTCATTGATACCAGTTGGTCAATTAACTTAACTTGAGTAACACGAGAAGCATATCCATTCTCACCCTTAGAGATATAACTCTTTTCAACTGTTCCATTAGATTTCTTCGTTAAGAACATCATTGAGAGAGGAACTAAGGAAATCAAGTCAGCATATTTAACCTTGTCTAGAGAAGATAAGAGACCAGATACAGCTGACCGTGGATTAGCAAATCTGTCTATTAACTTTTTATTCAATCGATCAAAGTCTTCATAGGTGATAATAGCTTCATTCTTGATACATAAAATACTATTTTCACTTGGGAATTGATTCAATAATTCTGATGGAATATTCAAAATCCGATCTTTAAAATAAGTGGTAACATCGGCACCTAACCCATCTCGACCACGAGTGATAGCTAGCTTTAAATTACCTTGATAATCAAAATAAGTTACAATACTGTTTCCATCATACTTTAAAGATGCTAGAAGATTAACATTGTTAAGTTTATCCATCTTTGAATATTCAGACAACCGATCAGTTAACCACTCTTTGAATCCGGCAATATCGTTTACCTTCAATGTTGTTCCCACTAATTCAGGAGTCATATTTGATACATTAACAGCTTTCTTAGTAGGACGAATTTCAATACCAGACGAATATGACCGATATTGGATATAGTATTTATATACCTGATCGAATTGTTCATCAGTTAATGGAGATTGATCCCCAGTGTTATAATAGATGTCTGAGCAACCATCTAAGATGGTCTTTAATCTGTCTAAAAGTTCTTCATTGGGATTTGAAGTAGATTTTAATTTAGATAATAGGGAGTCTAAATTACGTACTGCTACTTTTAAGTTATCATTTATCATTG
>Ga0256407_10014091_pt1 | contig 10583 bp, 10 predicted proteins | sample RumenRJG_04DNA_FD_193489 | JGI IMG/M metagenome (GOLD analysis project Ga0256407, IMG submission 193489) | Bovine rumen microbial communities from Lethbridge, Alberta, Canada - RJG_04 | ecosystem: Host-associated > Mammals > Digestive system > Stomach > Rumen | place: Canada: Alberta... | reverse complement strand
CATCAGCAAGGGCGGTTGACCGCTTCTGGAGATAGTCACGTCTCTGGTCTGCCACATGCCTGTATTGTTTACGGACTCTGGCAAGCTGTTTTTCAAAGTTGTGGGAAGGTGTCTCGCCCTTCTTTGAACCGACTTTGCGTGACAGTTCCCGTTGGAGGTGTTTCAGCTTCTTCTGAGCCTTACGGTAGAAGTGCGGCATATCGGCACATCTGCCCTCGGAATCGACGTACAGACCGTCTGACTTGTAATCAAGTCCCAGAAGTTTTTCCGGGTCGTCAGATGTATGGGTATTGCTAAAGATATCAGCCCTGTCATACTCATAAAGTATGGAAACATAGTATCCGCCACACTTGTCGCATGATATAGTAGCGGATTTTAACACCATATAGGAAGGAGCATTTCTATGGATCTTGGCTTTTACCATGCCGACTTTGGGAAGACGGACAGCATTATCCGCAACAGAGATGGTCCCGCCCTGGTTATTGGTAGTGTATGACAGTTTTGCACGGCGTTTTGACTTGAATTTCGGGAACTCTGCTATACCATCAAAGAAAGCTTTGTAAGCTTTCTGCAATGCCAGCTGTACGTTTGCAAGGGCAAGGGAGTCTACTTCTTTGAGGTACGAATACCTGTCATCATCTTTGTACCATGCAGGTGTCGGTAAGAGGGTTATCCCATAATCGTTGTAGGCATCTATGCGGTCACCTAGCATGAGATTCCAGATCTTGCGGCAGCACCCGAAGGTCTTTGCAAATAAGATTTTCTGGTCGGCTGTAGGATACAGCCTGTAAACGTATGCTTTGTTCATAACTGGACGTTTTTCTGCCTTTCGATGTAGCGTCTGATGTTATCCTCGGATGTGGAGCCAATAGTCTCAACAAAGTAACTGCCGTTCCAAAGATGCCCTTTCCATAAAGATTTACGGAGTTCAGGAAATCCTTCCAGTAGTCTGTTGCCTGATATGCCTTTCAGGTATTTTACGATCTGGGTGATGGATATCTTTGGCGGAGCAGATACGAAACAGTGTACATGATCATTCTCGCCGACTTTAACCTCTACGACTGTAAAACCTTTTGCTTTGGCAATCTCATGGCAGAGTTCATAAAGCCGTTCAGATATTTTTTGTGACAGCACTTTGCGACGATACTTTACACACCAGACGATATGGTAATTTATGTTGTAGACACAGGTACGTCCATGCGTATATCTGTTCATACATATAGTATAACATGTTCCGAAAGAATAAGCAAGAAATTACGCTATTTCTTATCTATACAGATAGCCTTCTTTTTTATGGGCTTTCATCTCGGAAACAAGTTCCCGAGAATTCCCGCCCGATTACTTAAATTAGTCGTTGCCATACAGAACACCTCCATTCGAGTATAGTATACTCAAATGCGTGTCTGACATCAATACACTGTCATTATATAAGACGCATATATTCCGCTAAATCTGCTAAGGAATGAGCAGAAGCTCTTAATTACCTGGCACTTGCCGGGTATGATACACAGCAGATGTGCGATACATTACCAACCGTACTTAACCTGGCTACGGCAGGTGATATTGATTTGGCGTCTGCTTCTGATATGGTAACCACTAATCTATTATTGATAGTTACAACCATTTGGAGTACACTTAAATATATCAAACAGAATGGAGTACTCATAATGGATAATACAGCTTTATTTACAGCCGCCCTTCAACTTGAGATAACTATGGCGTAGCACTCTTATTCATTGATTCCTTAGGTGATCAGTAGTTGTGTGGCAATGGTATGTCAAGGGTTTCCACGAAGTGGAGCCTTGATATTCCATTGTCACACAGCTACATTTCCAAGCAGGGATCAATAACAAGGAAATGTTGTTACCCACTACAAATGGGGATTAACCTGAATATATATAGTGCAAGGAGGAGCGCTTGTGGATATTAAAGAGTTTATTGGTGGTACAGTTAAAGAATTGGATGAACACAATCTTGAATTATTGAAGGATCGTTTAGTAGGAGAATATCTTTCATTTGTATTTGTTGATGAGAAGAAGATTACGCAGGATGTATTCTCTGAAAAGGTAGCAGATTATTTCGAGAAAACCGAATTAAAGACAGGGGATGCGTTTGCAAAGCTTTTGGCAAAGTATGTTGCAAATCTGGATGATGTTGTTAAAAGATATATTCCGAAAGAGCCTTTGGCAAAGAAAGGGGAACTCGTTCATTTAATGTCCAGAAGTATTAAGTATTATAAGCATGCGGTGGAGATAAAGGGATCCCGTAATCTGACCCTAAAGCAGGTTGCGGATTATTCTAGGATAATGCTGAGCTTATATATGGGTGCAATTAAAGTTGGAATGAAAGAAGTGCAGGATTACGAGTTTTCTACAGAGGAATTAGACCTTGATAAGATTATTAGCGCTATGAAGGCTGAAAAAGCAGCAATTCAATTTCCGATTGGAAAGATAACTCTGTTTAATCTGGAAGAATTATACTGCACAGATACTGCAACATTTGTACTGACAATGATCATGTTCTACTACATAAAGAATAAAGAAGTGGAAGGAGAATAGTAATATGGTTGCAGCACAAGTGATAAACAATCTGGATCAGCTGAAGCCGTTCCTTAATAAGGATGGTGTTCTTGAAATAGCCCTTCGAGGAAAGAATAAAAAATTCGCTGCATTCCAGAAACTTGCTATTAATAATGCTCCGAATACGGAAACAAAGGAACTGTTGAATAAGGCTATAAGCGTAATGAATAAGAATAATGCTTTGACGGAAAAGAGCCTTATGATGATGCAGAATGTTACCAAGCTACAACAGCTGAATCTAGTTTTTGGCACTTTAAATCTGTGTGCTACATGCGTTGGATTTGCAAATATGTATGAAAAACTTGACAAGATGAGTGGGCAGATCAATCAGATTATGGGAACTGTGAGGCAGGGGCAGGACATTACCGCAAACTATGAGTTCCATAAAGTCCTTTCGGAACATGCAAATATGCTTGATTCCAGAAAGACACAGAAATACTATACCGAAGAGCAGATGAGACGGCTTGTTGATGATGAGTATAATGTATTGAAAATGCTGGTCGAGGCTTTTATGAAAGACCATACGGATGATAAGAATAACCTTATTGACTCAATTTACGCAATGGCTTCTATGCTGACGGTTTCATTAAGATATTTTGATGAGCTTTATTACATAAATAACAAGGAAGCCATTGGCGACGTAGATGTATGGCATTCTTCGCATGATACCTGGATGGCTATTTTTGAAACGCTTTTGTCTGACAAGTTCGTGGAGAAAATACAAGATCATGGTGTTTTTGATCTCGGTCTTACAACGTTTGAAACAGATGTATACTATATCAACTTGTGTGATCAGGTCAGGGAGATGGAAGAAACAGTAAAAGACAACCAGAAACTTGTGATTGAACTTGGAAGTGAAGATATGATGGCTGCTTTCGAGGAGTACTTGAATCAAGAAGTTGCCGGTTCTATACAAGAAGCATTTTCACAAACCGAGGGTGCTTTGGATAATCCAGAGGTTGTGGGTGCTTATCAGAGGACTATGAAGCAGATGGCATTAGCAGTTTAAGGCAGGTGTGAATCATGGATATTGATGTAAAGAATGCTTATTCGAAAGCGGTGAAGTCATGTGGTTCCAAAGCATTCTTGGGGTTCATTGCAGAAATACATAGTTTTATAGACTTTATTTCTATCAACGGGGCAGAAGACCGTTTTGATGAGTTCTGCAGTATATATGTTCAAAAGGACATAGACAAAGTAGAGCTTAATAGCTATGAGGCAGATTTTATAAATAATGCAGAGATAACAGCATTCTTCATTACGTTAGGAAAATACTATCTTTTCAGCCGTTTTGATAAGAAGGATATAGATAAAGACAATATAACAGAGTATATCAAGGCGTTGCCGAAGTATTCTCCAGGGGACGAGGCTAAGAAAACTGTGGATTCTGGTAATACAGTTACGCAAAAGGAATCTGAGGTTGACACGGATGAAGTTGAACAGCAGGATTCCCCGGCTGAGCCAGAGGAAACGTTAGAAGAACTGAAGGAGAAACTTCACTCTATGATTGGTCTTCAGGGAGTGAAGGAAGAAGTAGATCAGATAATTAATCTTATCAATGTTCAGAATAAGGGGCGTGAACTTGGCCAGAAGCAGGCTCCGCTATCATTACATCTCGTGTTTTATGGAAATCCTGGAACAGGCAAGACGACGGTGGCACGTTTGCTGGCTAAGATATACAAAGCTCTTGGTGTATTGTCAAAGGGACAGCTTGTGGAAGTGGACCGCGGAGGATTAGTGGGCGGTTACGTGGGGCAGACAGCAATAAAGACTCAGGAAGTAATCGATAAGGCAATGGGTGGAATCCTCTTTATTGATGAGGCATATGCGTTGACTCATGGTAAGGGAGAAAGTGATTTTGGTCAGGAGGCCGTTGATACAATCTTAAAGGCTATGGAGGATCATCGCGATGATTTTATTGTTATTGTTGCCGGTTATCCTGATCTTATGAAAGAGTTTATCAATTCCAATCCAGGTCTGAAATCTCGTTTTAATCAATACATATATTTTGAAGATTATAAACCCGAGCAACTCAGGGATATTTTTAGATTGCAGTGTTCAGGTCAGAACTTAGTTCTATCGGAAGAATGCGAAGATTACCTTTTGGATTATTTTACTGACCTTTATAAACACAGAGATGCGAATTTTGCGAACGGACGTGATGTAAGAAACTATTTTGAGAAGGTCATTCGAACGAGATCTAACAGATTGAGTTCAATATTGGATACTCTTACAGTTGAACAGTTTAGGACTATTGAACTGTCGGATTTGGAAAAAGCAAAGGAAATGAAGAGGAGCAACTGGTAAAGAAGGTGAGAGCATGCCCTGGACACCATAATGAATCAGTTCATCGGATCCTCTGATATCATTAAAGTCATTATAATATCTAGCCATGTTTTTCCCTCAAAAAAATAGAGGACCTTTGTTTTAGGCCCTCATGGATTTCTTAGTGTTTGCCATATTTTTTATTCAGTTTTGCTAATGCCTTTTCATATGAGCTATAATGTTCTTTCGCCTCGTCTGGATGACTATTAAAGTATTCCTGCATAGGCGAACAAACATCCCACTTACATTCGAGTTTACAACGTTCATTACGATATGCTAGTTCCTTAAAAAATGTAAATGGTAGATAACGCGTCCTCTGTACAAATGCCGTATATTTTGGGAAAATAACTGTAAAAACTTGAGAGTTGCTCTCCAGTTTTTACAGTTTTTCCAGTTATTACACCAAATCTTTACAGGAGGTATCGGCATGGATACAAATGAGGTCGCACAGCAGATCCGTCTCAAGGAATGGTCCAATATCATTCAGAACCGAATCCAGAGCGGCATGTCAGTGCAGGATTTTTGTAAAAGTAATGGCCTTTCTACAGATTCGTTTTATTATTATCAGCGTAAACTCAGGACCAGGATCATCGAAGATTCTGGCTTTGTTGAGCTTCCTCCTGTTCCAACTCAGACCAATGCCGATAGTGGATCATCTACTGAAGAATGCAATAAACCGGAAGGCTCCAAAAGGCCTGATCAGATCTGCGATAGATTCAGTACGGAGATGATCATAAGAACCGGGGATGCTGAGATCTGTATTAACAGATCGACTCCAAAGAGTCTGATATCAGAAGTTCTGGAGGTGTTGAAAGATGCTGAGTGATGCTTCAGGTTTTAAGCACATATATCTATGCTGTGGCTTATGCTCAGTTTTTTTTTATCCTCATTTTTTGCAAAGAGGCTGACGTTGTGGGACTCAATGTGTAAAAATATGAGGATAAAAATATAGTGCCATGTTATAATGAAGTCACCAAATCCATTCAAGGAGGTGATTTCATGGATTACAAGAAAACTGTTGAAAACGTCATGACTTTATTGAAAGAGAAGGAGGTGTGTTCAAACAGCCTGAAATCTCACAAGGAATGCTATCAGTCTCTCGAAGACTTCTTGTCAAAAGAGAATGCCGCATTTTCATCACAGATGAGAGATCGATGGCTTGATTTTGTGAAGGATGAGGGGCCTCCCCAGAAATACGCCGTATGGATCCAATATCTGATTCAGCTGGAAGAAGTGGACGCAACGGGTACTATCTCTGACCGGCACTTATATCTGAACCGTTCTGATTATGAAAAACTGCCAGGTTCGTGGCAGGAAAAGCTGGATTTATACCTGGAGTATTGCCGTCCGGAATACACAGCCCGTTCCTGGGCGCTAAAGCGCCATTACTGTTCCAAAGCATTATTATTCTTTACAGATAATGGCATCACAGATTTGGACGGCTTGACATATGATACGATTTTTATGCTGGCAGGAACGGAGACCTTCTGCTCGAAGGACACCAAAGCATTGACTATAAATCATGCGGCACAGATGCTGCAATTCTGGGCTGCTGAAGGCCTGTGTCCTGAAAACTTCCACCTTCTCTTGAATAGTGATCTGTATCCGCAGATTTTAAGGTTGGCAGATTTTCCTGATTCCGCCAAAGATATCATACAAAAAGCTTCCGTCGAAAGCCTGGACTTTCCTGCCAGTGAATTCCGGGACACTATTTCACCTTTTAAGGAAGCCCTGAGCAGCCACGGATATGTCGGGACTACGCTTTACCTCGCAGATCATGCGCTGACAGTGCTGTATCTGTTTCTTGATATCCATTCATTGGGCTTTCACCCGGATATCATGTGGGCATGGTTTTCGGAGATCAAAAAGAACCTTGGGCACTCCTGGCTTCACTGGCGACGTGTGCTGAAGACTTATGAAGACTATACTCTTTATGGAGATATACTTCCGGATTCGAAGTACCAGTATGAAGCATCTTCTTTTGACCTCCTCCCGGATTGGTGCAGACAGGCAATCGACGGTTTCCTGAATCAGAAAAGACGCGAATTTCGGGAAAAGGGAACGGTAAGAAGTTATCGTTATTCCTGCATCCGTTTCTGCAGGTTCCTTCTGGAAAACGGACACGAGAGTTTCAAAAACCTTTGTCCGACTGTCATAAAGGCTTTTTCCAGGCAGGATGAGCACAAGACTTTCAAAGGCCGTGCAAGCACCTTTGTGGGCGTCCGCGGTTTTCTCTGTTATCTTCATGAAAACCATTATACAGAAGCACCAAATCTGGACAGATGCCTAGCCTCCGGAACAGCGCCCGTTGAAAAAATCGTCGATGTGCTGACAGACGATCAGATGAAAAGGATTGATGACTTCCGGAAAACTCACCGCGAACCAATTGAATTACGCGATATAGCAATCGTGCTGCTGGGAGTCCGGATGGGGCTTCGTGCCTCCGACGTCCTAAATCTTCGATTTTCTGATATTGACTGGATAAAGCATGAAATATCCATAATTATGATGAAAACGAAAACGCAGATTAATCTCCCATTGCCGGTCGAGGTCGGGAACGCGATTTACGCTTACATCCGAAATGGCAGGCCAAAGACAGGCGGAGAATTCATTTTTATCCGCTCAAAAGCTCCCTATGGGAAGCTTACAGGGAAGGTCTGCACGAAGGCGCTCTATAGACTTCTTCCTGAACGCAAAAGCGTTGCTGGCGGAGGTTTTCATGTAACACGCCGGACATTCGCAACAAATCTTCTCCGAAATCATGCCGGTATTGATGATGTGATGGATGCCCTCGGACACCGCGATCCGTCAACTGTTATGAAATATCTTCTCCTGGATGACGAGAGAAGCAGGAAATGCGGCCTTTCCCTGAAAGATGCCGGGATTCCGATGGAAGGAGGCCTGGCATGAAGATCAAAGGATATCAGTTCAAGAGCTGCTTTGCACCGCACATCGAAAAGTTTCTGCAGGAGAAGAAGGATGCCGGATTCTCATATAATACTGAAGAATGGCAACTGAAGCACTTTGATGCACTGTGTATAGAAGAAGCCGTTTCAGAACCAATAATAACGAGAGAGCTGGCGCAGAAATGGGGGTCCCTGCGCGATAATGAAGCTCTGTCCACTTGTTCCTCCAGGATGAGTGTCCTGAGACAGTTCTCGTTTTACCTGACATCTATTGGAATTGACGCATATATACCATCACATTTTTACAAAAGTGAAAAAGGTGTTGCCCATATACTTTCTGATGAAGAAGTCATTGCCCTTTTCCTGGAGATGGACAGATATGCCCCAAAACTGGATGCAGTGGCGTTTCATCGGCTTTCCCTAGAATACAGGGTAATCTTCCGGCTAATCTATTGCTGCGGGCTCAGGATATCTGAGGCAAGACTGCTCAAATGGAAGAATGTTGACTTTCAATCTGGAGCCATCCGCATCCTGCATTCAAAAGGACATAAGGACCGGTTGGTATATCCTGCTCCCGATATGATGGAATTGTTGCGGTCTTATAAGGAAAAGCTGAAAGGATCCTTCCTCAGCGAATCTGAATGGGTCTTCCCGGCACGAGAGACCGAAAACTGCCTGAGCGTTGTAACCCTCGGTGCACATTTCCGGAGATGTTGGAAACGTACCTCCTTCTCAGAAGGATGTGATAAAAGTCCTACTGTCCATTCCCTTCGCCACACTTTTGTAGTAAAGAGAATGAACTTATGGATGGCCGAAGGCGTCTCCATTAAGGAAATGATGCCGTTTTTAAGCCACTATCTGGGGCATATGAGCCCGGACGAGACATTTTACTACTATCATCAGGTTGATGTTGCTTTTCGCATCATAAGGGAGCGGGATAAGACAGGTTACCGAGTTATACCGGAGGTGCTGACTTATGAGTAAAAAGAATAAAATGGAAAAACTGTTCTTCTCAAAGACTTTGGATTTCCTTGACCATTATCTTCCAGAGCAGGCCAAAAAGAGCGTCAACACGGTTGAGACGTATAGGGATGCGTTGACGATTTTCCGCAGGTTCCTGTCAGAAAACCAGCACATCTCAATACGTGCGTTCCAGTTTGAAGATTGCACGCATGAGCTGCTGCTAAAGTATCTGGAATTCCTGATGAACAACGGTAGTGCGGAAACTACCTGCAACAACCGACTTGCTGCAATAAAAGCGTATCTTTGGTATGCTGCAGATGGAGATATTTCTATCCAGCCAGTCGCATTGGCGGCTTCACATGTACCTTTTCTCAAAGTGCCCAAGCTTACGCGGGAGATTATTTCAAAAGAAGATCTTTCCGCATTGCTTGCTGCCCCACCGCCCACGAAGATTGGCATCCGCGACCAGACGATCATGATCCTGTTGTATGATTCTGCAGTCAGGGTTTCAGAACTGATATCTTTGGATGTGCGTTCCATCAATCTTAATGCAGCTATTCCATATATCAGAGTTTATGGAAAAGGAGACAAGGAACGGATTGTCGCGATCACGGATGCTACGGCAGGACATATTAAAAGGTATTTGAAACTTTACCATCAGGAAGCGTCGTTAGATTCCTCGCTGTTTTATACTGTCATTAAAGGTACCCGCGGACGGATGACGACCGGAAACATCGAGCGTATTATCAAGAAGTATGCAGACAAGATAAGACCTGATCATCCGAACCTTCCAAAGAGCTGCTATCCTCATATGGTAAGGAGAACAAGGGCAACAAATATGTATCAGGATGGTACCGAGCTGGAACTTATTTCCAGAATACTTGGCCATACATCGACAGAAACGACCAGGATTTACGCCGTGCCTTCAGTAGATATGATGCGGGCAGCGATGGAAAAGGGAAACCTTTCTTCAGTTGAAAAACAAGCTTGGCCTGACGATGAAGCAGAGATGGCCCGGCTGTGTGGATTGAGGTAAAAATGTTATCCTCATCTTTTTGAGCAGATTCCCTAGAAACAAGCAGGCTTTTCATAAAGATGAGGATAAAAAAAGCCTGAGCATAAGCCGGTTTATCCTGATATCGGGATAATGTGGCTACACCGACATGCGCCGTGGCATCGATGGTCTCATAAAGACTGTCACCAATTCGTTTGGCCTCAATCCTGCAGAACCGGGTTCTATTTTTCTCTTCTGCGGTCGTCGTTCGGACCGCATGAAAGCTCTTCTCTATGAAGGCAATGGATGGCTCATGTGCTATAAACGTTTTACAGATGGACGGCTTCAGTGGCCGCGTACGCCTTCCGAAGCAAAAGAACTTACTCAGAGGCAGTATGAGTGGCTTATGGAAGGACTGAAAGTCGAGCTGAAAATAGTCATATCAGATGTTTCTCCAGGCATCTATTGAGCAGAATCTTACAGCTTTTATGCATTCAAAAACATACACGTAAAAGTGCCTGAAATGCTGTATTTATGCGGATTTTCAGCACTTTTTGTGGTAAGATATATGTATGAAACAGATAGAGATTACAGACTCAGAACTGAATAGTCTCCCAAAGGAAGCATTGATCATTCTGTATCATCAGATGTGCACTAATCAGACGCGGCTCCTGGAACAGAACGAAACACTCGTAAAAAAGATTGATGATCTTACCGAGCAGATAGCTATCCTTACCCAGAACCGTTTTGGAAAAAGATCTGAAGCGGAAAAACAGATTGAGGGGCAGATGTCTATGTCCGATTACGTGGACAACA
>Ga0256407_10014088_pt1 | contig 10585 bp, 9 predicted proteins | sample RumenRJG_04DNA_FD_193489 | JGI IMG/M metagenome (GOLD analysis project Ga0256407, IMG submission 193489) | Bovine rumen microbial communities from Lethbridge, Alberta, Canada - RJG_04 | ecosystem: Host-associated > Mammals > Digestive system > Stomach > Rumen | place: Canada: Alberta | collected... | reverse complement strand
TAGAATACTGTTTCCGAAATAAGAAAAATTATATATGAAGAATAAACTGCTGTTGTTGTCCTTCATGCTATTGACGTGTGTGGGCATCAAATCCCAGACCTGCGACACCACTTTCGTCTATCTGAAAAGTGGGGGTGTGGACGTCTATCCTTCCGATTTGGCCAAAGTGGGCGAGTTGACCGACACCAGTCTGGATGTGGTATGGGGCGACAGCACCGTGGTCAGTTATGCCGCAGAGGATATCGAGCGGGTAAGCAAGGAGTCGCCCGAAAATCTGCCTTCTTTTGTCTCGTTCAAGATCAACAATAAATACAACGACCAGGTGTATTCCGACGTGGAGGCCGAGATCGAAGGCGATGAAGTGAACTTGCAGATAGGCTGCATCGGCAAATGGCTGACTCCGTCGTTCCAATTGTCGGACGATAGGGCCATGGTGTACATGGGAGACGAGAAGCAGGAGAGCAAGAAGAACCGCTATCGTTTCGACAGCGATACGACCTATACCGTTGCTCTGCCCGACATGCGCATCCTGAGACACGTCAGGCTGACCGATGAAATCTGGGACAACCATGAGGATGTGGTGATGCCGCTGGCGCTCACCGTGGAGCAACTTTCGACCAATGCCCCCAGCAACTATGACGAGGGACTCGACAAGATGCTCGACGGCAATCCCTACACGTTCTTCCACTCCACATGGGGCACAGGGGCGTATCAGCCTTTGCCCCAGAACGAATGCCCGTATATCGACATCGCCCTGGACGAACCGATAGAGAACCTGCAGTGGACGATGACGACACGCAACGATTCGGACCGAATGCCCCGGGTGCTGGAGCTGCTGGCCTCAGCCGACGGCAACGAGTGGAAGAGCATCACGGTGTATACCACCGACAGCGGACTGCCCACGACGCCAGGCGACACTTTCGTCTCGCCCGTGGAACAACTGGGCGATGCATACAGTTACCTCAGGCTGAAACTGCTGAAGGCCTCATACAAAAACTATTTTTGCGTGGCCGAACTGAGGCTGTCGAAGGTGATACTGGGAAGCGGCGAGGAGCCGGAACTGCTGGAGCCGGCCACCTACGAATATGCGATGAGACCTTTCGGCCGCGATTACCGCGTGCATGTGGACTGGCTGGCAGAAAAGGCCGACCGGGTGCCGGTGATCAATATCATTACCGACAACGGACAGATGATCAGCAGCAAGACCACCTACGTGGATGCGCAAATCTCCTTTGATGGGGCAGGCGTGTTCCCCTCCATGGCTGCGACCCCTGTTCAGATAAAAGGCCGGGGCAACTCCTCGTGGAGCTCCAACCAATGGGCCAAGAATCCCTACAGGCTGAAGTTTGATGAGAAGGTGAAACCCTTCGGAATGACCAAAGGGAAAAGCTGGGTGCTGCTGGCCAACAGCCTCAAGGGGTCGATGATGACCAACGCCGTGGGGATGAAGGCGGCATGCCTCGCGGGCACTGTGGCGCCCAATCATATCGTGCCCGTGGAACTTTATATCAACGGGCAGTATCGGGGAAACTATAATTTCACCGAGAAGGTGGGTTTCTCGAACAACAGCATCGACCTTGACGATGAGACGAATGCCGTATTGCTCGAACTGGACTTGTATTACGACGAGACATACAAGTTCAGGAGCAATCCCTACAAATTGCCGGTCAATATCAAGGAACCTGATTTCAGTGAGGGGAAGACGGGCCTGACCTTCCAGAATGTGGTGAACGATTTCAACAAGGCCATGAGCCAACTGAAGAATGGCGTGGATGTGGAGGAGGCTTTCGACTTCGACTATCTGGCCCGGTATCTGCTCGTGAACGAACTGATAGAGAATTACGAGTTGATGCATCCCAAGAGCACCTACGTCTACAAGGAGAATGTGCTGGAAGACGGGAAATATATTTTCGGGCCGGTGTGGGACCTCGACTGGGGCTACGGCTATCAGTATTTCCGCGATTACTGCGTAGGTGAGGCCGAGGTCGACTATTTCAACCGAACCAGTATGGAGGCAAGGCAGTGGGTGCACGACTTGAGGTATGTAAGCGAGGAATTCGACAAGGTATACTATAAGGTATGGACGCAGTTCATGACCTCAGGTATTGACGAGTTGCTCGATTTCTGCGACGATTATTATGCCTTTGCCCAACCCTCTTTCGACAACAACCAGAAGAAATGGGGCGACGGGGGCGACTATGCCTACAGAACCTCAAAGATGAAGGACTGGATTGACGTGAGGGCCAAGTATGTATACCAACACCTCACGCCATACGATTTGGGTGGCGATGATGACCCGCCTACGGGTTTGCACCAGCCTTATATTGCCGAGCGCTCAGGCAATGATGGCCGGCCGGCGCTGGCAGATGTGTACAACATCCAAGGCGTTTGTGTGAAGCGGGCTGTGCCCGTCACGGAACTGCGCTCAGCACTGCCTCCAGGAATCTACATTGTCAATGGAAAGAAGATGGTGGCGAAATGAGACGCTCTCCTGAAGAAAACAGGGCCTCGACGCCTGAATTTTTAGTTTTTTTAAAAGAAAGTTCTATTTTTTGTTAAAAACATGTTGTAGAGCATAAAAAATAATTTGTGGCAAATGGGAAAATCCATTACTTTTGCCACTGTTATCCTGAATACAATCTTTTTACCTTAAAAAGCTAATACCTATTGAGATTGAAGTGCCTCCTCTGTGAAGAGGGGGCGCTTCGTTTGTGGTAGGTGGTGTTTCTTGGAGTTCAGGAGTTCAGAAGTTCAGAAGTTCAGACAATACCACGGCTAATCACCATAGAGCCTGAACTCCTATGATTCGGACTATTGTCTGAACTCCGATGATTCGGATAATTGTCTGAACTCCAGAACTCCTTGAATTCGGACTATTGTCTGAACTCCTGAACTCCTGAACTTCTGAACTCCTGAATTTTTGAACTTCTGAACTCCTTTCAGAAATTTACTTCTTGATACCCCGGGCGTTGAGGGCTTGGTGGTAGCGTTGCGCGTTGGCCTGGTGCTCTGCCGAGGTGCGGGCGAAGTTGTGTGTGCCGCTGAAGTCCTCTTTGGCGCACATGTAGATATAATCGTGGTGCTCATAGTTGAGCACGGCATCCAGGTCCTCGGCCAGCGGGATGCGGATGGGTCCGGGAGGCAGACCCTCGTATTTGTAGGTGTTGTAGGGACTGTCGGTAGAAAGCATGCGGTTGAGGATGCGCCGGATGCCGAAGTCTTGCAGCGCGAATTTCACGGTGGGGTCCGACTGCAGGAGCATGCCTTTCTTCAGTCGGTTCAGGTAGAGGCCGGCCACGGTGGGCTTCTCTTGTGTGGCACGCGTCTCTTCGGTCACGATGCTGGCCAGCGTGCTCACCTCCACAGGGCTGAGGCCCAGGGCTTTCGCTTTAGCCTGGCGGTCGTTGTTCCAGAACCGGTCGTACTCCTTCTTCATCCTGTCGAGGAACTCCTCTACCGACACCGTCCAGTACATGTTGTAGGAGTCGGGGATGAACATCGCGGCGATGGTCTGCTTGTTGAACCCATATTTCTGGCATACGGCAGAGTCGGTGAGCGCATTGAGCAGTTCAGTGCTGTCGAGTTCCAGTTTGTTCGACACCGCCACGGCCAGTTTGTCGAGCGTGCGTGCCGATGGGATAGGCACGTTGAGCGGGTTTTGCTCGCCCCTCTTCAGTTTGTTGAAAAGGCTTTTGGTACTGAGGTCGGTGGGCAGTTCATATCGTCCGCGCACGATGTTGCCGTCGTAGTCGCGCCATGAGGCCAGGGTCTCGAACGCTTTCATGGCATGCGGTTTCCCCCATTGTGAGAGTTTGGTATATACGGAGTCGATATTGTCGTCGCGGTCGATATACAGCACTTTTTTCTCCGTCTCTTTCGAGAACGGGGTGAGCATGAAGTAGTAGTATACGCCGAAAGCGGCAATGGCCAGTACGATCAGTGTGAGAATAATGCCTTTTTTCATTTTACCAGTTAGTTGTTGTTATGTTTCTGCAAAGGTACGATTAAGCGAGGAAAAAGCAAAATCTTTTTTGCTTTTTCGAGCGGGAGTACCTTCGCCACGGAGTGGCAAAGGTAGTGCAAGGCGAGGAAAAACCAAAAAAAGCACCCTTTTAAGACAACTTTTTTGATGTTTTGTTTCATTTGTCGGATATTCGCTTTTGTGTCTTATCTACTTTGGCATTATTATGAGAAAAACCTTTGATGCCGATGAAAAATGCCCTATATTTGTAACAGAAAAGCGACACCTCGGCCATTCAAGCAAGTTTGATTGCGCTCAGTTTCCTTTTCATCCGAAAAAAACAAAACAGACAGGTCTGCCTGTCGAAGTGAGAAAAACAATTAAACAAAAAAAAATATCGATTATGGAAACAATGACAGTCCTCCCCGTTGTAGCATTAGAGTACGAAAAGGTGACTTTTGCTGCCAAGTGTAAGAAAACGATCTCCAAACTCATTGACTCCTACAAAGTCATCTGCTATTTCACCACCGCGACGTATGTGGATCCGAAACTGCGGCAGACCTGACGGAAGAGAGATGCATAATGGTCTTAACAAGCATTGAGAGATCTTGAACGAACACGGGCGAAATCGATGCCATTAGGGCAGATTTCGCCCGTGTTCGTTTCTCTCCATGATCATCGTCTGATGGTCCCGACATCATGCCCATCCTTTTTCGCGATTCTTCCCGACCGACTTGCCAGGCATCGATATCGGGAAAATGCCATTTTTTTTACCTAACAGATACACGGTTTCGATTATTTTTCCTACATTTGCTATCGTATATCGTGTGATGCCCCGTAAACGGGGCTGAACTTCTGCAATTCCTGAACTCCTAAAAGTTGAGTGAATGCGACACTTCAAAAACGTAATAAAACCGAGATATGAAAAAGAATGAATATCAAGGTGTCGGCAGCCGGTGGCGGAGATCGATGGAACGAGGTGCTGGAATGGGACGGTTATCAGTTCAGCTCAAAGAAAGTGCCATGACAAGGGTGGGGTGGGGCATCCGCCCTACTTCCCCTTTTGTGCGTCTCGTCCTTCTTCTTCCTTTATCTGCTTCTCCTTCTCCTGCTCTTTCTCTTTCTCCTTCTCTTTGGCTTTCGCCTTCTTGCGTTTCTTTGCCTTGATTTCCACCATCAAGGCGATGATAGCCACGACGACGCCGATGAAGCCGACCGCGAGGTTGATCAGGTCGAAATTTTCTTTTCCAAAAGAGATGAGCCAGTCCATTTTCTTCGTGCTAAGCGGTGAGAGGAATGTAGATGAGGGTAAGCGAAACCGCTTTCCCCAATGTGGCAAAGGTATATAAAATCGGAGGCAGAACAAAATTATAATCCAGTTTTTTGCAGAGAGGTGAGGAATAAACCCACTTAAAATTTGGTTTTTCGCTCGCTTAATTGTATTTTTGCTTGATATTCTAGATATCCTAGTTATTCTAGATATCCTAGATATCCTAGTTATTCTAGATATTCTAGTTATTCTTGATATTCTAGTTATCCTAGTCATCCTAAGTAATACCGCTATGAAACTCAGATTCAGCATACATTACAGCACGGCTTGGGGGCAGAGCCTCTTCGTGGCCATCACTTACCACACTGGTGGCCAGCGCTCACGCAACTACCTTTTGCCCATGGTCACCGATGACGGGGAGGTGTGGACCCTCGAGACCTCGGTGATGGAGTCGCGGCAGCGGCCCGTCACCTCCATCACCTACTGCTACCAGGTGATGGACAGCGAAGGCCACCTCTTGCGGCGCGAGTACGACAAAGTGCCGCGGCGGTTCGCCTTCGACAGTGCCCGCGATTACTATTTCCCCGACCTCTGGCGCGACGAGCCCCTGCAGAGCCATCTCTACTCCGAGGCCTTCGGCGTGACCACCCTGCACCAACGCCATGAGGAGGTGAGGGCCGAGCGGGTGCCCCTCTTCCGTCGCACCATCGTCTTCCGTGTGTCGGCACCCCAACTGCTCAAGGGACAGTCGCTGGGCGTCTGCGGCAGCCATCCCGCCATCGGCTGCTGGAACCCGTCGCGCTTCCACCGCATGACACCCATCGGTGATGCCGAGTGGATTCTCTCGGTGAACATCGAGGGGATGCCGCTGCCGCTCGAATACAAATATGTGGTGATTGATGACAAGACCAACCAGCTCGAGGCCTGGGAGGAAGGGGAGAACCGCACCACGCTCGACGCCGAGGTGGGCGACGGACAGGTGCTCGTGCTCTACCGCGAACCCCTGCGCCTGAAGGAACAGGTGTGGAAGGCCGCCGGCGTGGCGGTGCCCGTCTTCTCGCTGCGCTCGGAGCAATCCTACGGCGTGGGCGACTTCGGCGACCTGAAGCGCATGGCAGAATGGGCCGCTCAGGTGGGCATGAAGGTGATTCAACTGCTGCCCGTGGCCGACACCACCAGCACCCACTCCTGGACCGACTCGCATCCCTACAACGCCATCTCGGCCTTCGCCCTGCATCCCCACTACCTCGACCTCACCCAACTGCCGCCCCTCTCCGACGAGACGAAGATGGTGGCCTTCAACCGGCAGCGGCGCGAACTCAACGCCCTCGACTACAGCGACTATATGGCGGTGGACAAGGTGAAGATGGCCTACGTGGACAGCGTGTTCGATGAGCATGGCGCCAGCACTCTCGCCACCGCCGAATGCCAGCAGTTCGTCGGCGACAACGAGGAGTGGCTAGTGCCCTATGCCGCCTTCTGTATCCTGCGCGACAAGCACCACACCTCGCGCTTCACCGACTGGGGCGAATATGCCGAATACGACAACAGCCGCGTGCGCGAACTGTTGGAGCAGGAGGCTGCCGAACGCGACAAGATTTTCTTTGTGCAGTATCACCTGCACCTCCAACTGCTCGGGGCCTCGCAGTATGCCCACTCGCTGGGCGTGGCCCTCATGGGCGACCTGCCCATCGGCGTCTACCGCGACAGCGTGGAGACCTGGCAATACCCGTCGTTCTTCGACCTCGACACCCAGATGGGCACACCTCCCGACAACGAGTCGTATCACGGACAGAACTGGGGATTCCCCAATTACCGTTGGACCGACGCCAACGAACGCCTCGACACCACCGCGGCACACGGCATCTTCGCCTGGTTCCGCAGTCGCATGAGGCACACCCAACAATATTTCGACGCCATCCGCATCGACCATGCCGTGGGCTACTTCCGCATCTGGGAGATTCCCGGCGATGCCGTGCTGGCCAACATGGGCCATTTCGCTCCCGCTCTGCCCATGAGCGAGGAGGAGATCTCGCGCTACGGACTGCCCTTCCGCAAGGAACTGCACACCCGGCCGTTCATCAACGACGGCATCCTGCAGCGCATCTTCGGCATCCACGAGGCGTATGTCAAGGAGCACTTCCTCGTGCAGAAACCCTACGGGCTCTATGCCCTGCGCGAGGAATACGACACGCAGGTGAAGGTGCGCGACCACTTCGGCGGGCGCAACGACGAGAACAGCCTCTGGATTCGCGACGGACTCTACCGGCTCATCGCCAACGTGCTCTTCCTCGAGGACCTGCACCATGGAGGACTCTACCACCCCAGGTTCATGGCCTACAACGAACCCGTGTACGAGGTGCTGGGCCCCGACGAGAAGGATGCGTTCATGCGGCTCTACAACAACTATTTCTATGAGCGGCACAACGACTTCTGGGCCGCCCAGGCCGACCTGAAACTCAGCGGCATGCTCGCCGAGACGAGGATGCTGGTGGTGGCCGAGGACCTGGGCATGCTGCCCCACTGCGTGGCGCAGGTGCTCGAGCAGCGACGCATCCTCTCCACCGAGATACAGAGCATGCCGAAGCAGTTCGGACTGGAGTTCGCCCATCTTGAGGCCAACCCCTACCGCAGCCTTAGCACCCTCTCCACCCACGACATGCCGCCGCTGCGCCTGTGGTGGGAGGAGAACATGGGCCGCGCCCAGCGCTATTATGCCACCATGCTCCAGCACATCGGCCGTGCGCCCCAGCAGCTGCCGGCGCATGTGGCCGAGGAGATCATTGCCCGTCAGATCTATTCGCCGTCGATGCTCTGCGTGCTCGCCCTGCAAGACTGGCTCTCCATGGACGGCGAACTGAGGGGAAAACGCGTGGTCGACGAGCGCATCAACTCGCCCTACGACGTGTATAACCAGTGGAAATACCGCATGACCACGACGATAGAACAACTCATGGAGGCTTCGAAATACAACCACAAACTCAAGACGATGATCACACGGAGCAAACGATGAACCACTACGACGTATATATCTTCGACCTCGACGGTACGCTGCTCGACACCCTGGCCGACCTGGCCGCCAGTTGCAACCATGCCATGCGCGCCGTGCGACTGCCCGAGCACAGCACCGACGACGTGCGCCGGTTTGTGGGCAACGGCGTGAGGAAACTCATCGAGCGGGCCGTGCCCGATGGCGACCGCAACCCGCTCTTCGAGTCAGCGCTCAGCATCTTCCGCCAGCACTATCTGGAGCACAGCCTCGACACCACGAAGCCCTACGACGGCATCCTGCCGCTGCTCAGGGAACTGAAGGCCAGGGGCAAGACCGTGGCCGTGGTGAGCAACAAGTTTGATGCGGCCACGAAGTCGCTCTGCCAGCATTTCTTCAGCGGACTGGTGGATGTGGCCATCGGCGAGAGTGAGCACGTGCGCAAGAAACCTGCCCCCGACACCGTGCTCGAGGTGATGCGGCAGGTAGGGGCTACGAAAGAGCAGGTGGTCTACATCGGCGACAGCGATGTAGACATCGCCACGGCGGCCAACTGCGGCATCCCCTGCATCAGCGTGCTCTGGGGTTTCCGCGACCGCGACTTCCTCCTGGCCCACGGCGCCATCTCGCTGGTAGAGAAGCCCAGCGAGATATTGGAGTGATTCTGATTTTTGCTTCAGCTTTTGCTTCTGCGAAGCTTTTGCGAAGCTTTTGCGAAGCTTTGGGGGGGCTATAGTCTCTATAGTTTCTATAGTCTCTATAGTTTCTATAGCCTCTATAGTTTCTATAGCCTCTATAGCTTCTATAGCCTCTATAGCCTCTATAGCTTCTATAGTCTCTATAGCCTCTATAGCCTCTATAGTCTCTATAGCCTCTATAGCCTCTATAGTTTCTATAGTCTCTATAGCCTCTATAGCCTCTATAGCCTCTATAGTCTCTATAGCCTCTATAGTTTCTAAAGCTTCTATCTCTCCCCCAGAATATTTTCTACCGTTTGGCTGATGTTTTGCCGGGCCACTTCGGGGCGGAGGGCCTCTTCGAGCGCGATGCCGGGGGGATTGATGCACTCCACCACGGCGAAGCCCGCCTTGAGCAGTTCTTCGCGGTCGCTTATCCGGCCGGCGATGAGGCAGGTGGGCACGCCCGCCGAACGGCTCAGGATGCCCATCGGCAGTTTGCCCATCAGCGTCTGGCGGTCGGCGGAGCCTTCGCCGGTGACGACGAGGTTGGCGCCGCTCACGGTCTCGTCGAAGCGGATGGTGTCGAGCAGCAGTTCGATGCCCGACCGGCATTCCGCATCAAGGTATTGCATGAAGGCATAGCCCAGTCCGCCTGCCGCACCGGCACCTTCGTGCCGTGAGCGGTCGAAGCCGAAATGCCTGGCCGACACCTCGGCGAATCGCCTCGCCCGCTCGTCGAGTTGGAGCACCATCTCGGGTGTCGCCCCCTTCTGTGGAGCGAACACATGGGCGGCGCCGTTCTCTCCGCAGAGCGGGTTCTTCACGTCGGTGGCAATGGTGAATCGTATCTGTTTCAGTTCTGCGATGTCGTCCCATTGGCCGTGTGGGGCGAAGGCATCGATGAGCGCCCTCAGCATCCCGGCCCCGTTGTCGCTGGTGGCGCTGCCGCCGAGGCCGATGGTGAACCGCGTGGCCCCTTTGCGCACGGCATCGGCCACCATTTGGCCCACCCCGTAACTGGTGGCCACCAGTGGATTCCTCTCCTCGGGGTTGAGCAGCGCCAGACCGCAGGCCTGTGCCACCTCTATCACCGCCATGTCATCGTGCAGCAGGTATTTCGCCTTGATGTTGCGCATCATCGGGTCTTTCACCGCCACCTCCACCAGTTCGCCACCAATGGCGGCATGGAAGGCCGCGGTGAATCCCTCTCCACCATCACTTACGGGCACCTGCACGATTTCTGCTTCCGGGCACACGCCCTTGATGCCCACAGCAGCGGCTTGGTTGGCCTCCTGCGAGGTCAAGCAGCCCTTGAAAGAATCCAAAGCAACGACAATTTTCATGATTATATTGGAGTTTAATCAATAGCATTGTTTTAACGACCTTAACGACCCTAAAGACCCTAAAGACCTTAAGGACTTTAAGGACCTTAAGGACTTTAAGGACCTTAGATACCTTAACGACTTTAGCGACTAATTGCCGAGGCGCTGCCGATGTTCATCATGCGAAGCATGGTAAACCTCAAACATCAAATCTCAAATCTCAAATCTCAAATCTCAAACCTCAAACCTCAAACCTCAAAACCTAATCACCATCCTCCTATAACTGCTTAGTGGGATGGCTCCGTTGTCGGTCACCTCGCAGATGACGTGGATCTCGGCATTTCTGTTCCCCTCAGGGATGAG